>Ga0194131_10008133_pt1 | contig 13790 bp, 12 predicted proteins | sample TA2KigO120mmetaG_FD_148631 | JGI IMG/M metagenome (GOLD analysis project Ga0194131, IMG submission 148631) | Freshwater microbial communities from Lake Tanganyika, Tanzania - TA2015053 Kigoma Offshore 120m | ecosystem: Environmental > Aquatic > Freshwater > Lake | place: Tanzania: Lake... | reverse complement strand
GTGTGCTGACCCAGGAGCGGCGCGGCGCGGCGCACGGCGGCCGGGGTCGCCGAGAACTTGATCGGCGGGCCCAAGGTTTTCATATGCCCGGCCTTGGCGTGTTCGACCTCGGCCACCATGCCGCGCGCCTTGGTCTGGGGGTCGGCATGGACTTGAGCGAGGTCGAGGATCGGGCCGCCGGCGACGCCGGCGCGGTCGAAACGCGTCAACCAATCGGCGCTCGTTTGCTGCTTGAAGTAGGGTGCGAGCGTCTCTTGCAGGGCGGTCAAGTTCTGCATCCGCGCCTTGTTCGAGGCGAAACGCGGATCGGCGTCGAGTTCGGGCGCGCCCAAGACGTCCAGGAGCTTGAGCCAGGTCTGCTGGTTGGCGCCGCCGACATTGATCCAGCCGTCCGCGGTCTGGAACGCCTGATAAGGCGCGTTCAAGGGATGCGCCGAGCCCATCGCCCGCGGCGGCTCGCCGGTCGCGAAGGTGATCGCCGACTGCCAGAAGGTGTGGATGATGCCGGCTTCGAACAACGAGGTGTCGACGACTTGGCCTTCGCCGGTTTTGAGGCGATGGGCATAAGCGGCGATGATGCCCATCGCCGCCAGGAATCCGGCGGTGATGTCGGTGACCGGCGCGCCGACCTTGACCGGCGGCCGCTCGGGGCTCTCGCCGGTGATGCTCATCAGGCCGGTCATGCCTTGCGCCACCAGGTCGAAACCGCGGCGGTCGGCGTAGGGGCCGGTACGCCCGAATCCGGAGATCGCGCAGTAGACGAGGCCGCGGTTGCGGCTCTTGAGGAACTCGTAGCCGAGCCCCAGCCGCTCCATCACGCCGCGGCTATAGTTCTCCGTCACGACGTCGGCGCGGTCGATCAGCTTCAAGACGATGTCGCGGCCAGCGGGGTTCTTGAGATCGACCGCGATGCCGCGCTTGTTGCGGTTGATCATCATGAAGGCCGAGGACTCCCCCGCCTGCTCGGGTGGGATCGAGCGGCGCGAGTCGTCGCCCCCCGGCGCGCGCTCGACCTTGATCACGTCGGCGCCCATGTCGGCCAACATGATGCCGCAGGTCGGGCCGGCGAGATGATGCGCGAGTTCGACGACCCGCATGCCGCTGAGCGGGCCGGTGGCGGCGGCGGTCATCGCTAGCGTCCCTTGAATGCGGGTTTCGTTTTGGCCATGAACGCCTGGTAGCCGGCCTTGAAGTCTTCGCTGTCGTAACAGTCGAAAGCTTCGTCGCGTTCCGCGGCCGTCAGCGGCGTCGGGTCGGTCAGGCGCTTCAAGAACTTCTTGTGCCAGCGGTTGGTGAGCGGCGCCCGCTCGGCGACGACGCGCGCGACCTTGAGCGCCTCGGCCTCGACCTCGGTGTCGGCCACCACGCGCTGCACCAACCCGATCGCCTCGGCGCGAGCGGCGTCGATCAGTTCGCCGGTGAGCAGGATTTCGAGCGCGTAGCCCTTGCCGACCACCGCGACCAGCGATTCGAGTTCGGCGTGCGAAATGACCAAGCCCAGTCGGTTGGAGGGAATACCGAATTTCGACGAGCGGCCGCAGACGCGGATGTCGCAGCGAGTCGCGATCTCGAGTCCACCACCGATACAGGGCCCCATGATCATGGCGACGGTCGGGTGGCGGCAATCGCCGACGGCGTGGAGCGCGCGGCCGACGGCTTCGCCGTAGTTCTTGCCGCGGGCACGGCCCTTGCGCTCGGTCTCGAACTCCGAGATGTCGGCGCCGGCGACGAAGGCGTCGGTCCCGGCCCCGCGCAGCACGACGCAGCGAAGCCGATCGTCGGCCGCGAGCTCGGCCATGACCTCGGCCAGGCGCCGCCAGATCGCGAGGTTGAGGGCGTTCTTCTTCTCGGGCCGATTGAACGCGACGGTGGCGATACCGCCGTCGCGCGAAACGATGAGTTCTTCTGCCATGACGCTCCTTGACGCGGTTATACGGTGGCGATCGCCGCCAGGGTTTCTTTGGAGAGGGTGAGATCGGCGGCGGCCGCTAGCGACGCAACCTGGCCGACGTTGGAGGCGCTCGAGATGACCGAAGCAACGCCCGGCTGACGCTTGACCCAGGCGATCGCCATCTGCGTGGGCTCGAGGCCGTGGGCACGGGCGACGTCGACATAAGCATCGGCGCGGGCGAGCGTCTTGGCGTCGCCGAAGCGCTCACGCCCGCGCTGGTAGACGGCGAAGCGCGAGTCGTGGGGAATCTTGCCGCCGGTGTACTTGCCGGTGAGGACGCCTTCGCCCAGCGGCGAGAACGGCAGCATGCCGACGCCTTCCTGGACGCAGACTTCGGCCAATCCGGCTTCGTAGTCGCGGCGAACGAGGCTATAGCTGTTCTGCACCGCGACAATGCGCGGTAGGCCGCTCGTCTCGGCCGTGGCGAGGAGCCGCATCAGGCCCCACGGTGTCTCGTTGGAGACGCCGGCGTAACGTACCTTGCCCGCCTCGATCAGTCGCTCGAAGGCTTCGAGCTGGGCCGCGATCGGCGTGCCGCGGTCCGGCCAATGGGTCTGGTAGAGGTCGATGTAGTCGACCTTGAGGCGCTTGAGCGATGCCTCGCAGGCGCGCGCAAAGTGGTGCCAATCGAGGATCGCGAAGCCGCCGCGGATATGCGGGACGATATCGCCCAATTCGGCCCGGTTCGCGCCGGAAATCTTGGTCGCCAGGATCACGGCATCGCGCGGTTTGCCCTTGAGCCACGCGCCGACCACTTCTTCGCTCCGTCCCTGGGTCGCGGCCTCGAGCGGCGAGGGGTACATTTCGGCCGTATCGATCAGGTTGATGCCGGCGTCGAACGCGGCATCGAGGACGCGGTGGCTCGCCGCCCGGTCGAGCCAGCTCCCCATGTTCATCGAACCGAGGCTGACGGCGGACACGCGCAGTCCGCTCCGCCCCAAGCGCCGGTATTCCATCCACAGCCCCCTATTGCGTGCCGGACCGCGTTGTTAGTCTACGCGCCCTTTGCGGCACCGATGGGTCCCGCACCTTACGCGTTGAGGTAGGCATGCTCAAGGCGGCGCACGACCAGCACTCGCAACCCCTGAGCGACATCGCGATCGCGCAAGCTGCCGCCATGAAACCGATCGCCGAGGTCGCGCGCGACAAGCTCGGCATCCCGGCATCCGCGCTCGAGCCCTATGGCACCACCAAGGCCAAGCTTACCTTCGACTACCTGAACGGGCTCCGCAGCCGGCCCGACGGCAAGCTCATCCTGGTGACGGCGATGACGCCGACGCCGGCCGGCGAAGGCAAGACCACGACCACGGTGGGCTTGGGCGACGGCCTGAACCGGGCCGGCAAGAAGGCGCTCATTTGCCTGCGCGAGCCCTCGCTCGGGCCGTGTTTCGGCGTCAAGGGCGGCGCCGCCGGCGGCGGCTACGCCCAGGTCGTGCCGATGGAGGACATCAACCTCCACTTCACCGGCGATTTCCACGCCATCGGCGTCGCCAACAATCTGCTCGCCGCCGCGGTCGATAACCACGTCTACTGGGGGAACGAGCTCAATCTCGACCCGCGCCGCATCACCTGGCGGCGCGCGCTCGACATGAACGACCGCGCGCTCCGGCAACTGGTGGTCGGTCTCGGCGGCGTCGCCAACGGCTTCGCCCGCGAGGACGGCTTCGACATCACCGTCGCCTCCGAGATCATGGCGATCTTCTGTCTGGCCGACAGCCTCGATGACTTGAAGCGCCGCCTGGGCCAGGTCGTGGTCGGCTACACCCGCGAGCGCAAACCGGTGACGGCGGCCGATCTCAAGGTCGCGGGCGCGATGGCGGCGGTGCTCAAGGATGCGCTTAAACCCAACCTCGTGCAGACGCTCGAGAACAATCCGGCGTTCGTGCACGGCGGCCCGTTCGCCAACATCGCGCACGGCTGCAATACGGTGCTCGCGACCCGGGTCGGCCTGAAGCTCGCCGATTACGTCGTGACCGAGGCCGGGTTCGGCGCCGATCTCGGCGCCGAGAAATTCTTCGACATCAAGTGCCGCAAAGCAGGTCTCAGGCCCGACGCCGCGGTTGTGGTCGCAACCGTGCGCGCGCTCAAGATGCACGGCGGTGTCGCCAAGGAAGATCTCCGCGCCGAGAACCTGAATGCGCTCAAGGCCGGCCTCGCCAACCTCGTGCGCCACGTCCGCAACGTCAAAAGCTACGGCGTCCCGGTGGTGGTGTCGGTCAACCGGTTCTCGGCCGACACGGCGGCCGAGCATGCGCTCGTCGAGGAAGCGATGGCGGCCGAAGGCGTCACCGCGGTCGTCGCCGACCACTGGGCGCGCGGCGGGGCGGGGTCGCTCGATCTGGCCGAGACCGTGGTCGCCACCATCGCCCGCGAGCCCGCGAACTTCAAAGTGCTCTACCCCGACGACATGCCGCTCTGGGACAAGGCGCGCACCATCGCGCAGAAAATCTATGGCGCGACCGACATCACCGCCGACGCCAAGGTCAAGAGCCGCTTCGCCGAGCTCGAGAAGGAAGGCGCCGCGCGCTACCCGGTGTGCATGGCGAAGACGCAGTACAGCTTTTCGACCGATCCCGCGGCCAAGGGCGCGCCGTCGGGTTTCACGGTGCCGATCCGCGAAGTACGATATTCGGCCGGCGCCGAATTCGTGGTCGCGATCTGCGGCGACATCATGACCATGCCGGGCCTGCCCAAGGTGCCCGCAGCGAACAACATCGACGTCGACTCGCAGGGCCGCATCAGCGGCCTGTTCTAGCGACATGGCGCCGCGCCGGGCGCTCGCCGATCTCTTGAACCTAGGACCGAAGACGGCGGCGTGGCTCGCCGACGTCGGGATCGAAAGCGAAGCCGAACTGCGCCGCGTCGGCGCGGTCGCGGCCTATCGACGTTTGAAGCACGCGCGGCCGCGCGAGGTGAGTCTGAACGCGCTGTGGGCGCTCCACGGCGCGCTGGTCGGTGAGCCGTGGAGCAAACTCGATGCGGCGACCAAGGCGCGGCTGCGGGCCGCGGTAGCGGTCGGCCGCGGCGTCGCGACCGACCGCTCGGGCGTCAAGCCGAAGCGCCGCAGCAACCGGCGGCCTTGACGGTTTGCGCTTCGGCGACCGGTGCTTCGTCGGGTGAGCGGTCACGGCCGAACGTCGCGCTCTCGCCGTAGGTGTGAAACGCCAAGACCGGCGTCCATCATCTGGGTATCCAGGCCGAGAGCAGCGCGGAACTGGAAACCGTGCTCGAACGCTTCGCCAGCGCCGATACCGCGACCGTGGCGCAGCCCAACGCCACCTGCTGCTACGCCAAGTCCGACAAGGGCTGGGCGCGCGACCCGAAGGGGATCAAATGGGAGGCGGTTTCCCGGATGTCAAGAGGGCGCGCAACGCAGGCGCCGTTGGCGTACCGCACGACCGTGCTAGCGTGGCGGCGTGGCGAACGAAGATCTCCTGGCTGACGACGATCTGGGCCCGTGGCGGACGATCTGGTACGCACCGCGGCGGACGATCCGGTGGATTCTCGACAACGACCCAACCTACGACGTCAAGACGCTCGCCGTACTGGCCGGGATCGCCGATGCGGTCGGCCGGGCCATGGACCGGGCCATGGGCGATACGTTTCCGACGCTGACCGTCGCCGTCCTCGCGGTCGGCGTCGGGGCGGCAAGTGGGCTCGTTCTCCTTTACCTGATCGGAGCCGTCGTCCGCTGGGTCGGAACCCGGCTCGGCGGCCGCATGACGCACGAAGAGGCCCGTGCCGCGTTGGCATGGGCCTATCCGCCGCTGATCGCGACCCTGGCGGTCGCGCTCGTTCAGTACGCGATCTTCGGCGATGAGGTGTTCAAGAGCTTCGCGCCGACCGTCGATGCGAGCCCGATGGTCGTGATCCCGCTCGCCGTAGCCACCGTTCTGCTGGCGTTGTGGTCGTTCGGCCTTTTCGTCGTCAACCTGAGCGAGGCCCAGGGTTTCACCCTGAAACGCGCGCTCGCGAACATCGCGCTGGCGTTTCTGCTGGTCGCGATACCGTTGGTTGCGGCGGCGATGCTGGCCGTGTTCTTGATTTAGCCGGCCTCGCCGGTCGACGGATTGCGGAGCGCGGCGACCTCGCGCTCGAGTTCGGCGATGCGGGCGTCGCGGTCGGCGAGGTCCGCCTTGAGGTCGTCGATTTCGTCCTCGAGCTCTTCGCGCGTGCGCTCGACCGGGATCGGATCGTCGTTCCCGTCGCCCAACAAGCGGGCGTGGAGCCCACGCACATAGCGCTCGTCAGCCGCGTCGAGTTGCCCCGCTTCGAGGTCCTGCTTGAACGTTTCGAGGTCGTTCCGGGTTTCGGGCAGCAGTTGGCGCGCGAGCAGTTCGTCGATCAGTTTCGCGGTATCGGACATGGCGGCGGGGTTGCTGGGTGGGAGGGGACGTTTATTCGGCCGCGCGTTTGTGGACTGGCGCCGCGCCGCCGTCAATCGCCGCCAACACCTTGGCGAGCGCCTTGCCATCCGGGTCGGCGAACGCGGCAACGCGAGCCTGCTTGATCTTGGCCGCAAGGTCGGTGGGCGGCGAGGTCGACGCGATCAGAGCATCGAAAATCCGGAGAAAGTTGGTGCGGCCGCGCTTGTGGGTCGAGCCGTAGCCCTTGATCAGGCGCGCGCACTCGGCGACTTCGAGCGCGGCCGCGTAGTCGCGGGGCGCGGTCGCCGCGATCGCAGCGAGCCAGCGTTCCTGCAGCGCGTTCTCGTCCTTGAAGCGCCAGCTCGCGCGGCGCAGGCCCTTGAGCCGCGCCAGCGTCCACATCAAGAGAAAGCCGGCAATCGTGGTGGTGCGGATGTAGAGGCCGATGTTGAACCGCTCGCCGAAGCTGCGGCGTTCGGCCCAGTTCAGGATCGGGCGCGCCAGCGCCGGCGGCAGGATCGCCGTCATCTCCTCGATCCCAGGCTTCAGATAGTCGACGATCGCGACCGGCTCCTCGGGCTTGGCCTTGACGTCGGCGCGGATACGCGCGACCCGCGCCGCGCGGGTCTTCAAGTCGGCGACCCGGATCACGTCTTCGAACGCCATCCACACCGCCAAGTGGCGGGCGACGGCGCCGGCGAGCGCCCACGGCGGGTCGCGGGTCGCGCCGTCGAGCGCGCGGACGCGGTCGAGCCGGTCGAGATAAAGCTCGGCGTAGGCGTGGTCCTGGTACTCGTAGAGGCGCGCGATTCCCTCGTTAACCACCGGCAGCACGGCGCCGGGGAACGACGTTTGCGCGCGGTCGCGAAGCGCGTGCGCCGCGCGCGGCATCGCGCGCCAGCGCTTCTCGGGATCGGCCAAGGCGGGAATGGCCGCCGCCGTCTCGGCCTGGGCAAAGCCCAGCGCAAAACCGGCCAGGTTGGATGCGACCTCGATCCCGGAATCGCGGATCACGCGCTCGAAGACGGCGCGCGCGATCGGAACCGCGCCCGAACCGGCGATGGCACCCAAGATGACGGCGGAAACTACGCTGCCGCTGGATTTGGCCGCGGCATCCATATCGAACAGAACCGCCCGCTGCGCGAGTTTGGAAGCGGTTTCGAGGACACGGTTGCCGTCGAACCGGCCGTCCGCCATCGCCGTGCGTTCGAGGATCGAATAGGTGCGGTGGGTCGAGGCGATCAGCGTCGTGTGCTCGGGTGCGACGAACCCGTTCTGCATCGCTCGGCCGGCTTCGAGCAGCTCGGACGCGACCATCACATCGATCGATCCCGGCGCCGGGGTCAGCGCGAAGACCGGGGTGCGGCCGTCCAACGCGGCGGTCGGGGTCGGCAACAGCTCGATGTAATAGGTGGTGGCGCCGGTCCGCTGCGACACGCCCGGGATCGAAGTGCCCTGCACCGGGTATCCGGCCGCGGTCGCGGCCGCGATGACCCAGTCGGACAAGACCCCGCCGCCCTCGCCGCCCAAGGCGGCGATCAGCACCGTGATCGGCCGGGCAGCCGCCGCCGTCACGCGGCCCTGGCTCTAGCGCGTTTGCGATCGACCTGAAGCCAGCCGATGACGCGGGCGCGCACCGCCGCCAACCAGCGGTCCCAGAACGAGGCGTTTTGGACGATCTCGGCGCGGAAAAACGACGGGCAAAGAACGGCGGCGTGCGCGACCTCGCCGCAGAGCCCGCAGCCGACGCACTCGTTGTCGACGTGGGCGACCGGGTCGCTCTTGAGCGGGTCGGGATTCGGCTTGATCGTGAGCGAGGGGCATCCGGACAGACGGATGCAGGCGTGATCGCCGGTGCAGACATCGTCGTCGACGCCGAAGCGGGTGCGCACGATCCGCGCACCGGCCGCGAGCTGCTTACGGATCTGCGGGCGGATGCGGCGCTGGCGCGCCAGCTGGCACTCGCCGTCGGCGACGATGACCTTGAGGCCCTTTTCGTTGGCGGTCATCGCTTCGACCAGCGCGTCCTTCATCTTGGCGACGCCGTAGGTACGGAGCGTCTTGATCCAGCCGACGCCGACGCCGCGCAGCGCTCCTTCGATCGTCCCGGTGAGCGGCTCGCCCTTGGCGTTGGTGGCGGACGAGGGCAGATGCTGCGCGCCGGTCGCCGAGCTATAGCCGTTCTGCATGATGACGAGGACCGAGTCGTCCTTGTTGAACACGGCGTTGGCGATGCCGCTCGAAAGGCCGTTGTGCCAGAAACCGCCGTCGCCCATCACCGACACCACGCGCCGGCTCATGGCCGGGGCGACCCCGGTCGACGAGGCGAGGCTCAAGCCATAGCCCAACGTGCTGTTGCCGATGTTGAAGGGCGGCAGGGTCGAGAACAAATGGCAGCCGATGTCGGCGGCGATGTGGAACGGGCCGACCTCGCGCTCGGCGAGCTTCATCGCGCTGAACACCGGCCGCTCGGGGCAGCCGACGCAGAAGCCGGGCGGGCGCGGCGGCATCGGCCCGCCCAAGAGCTCTTGCGCTTTTTTCTTGGGCGCGAGCAGCGCCTGGTGAACGCGGGCGACGCGGGCGAGGTCGAGGCCCCGCGGCACCGCGCCTTCGAGAAAGCGCGCGAGTCCCGTCAGGACCACCTCGAGCGTGTATTCGCCGGCCATCGGCAGCGGCCCCTTGCCGACGACCTTGGTGTTGAGATCGGCGCGTCGCAGCGCCACGTGCACGGCGTGCTCGATGAACTCGGGCTGCGATTCCTCGACCACCAGCACCGCCCGCTTGCCGGCACAGAAGAGGACGATCTCGTCGTCGACGATCGGGTAGGCGACGTTCATCACGTAGATCGGCACGTCGCTCGCGCCGAAGCCGTCGGCGAGGCCGTATTCCTGGAGCGCCCGCATCACCGAGTTGTAGAAGCCGCCCAAGACGATGATGCCGATGTCGTCGTGCTTGCCGGGGATCGTTTCGTTCAGCTTCTCGCGCTTGATGTACTCGATCGCGCGCGGCAGCCGGACCTCGATCTTGTGTTTCTCCTGCGCATAGGTCGAGGGCGGCAGCACGATGCGGCCATAGTCGAAGTCGGGATTGGCGATCGTGTTCTTGCGCGAGAATTGGGGCGGCCGGTTGTCCCTGGCCGTGAACGAGCCGTGCACGTGGCAGGCGCGGATGCGCAGCTCGAGCATGACCGGCGTGTTGCTCGCTTCTGAGAGTTCGAACGACTTCTCGACCAGCTCGACGATTTTGGGCAGGTTCGGGCGCGGATCGAGCAGCCACATCTGCGACTTCATCGCGAACGGGTGGGTGCGCTCCTGCATGATCGAAGCGCCCTCGCCATAGTCCTCGCCCAAGATGATGACGGCGCCGCCCTTGACCCCGGCCGACGCCAGGTTGGCGAGCGCGTCGGACGCGACATTGGTGCCGACCGGCGACTTGAAGGTGACGGCGCCGCGCAAGGGGTAATTGATCGAGGCGCCGAGCATCGCCGCCGCCGTCGCTTCCGAGGCGCTGGCTTCGAAGTGGACGCCGAGCTCCGCTAGGAACTCGTTGGCGTCCGACATCACGTCGATCAGGTGCGAGACCGGCGCGCCCTGGTAGCCGCCGACGTAGCTCACCCCCGACTGCAGCAGCGCCTTGGTCACCGCCAAGATGCCTTCGCCGTGGAACGTGTCGCCCTCGCCCAGACGCAGGAGCGCGATTTCCTTCTTGAACGAGCGCTCGCCCATGCCGTTCGACCTCGTGTCCGCACCCGCCAAAGGCGCACAAACGTTGCGGTTATTAAAGGGTGCGGCTCAAGGCGAGACTATAGGACGACGGCCGGGAAAAGACACCTGGGCCGGACGCCGGCTGGCGCGGTCCCGCGGTTCGACCAGCGCGGCCTCGAGCGCCGGCTAGCGCGACCGGAAGCGGTCGAAGGGCCGCGCCAAGCGTGCGGCGTTGCCCAACGCTTCCTCGATCCGGATGCCTTCGTTCCACTTGGCCATCCGCTCGGAGCGGGCAAACGAGCCGACCTTGAGCTGGCCGGCACCCCAGCCGACGGCGAGGTGGACAATGGTGACGTCCTCGGTTTCGCCGGAGCGCGCCGAGACGATCGCATTCCAGCCGGCGGCGCGCGCCGCATCGAGCGCGGTCTTGGCCTCGGTCAGGGTTCCGGCCTGGTTAGGCTTGATCAGCACCGCGGTGCAGGCGCGGGCGGCCGCGGCCGCCTCGACCCGGCCGGCGTTGGTGACCAGGAAATCATCGCCGACGATCTGCACGCGATCCCCGGCGGCGGCGGTGAAACGCGCAAAACCGTCGCGGTCGTGTTCGGCCAGCGGGTCCTCGATCGAGACGATCGGGTAGCGGTCGAGCCAGCCCAACAGGAGCGCGGCCAGCGAATCCGAATCGTGGACGCGGCCGTCGAACCGGTAGCGGCCGTCCTCGAAGAACTGGGTCGCGGCGATGTCGAGCGCGATCGCGACGTCTTGGCCGGGTACGAATCCCGCGCGTTCGATCGCCCGGACCACGGTCGTCAACGCGTCGTCGTTATCGGCGAAGGCCGGCCAATAGCCGCCTTCGTCGGCAACCCCCTGGAGGGCGCCGCGCTCGGCCATGAGATGCCCGGCCGCGAGATAGACTTCGGCGGTCATCGCCAACGCGTCGGCGAACGATGTGGCGCCGAGAGCGACGACCATGAAGTCCTGGAGGTCGACCCGCCGTGCCGCATGCGCCCCGCCGCCGAAAATCTGGATCTGCGGCAACGGCAGCACCGTCGCGCCATTGCCGCCGAGGTGGCGCCAGAGGGGTGACCCGGCGGCTGCCGCCGCGGCGTGGGCGAGTGCTATCGAGGTGGCGACGATCGCGTTGCCGCCGAGCCGCGACTTGTTGGCGGTGCCGTCGGCTGCGATCAGGGCGCGATCGAGCGCGGCCTGGTCGGCCGCGTCGCGCCCGGCGAGCAGTTTGGCGATCGGGCCGTTGACGTTGGCGACCGCGGTGGCGACGTCGTACCCGCCGAGCGCACGCCCGCCGTCCCGCAAGTCGCGGGCTTCGCCGCTCCCGGTCGAGGCACCGGCCGGGGCGATCGCCGTGCCGCGGGCGCCGCCGGCCAGATGAATCTCGACTTCGACGGTCGGGCGACCGCGCGAGTCCCAGACCCGCCGGCCGACTACGCGCGCGATCGTGGCGGCGCTCATGGGGCGCCGGTCGCCCGCGAGGCGTGCAGTTCGGCTGCCCACGCCGCCCGCACCTCGCTCAGGCGTTCGGGCGGGTCGGCGAGCAGCATGCGCGCCGTGCACCGGACGCGGTCGCGGTCGACCTCGGCGGTGATGTACTCGGCTGGCGACTTGCCATCGACCCGGGCGAGAAACAGCCCCGGCAGCAGGCGTGCGATCCGCGCTTCGAGCGCGGCCGGCGCTTCCCAACGGCAGCGCGCGAGGTAGGTCCGCACCAAGGCATCGAAACAGGCGAGGAACCCGGCGGTCCAGGCCGGATTCCACAGGCATTTGAGCAGGAGATGGTTCAAGCAGAACGCGGCGTCGAACGCCGGATCGCCGAACCAGGCGCCCTCGGCATCGAGGAACACCGGCCCCTTGGGGCCGACCAGGATGTTCTTCGGGCTGACGTCGCCGTGGACGAGGGTGCGCCGCGTCGACGCGGTCGTCTCGACCAGGCGCTCGATCGCGGCGGCGCGGTCGGGATGGGCGCGGGCGGTTGCGAGCAGATAGGACTCGAGCCGCAGCGGAAAGAAGATGTAGGTCGTGTCGAACGCCGCCGCGATCGCCGGGTCGTCGGCGGTCGCGGCGTGAATGCGGCCCAAGGCGTCGCCGACCGCCGCCGCGGTCGCCGGATCGGCGATGCCGTCGCGGAGTTGGAGCTTCCACAGCGGGTGGGTGGCGGGATCGAGATAAGCCATCACGAACAAGCCCGCGGCCGCGTCCTGGCCCAAGATCTCCGGCACGGCGTCGGGCACGGTGCGGGCGGCGACCCGCATCCACTGGCATTCGAAGTTGGTGCGCTCGACCGGAACCTGCCAGTCGGCCTTGACGCGGAGCTTGGGCACCGCGCGCTTGATGCAGGCCGGTCCGCGGTCGAGCGCGACCCGCCAGATGTCGGACGAGACGCCGCCGGTCATGCGCGCGAAATGCGGGTGCCGGCCGCGTTCGAGCAAGGCCATTCGCACGAGCGCCGCCTCGAGGTCGTGGCGCTCGGGGAAGTCGGCTTCGGCTTCGGCGCTCGCAGTTGTCACGCTCGGCCTCGGTTTCCGTATGTTAGTTTCGGTCTGTAGTTATCGGAGCGGGCGTCCGCCTTGCAAGCGGTGCGGCGCCAGGAACGGCGAAGCGATGAAAGTCGTATTTCAGTATGACGCGAGCCCGGCGCTCGCCCAAGAACTTGTGCGGCTTTCCGTCGACGGACTTGCGATCGTGCCGTGCCCGGAAGGCGACCTACCGCGCTTCCTCGCCCTGATGGCCGAGGCCGAGGCCGTGTTTCACGTGCTGCGGCCGATCACGGCCGAGATCATCGCTGCGTCGCCCAAGCTCAAGCTGATCCAGAAGATCGGCGTCGGCGTCAACACCATCGACCTCGCCGCCGCCAAAGCCCGCGGCATCAAGGTCGCCAACATGCCCGGCACCAACACACGCGCGGTCGCGGAAACCGCGTTGCTCCTGATGCTGGCTGCGCTCAGGCGGCTGCCGGCGCTCGACCGCGCCACCCGCGATGGCCGCGGCTGGAGCCTCGATCCCGGCGTCTACGACGCCGTCGGCGAGATCGGCGGCAAGGTGGTCGGCCTCGTCGGCTATGGCGCGGTCGGCCGGATGTTGACGCCGATGTTGCGCGCGCTCGGCGCCGACGTCATCTACACCGCGCGCGAGCCCAAGCCCGACGCGCTCGCGAGCTATCGTCCGCTCGCGGTGCTGCTGGCCGAAGCCGATATCGTCTCGCTCCACCTGCCACTCACCGACGCGACCGCCAAAATGATCGATGACGCCGCGATTCGGCGGATGAAGCCGGGCGCGGTGTTCGTCAACACCGCCCGCGGCGGCTTGACCGATGAGGCGGCCCTCGTCGCCGCCCTGCGCGTGGGCCGGGTTCGGGCCGCCGGGCTCGATGTGTTCGCGACCGAGCCGGTCGGACCCGACAATCCGCTGCTCGCGCTCGACAACGTCGTCGTCATGCCCCATGTCGCGTGGCTGACACCCGAAACCCTGTCGCGCAGCCTCGGTATCGCCATCGAGAACTGCCGCCGCCTCGCCCGCGGCGAGGAAATTCGGTTCAGAGTGGCGTAAGGATTTCCCTTATTGAAAGGGCCGCCTGCGCGGGCCATTCTGCGCGCTCGGCGATCCGAGGCGGCCGTGAATCGTTGTTGCGTATCAACGGGAAGCGGGCGAGAATCGAGACGCAAGATTAAACTATAAGTAGAATGATTTGGCATAAGCCTATATTTATAGTTGTAGTGTGACCGCGATCACAAGCAAGAATAGAGCGGTCGGGGCGAG
>Ga0194131_10008132_pt1 | contig 13790 bp, 12 predicted proteins | sample TA2KigO120mmetaG_FD_148631 | JGI IMG/M metagenome (GOLD analysis project Ga0194131, IMG submission 148631) | Freshwater microbial communities from Lake Tanganyika, Tanzania - TA2015053 Kigoma Offshore 120m | ecosystem: Environmental > Aquatic > Freshwater > Lake | place: Tanzania: Lake... | reverse complement strand
CCCTATTTCGTGGCGCTCGAGAAAGGCTACTTCAAGGAGCAGAACATCGAGCCGGAGATGACCCGGCTGATCGGCGGGCCGCCGAACGTCGCGGCCATGATCGGCAACCAGATCGACGCCGCCGCCGTGCTGGTGACCATCGAGGGCATGAACGCCAACATCAAGAAGCCCGGCGTGGCCATGTACATCTCGGTCAACAGCCAGAACCGCACCTATCAGATGGAGCAGTTCGTCATCCGCAAGGGCTACAACGCCACCTCGCTCAAGGACCTCAAGGGCGCCAAGATCATGTCGGCGCCCGGCCCGGCGAACGTGACCATGGCCAAGGCGGCGCTGGCGGCGGTCGGCCTCAAGGACGGCGACTACACCATCGACCAGCTCGACATGGGCCAGCACGTCAACGCCATGACGGCCGGCACCTTCGACGCCGGCTACACGCTGGAGCCCAACGCCTCGACTATGCGCAAGATGGGCGTAGCCTCGACGTTGGAAGCCGGTGTCATCGCCAACTACGTGCTGGGCAACCCGGAGGCCAACGCCTTCGTCGGCGGCTGCGCCCTGACCACCGACTTCATCAAGGCGAAGCCCGATGTAGCCCGGCGCTTCACGCTGGCCTGGCACAAGGCCATGGACCTGATCAACACCAACCCGGCCGAGGCGCGCAAGCACCTCATCAAGAACACCTTCACGCCGGACGACGTGGTCGACACGGTGCCGATGGTCCGCTACTTCGCGGCCAAGGATCTGACGGCCAAGGACAAGGCCGACTTCCAGAAGTTCATCGACTTCTCGACCCAGACCGGGACGTTGACTGAGAAGGTCGACGTCAACAAGTACCTGCAAGTGTTCTGAGACCAGTTGGGCAAGTCATGGAGCGGGGTGCGTCGGCAGTGAAGATCGTTCAAGGCAGCGGCCAGCCTGCCGACGCCCCCGCCCACATCACCATCCGCGGCCTGTCGAAGCAGTTCAACGGCGCGGTCGTCTACGACAGGCTCGACCTCGACATCCCGCGCGGCAAATTCGTCTCGGTCTTCGGGCCGAACGGCTGCGGCAAGTCGACGCTGATCAACATGATCGCCGGGCTGATCCCGATCGATGCCGGCGAGATCTTTTTCGCCGGCAAGACGCTCAAGGAGATCAAGTTCGGCTACGTCTTCCAGAACTACCGCGAGGCACTGTTCCCCTGGCTGCGCTCGATCGACAACATCGAGTACCCGCTCAAGCACATGAGCCTGCCCAAGGCCGAGCGCCGGGCGCGGGTCGAGCGGCTGGTAGAGCATCTCGGCGTCAAGATCGACCTGCAGCGCTATCCCTACGAGCTGTCCGGCGGGCAGCAGCAGCTGATCTCCATCATGCGGGCCCTGGTGGTCGAACCCGAGGTGCTGTTCCTCGACGAGCCCTTCTCCGCGCTCGACTACGAGATGACGCTCTTCATGCGCGAGCAGCTGCAGCGCATCTTTCAGGAGACCGGCACCACCATGGTCCTGGTCTCGCACGATCTCGAGGAGGCGGTATACCTTGCCGACCGCATCCTGCTGCTCTCCCGACGGCCGGCGCGCGTCGCCGACTTCCCCCGGAACGAGGCGCCGCGTCCGCGTACCGACGAGACATTGTCCGACGCCGGCTTCGTTCAGCTTAAGGCACACTGCCTCGAGGTCTTCCAGCGCGAGGTGCGCAAGGGATGATCGTCGTGATGTGCAGCAGTGCTCCCACTAACCCTCTCCGCCCTAAGGCGCCGCGCGCTTCGCGCGTGCGCCGAGGGGGGAGAGGATGGCGAGCTCCGCGCAACGCGAAGCGTTTGCGCGGTAGCGAGCGGGTGAGGTGGGCTGGCTCGGGTTCACAAGACACCTCACCCTCCCCATTGCTTCGCAATGGGTCCCCTCCCTCTCCCCACTTCGTGCGGAGAAGGATTCAGGACCGCAGAGCTTTTCCATGAAGCGCGAATCCTTCCTGCCTCTGCTGGGCATCGTCGGGCTGGTTGCCGCCTGGTATCTGGCGGTCTGGGTGCGCCTGGTCGACCCGGTGCTGCTGCCCTCGCCGCAGGCCTCCTTCGCCGCCCTGGTCAAAGGCATGAGCGGCGGCAAGCTGGCCTTCGACTTCCTCAAGACGGTCGAGCGCACCTTCTACGCCACGGCGATCGCCGCGGTCATCGCCATCCCGCTCGGCGTCTTCCTCGGCGCCAACGAGAAACTCTACCGTTCGGTCGAATTCGTCATCGATTTCTTCCGCTCGACCCCGGCCTCAGCCATGTTCCCGCTCTTCCTGGTGATCTTCGGCGTGGGCGACCGCACCAAGATCCTGGTTGCCTCGTTCGGCGCGGCCCTGGTCATCCTCTTCAACGTCGCCTACGGCGTGATGAACGCGCGCAAGACGCGGCTGCTGGCCGCCAAGGTCATGGGTGCTTCGCGCCTGCGCGTGCTGACCGATGTCATGCTGCTGGAATCGCTGCCGCAGACCTTCGTCGGCCTGCGCAATGGCGTCTCTCTCGCCCTGGTCATCGTGGTCGTGGCCGAGATGTTCATCGGCTCGGTCGACGGCCTGGGCCACCGGGTCTTCGAGGCACAGCAACTCTTCGACATGCCGGACATGTACGCGGCCATCTTCGCCGCCGGCGCTCTGGGTTATGGACTCAACCTACTCTTCCTGCTGATCGAGAAGCGTTTCGTCCACTGGTCTGGTAAATAGCCGGGCATGGATCGCTACATCCCCTACGGGGTCTACTGGAGCACGCCCTATGCCCGCTGGCAGGGTGCCCTCGCCCACCTGCACAGCATCGAGTTCGCCGCCCATGTGACGAAGGCCGAGCTGGCAAGGCGCGGCCTGCCGGCATCGATCTTCGACTATGGCGTGCTCGGCACGACGGTGCCGCAGTTTCGCTCCCTCCAGGGCTTCAACTGGCTGATCGCGCTGGCCGGCAATCCCGATATCGCCGGGCCGACGATCCACCAGGCCTGCGCCACGTCGGCCCGCATCCTGAAGATGGCAGATCAGGAGATCGGCAACAGCGCAGCGTCCTGCGCGCTGGTCATTGCCGCCGACCGCACCTCCAACGGCCCGCACGTTTACTACCCCAATCCCGAAGGCCCCGGCGCCAAGGGCCGAGCCGAGGACTGGGTGCAGGACAATTTCCAGGACGATCCCTGGGCGAAGTGCGCCATGGTCAACACGGCGGAGAACGTGGCGCGCAAATACCAGATCCCGACATCGCGCCAGCACGATGTCGTGCTGCGCCGCTACCAGCAATACGCCGAGGCCTGCGCCGGCGATCACGCTTTCCACAAGCGCTACATGACCCTGCCCTTCGCCGTGCCGGATGCGAAGTACGGCAAGACGCGCGTGACGCTCGACGGCGACGAGGGCATCCACAACACCACGGAAGAGGGCCTCGCGCGACTCAAGCCGGTGCTCGAAGGAGGTACTGTGACCTACGGCGGCCAGACGCACCCGGCCGACGGCAGCACCGCCGTGGTCGTCGCTACCCGTGAGAAGGCGCGCGAAATCTCACGCAATCCCGACATCGAGATCCGCATCGCCGGCTTCGGCCAGGCGCGTGTCGAGAAGGCGCACATGCCGATGGCGCCCGTACCCGCCTCCAAGCGCGCCCTCGCCGACGCTGGGATCTCGATCAAGGACGTGGCCGCGGTGAAGTCGCACAACCCGTTCGCGGTCAACGACCTCGTCTTCGCCCACGAGACCGGCTACGACGTTATGGCCATGAACAATTACGGCTGCTCGCTGGTCTGGGGTCACCCGCAGGGACCGACGGGCCTGCGTGCCATCGTCGAGCTGATCGAGGAACTGGCGATGCGCGGTGGCGGCTACGGCCTGTTTCACGGCTGCGCCGCCGGTGACAGCGGCATGGCCGCGGTCGTCGAGGTCAGCGACAAGAAGCGGTCATAGACCCAGACGCTGCCGCAGCCACTCCGCCACCGTCGCGTCGTTGAAGTCGTCCACCGCTGCGACCGCACCGCTTTCGACAAGTTGTGCGTGATTGCCGGACGCCGCGAGGCCGATCGTCGCGACCTGGGCATCCACCGCAGCGCGGATGCCGGAGCGGGAATCCTCGAAGGCCAACGCATGCTCGGCCCGGCCGTTGGTAGCCCGCAGGCCTTCCAGATAGGGCAGCGGGTGCGGCTTGCCGTGCGGCAGCTCGTCGCCGATGACGATCCGCCGGAAACGATGGGTGATGCCCAGGGCGCCGAGCATCAGCTCCGCATTCGGGCGCGGCGCGTTGGTCACCGCCGCCATGGGCACGCCGGCCGCATCCGCGCGGTCGAGCAGCGCCATCAGTCCGGGCTTGGGCCGCACTTGCCCTTGCACCAGACGGCGGAAGGTTGCTTCCTTCAGCTCGCTCAGCTCGAGGCGCCGCTCGATAGGCTCATTGGGCAGCAGCCGCGCAGTGATGTCGGCGTTGGTGAAACCCTGGATCTCACGCGCATAGCGATCGAGATCGAAGACCTCGCCCCACGGCTTCATCGCCTCGTTGTAGGCCTCGCGGTGAAACTCGTCGGTGTCGGCCAGCGTGCCGTCGATGTCGAAGAGAAGCGCGGCACCCGTCTTGATGGTCAAGGAACCGTACCTTCCGGAAGCTTGAGGCAATGGGCGGCGATATCGCCGGCCCTGGCCAGCCAGACGTCTTTGCCCTTGGTCTGGATATGCTGCAAGGCGAGGCGCAGATGCCGCAAGCGGTACGGCTGGCCGACCAGATAGGGGTGGAGGGCGATGCCCATGACCAGCGGGCCGTCGTTCGACTGCTCGAGCATCTCGTCGAAACTGTCGACGATCATGTCGGCGAAGGCGTCGGCATTCATCTTGCGCGCCACGATGGCCGGGATGTCGTTGACCTCCTGCGGGTACGGCATGGCGAGGATGCGGCCATGCCGCGTCTTCAACCAGATCGGCTGGTCGTCCATGCACCAGTCCAGAAGATAGGTGTAGCCCTGCTCCTGCAGCAGGTCCGGCGTCACCCTGCTTTCGGAGATCCACGGGCCCAGCCAGCCGGCCGGCTTCTTGCCGTGCGCTTTAGCGATGGCTTCGGTCGTCTCGGCGATCAGCCGGCTTTCCTCGGCGTCGCTCATCGTGCCCTGACGTTCCGAATTGGTGCGGCCATGGCCGACGATCTCGTCGCCGCGTTTGGCATAGGCGTGCACCAGCTCGGGGCAGTAATCGTAGAGCGACGCATTGACCAGAACGGAGGCTGGCATCTTCAAGGTGTCGAACAGGTCGAGCATGCGCCACGCACCGACCCGGTTACCGTAATCGCGCCAGGCGAAATTCAGAATGTCGGGCTGCGGCCCGCCGGGAGCTAGCTCCGCGCCCAGCCCTTCGCCGAAGGCGAAGTGCTCGAGGTTGAGGCCGAGATAGACGGCGAGCCGCCGCCCGCCCGGCCATTCGTAGCTCTCGCGGCCCTTGATCGGCCGGTACTCGTACCGGCCGTGCGTCGGTAGCGTGCTCATCCTCCGTGACGGATTAGGGCTGCGGGATGCCGGCGCGCAGCAGCAGGATCTCGGCGCTGTCGTTCCACACATCCATCTGGTGGATTATGCCGTCACGCACCACATAGCGGTCGACGTAGCGGTTGCCCTCAAAGGGTGTGCCATCTGGCCATTCGCCGTAGAGCGTGCCGATCTGGTAGACGATGGTCTCGTCGCTGCCGGCGACCTTGCAGACATCGGTGCGCTCGAACTTCTTCTTCACCCACTTGTAGCGCTTCTTGTTGAAGGCCGTGAAGTCGCGCGGCTCGGGGAAGCGGCGTCCGCCGGTGAAGGTGATCTTGACGTCTTTCACCATGTACTGCCTGGCCCGCTCGGGGTCCGGGATCATGTGGATGCGGAGGAACTCCTCCACCAGTGCGGCGGGATCGGTGATGCGGGCGGGGTCGATCGTGTCTGTCGTCATGCCGGGCTCCATTGGCGAATTCGTGCAAACCTACTATGCGCCCGGCGCAGTTTCCACGCCCCTGCGTTGCCTTGCCGCTCTCCGGCGAACTGACTACTGTGAGTCGATAAACGCGCACCGCCGAGTGCCCGCCGGGGAAACGTCTTTCTTGCATCGACTACGGCCTTGACCTCTTCCAGCCTCGAAACCCGCTATTCCTGGATCGCCGCCAGCCTGTCCGTGCTGGTCCTGACCATGTCCTATGGCGGATTGTGGATCATCGCGGTTGGCCTGAAGCAGGTCGCGGCCGAAACCGGCGGCTCGCGCTCGGTGCCGTCGCTGGCCAGCTCGCTCGCCTGGTTCGGTACCGCCGTCGGCGGCCTCGTCATGGGCCAGCTCGCCGACCGCTTCAGCATCCGCGCCACCGTAATCTTCGGCTCGCTGTCGATGGCCGTCGGCCTGCTGATCTCCTCTCAGGGCGAGCCCTGGCATCTCTATGTCGGGCACGGCCTGTTCATGGGCCTGCTCGGCAATTCCGGCATCAACGCGCCGCTCTACGTCTATGTCAGCCGCTGGTTCGACCGGCATCGCGGCTCGGCCCTGGCACTCATCTCGAGCGGCTCCTACGTCGCCGGCACGGTCTGGCCGATGATCTTCGAGCGCGCTATCGCCCATATCGGCTGGCGCGACACCATGATCTGGTACGCGCTGCTCGAGATCCTGGTCATCGTGCCGATCGCCGTGATCTTCCTGCGCCCGGCGCCGGAGGTGATTGCTCCAGCCGCCGCCGGCAGCGGCGCGGCGACCACGCCGCGTATCTTTGGCTGGAATCCCAACCTCGTGTTCATGCTGCTGGGCCTAGCCGGCTTCTGCTGCTGCGTCACCATGTCGATGCCGCACGCCCATCTGGTGGCGCTGTGCACCGATCTCGGAATCTCCGCCGCCCGCGGGGCGGCGATGCTCTCCGTGCTGCTCGGCCTCGGCTTCCTCTGCCGCCAGCTCTGGGGGGTGATCTCCGACCGCATCGGCGCGCTGCTCACCCTGCTGATCAGCGGCGTCGCCCAGGCCACTACCTTCAGCGGCTTCATCGTCGCCAACGACGCGCCCGGGCTGTTCGCCGTCTCGGCCGCTTTCGGCATCGCCTTCAGCGGCCTCGTCCCCGCCTATGTCTTGGCCGTGCGAGAGTATTTTCCCGCGCGTGAGGCCGGCTGGCGCGTGCCGGCCCTGCTGCTGATGAGCGGCTCGGGCATGGCGGTCGGCAGCTGGCTGGCCGGGGCAATCTACGACCAATACGCCTACTACGCACCAGCCTTCGCGGTCGGACTGGGCTTCAATCTGGTCAACATCGCCCTGCTGGCGATCCTGGTGCTGCGCTGGCGCATGACCCGGATGCCCCGTCCGCTAGCCGCCTGACCGCCTCTTGTTGCATAGCGTGGGCAGTTGCCTGATTATCGGGCAGCCACGGTTCGCGGCCGATCCTCGGGAGGCATCTGCCGGCGCAAGGATGCGTGGCACGGAAATCGCTCTTTTGCATCGCAGTTCCAAGCGGCATTTCCGGACAGCCGGTCCGGCTTCCAAGGGAGAGGAATCCATGAGCATTCACTCGTTGAACCGCCGCGTTCTGCTCGGGGCAGGCGCTGCCGTCGCCCTGCTGGGCGTGGCCCCAGCCGCGCAGGCGCAGGAGATCAAGTTCGGCCTGGTCGCCGCGCTTTAGGGCCAGTCGGCCCGCGCCGGCGAGGCGATCACCCGCGGCCTGACCGTCGCGGTGGAGGAGATCAACGCCAAGGGCGGCATCCTCGGCGGGCGCAAGATCGTGCTGCTGCGCCGCGACGACGAATCCAACCCCTCCAAGGGCCTGATCGCAGCGCGCGAGCTCATCCAGCGCGAGAAGGTCGCCGCATTGTTCGGCGGGCTCGACACGCCGGTGTCGCTGGCCATCGTGCCGCTGGCCAATGCCGAGAAGGTGCCCTTCATGGGCACTTGGGCGGCCGGCACGCCGATCACCCGCAACGGCGCCAACCCGAACTTCGTCTTCCGCGTCTCGGCCATCGACGAGGCGATCGTCAAGTATTCGGTCAAGCACTACAGCGCCAAGAACCCGGGCATGATCCTGGTCAACAATCCCTGGGGCGAATCCAACGAGCAGGGCCTCAAGAAGGCGCTCACCGCCGCCAACATGAAACACGCCGGCGTCGAGAAGTTCGAGGGCAACGAGCTCGACGTCGTGCCGCAGCTCTCGCGCCTGAAGAACTCGGGTGCCGACGTGCTCTATCTAGTGGGCAATGTCGGCTCCTCGTCGCAGGTCGTGAAGTCGCTCGACAAGATGGCCTGGAAGGTTCCCATCGTCTCGCACTGGGGCCCGGCGGGCGGGCGCTTCACCGAGCTGGCCGGCCCGAGTGCCGCCAACGTGCATTTCGTGCAGACCTACAGCTTCTTCGGCGACCTCTCGCCCACCGGCAAGCGGGTTCTCGACATGCTGATGAAGAAGTATCCCGACTATAAGGGCCCGGGCGACATCACCCCGGCCGTGGGCGTCGCCAACGCCTGCGACGCGGCTCATCTCGTGGCATTCGCCATCCAGGCGGCCGGCAGCACCGACGGCGACAAGGTGCGCGAGGGCTTCTACAAGATCAAGAACTACGACGGGCTGATCAAGAAGTACGCCAGGCCGTTCACGCCGCAGAACCACGATGCGGTCACGGCCGACGACTATGTCTGGACGCAGTTCATCAACGACCAGATCATCCCGATCAAGCACTAAGCCAGCCGACAGAGGCCGGCGGGCCCTCCCGCCGGCCTTTTTCTTTGGAGGCAATGTCCCAAGCCGATGCTGATCACCGCCGCCATCGTCACCGGAATCGGTCTCGGCAGCATGTACGGGCTGCTGGCGCTGGGCTTCTACATCACCTACTCGGTGTCCGGCACGGTCAATTTCAGCCAGGGCTCGTCGATGATGCTCGGCGCCGTGCTCGCCTATGCTTTCGTCGTCACCTGGGGCTGGTACCCACCGCTCGGCCTGCTCACCGCCCTGCTGCTCTGCGGCGCTTACGGCATCGCGGTCAAGCGCTTCGCCGTGCGCCCCTTCGTGCGGCGCGATTCCAACGCCTGGCTGATGGCCACCGTGGCCGTCGGCATCCTGGTCGACAACCTCGTGCTCTTCACCTTCGGCAAGGAGCCGCGCCGCTTTCCCTCCCAGCTCGCCGAGATGCCGGTGTCGATCGCCGATGTCGGCGTCTACCCGCTGCAGCTCGTCGTGCCGGTGGTCTGTCTCGGCCTGGCGGCAGCGCTTCACGTCATTTCCCGCCGCACCAAGTACGGCAAGCCGCTGCTCGCCGTGGTGCAGAATCCCGACGCCGCACGCCTGATGGGCATCAACGTCGCCGGTGCCATCGCCGCCTCCTTTGCCATCTCGACCGTCTTCGCCGGTATCGCCGGCATCCTCATCGCCCCGCTGTTCAATGTGAACTCCGACATGGGCACGCTCTTCGGCATCAAGGCCTTTGCCGTGGCGATCCTCGGCGGCATCACCAGCGCCTGGGGCGTGATGCTCGCCGGCCTGGTCTTCGGCGTGCTCGAAGCACTGGTCACCGTGCTCTTCGGCTCGGTCTATACCCAGATCGTCATGTTCGCTCTGATCATCGTGGCCCTCGCCCTGATGCCTAACGGCCTGCTGGGCAAGGCCGGGGTGAAGAAGGTATGAGCGCCCGCGCTTTCCTGGGTGCCGGCGCCCTGTTCGCCGCTGCGGCGGCGCTCTGCTTTGCCGCCGACGGCTATCAGCTCTTCGTCATCGCCACCGTCGGCCTCACCGCCATCGTCGGGCTCGGGCTCAACGTGCTGCTCGGCCTTGCCGGCCAGGTCTCGCTCGGCCATGTCGGCTTCTACGCCATCGGCGCCTACACCGTCGCCATCCTGCAAACCAAGCTCGGCGTCAGCTTCTGGCTCGCTCTGCCCGTCGCTGCGGCGCTTTCGGCCGTCGTCGGCACGATCCTGGCCATTCCTTCCTTGCGCGTGCGCGGGCCTTACCTGGCGATGATCACCATCGCCTTCGGCTTCATCGTCGAGCATGGCGCCGTCGAATGGCGTGCACTCACCGGCGGCGCCAACGGCATCCTCGGCATCCCCGACCCCAGCCTGTTCGGCCTCAGGCTCGACGACCGGCCGCTGGCCATTCTCATCGTCGGCGTGACGGCAGCGGCAACGCTGCTCTACTGGCTGTTCGCGCGCAGCGCCTGGGGAGCCGCCATGCGCGCCGCCCGCGACGCCGAGACCGCTTCCGAATCGCTCGGCCTCAACCTCGTCGCCATCCGCACCGCCGCCTTCACCCTCTCGGCTGCCGCCGCCGGTATCGCCGGCGCCTTCTCGGTGCCGCTCACCAATTTCGTCGCCCCCAGCGCCTTCCCCTTCTTCCAGTCGATCCTCTTCCTGCTCGCCGTGATCATCGGCGGTGCCGGCACGGTGATGGGCCCGCTGATCGGCGCCGTGGTCGTCGTGCTGCTGCCCGAGTATCTCGCCTTCCTCGCCGAATACCGGCTGCTGTTCTTTGGCGGGCTGCTGCTGGTCGTGCTGTGGATCGCACCCGAAGGGATTGTCGGCGCCGTTGCCCGCCACATCGCCCGCCCGCGCGAGCGCACCGCGCGGCCGGAGCGGGACATCGAAGCGTTCCTGCGCGAGCGTGCAGCCGGCGGCAATCTGGAGATCGACCGTCTCAGCGTCGCCTTCGGTGGCGTGCGTGCCGCGAACGACATCTCTTTCGCCGCCCGGCCCGGCCAGGTGACCAGCATCATCGGCCCCAACGGGGCCGGCAAGACGACGGTCCTCAACCTGCTCTGCGGCTTCTACCGCCCGGACGCCGGCTCGATCGCTCTCGCCGGTATCGACCTCACGGGCAAGCCGTCCCACGAGATCGCCCGGGCGGGCGTGTCGCGCACCTATCAGACGACCCAGCTCTTCGGTCAGATGTCGGTGCTCGACAATCTGCTGGTCGCCCTGCGGCGCGGCCGGCTCGGCTCGCTGACCGCCCCTTTGTGCACCGGGGGCGATGACGGCACCGCCGCGCGAACCGCCGAGAGCCTCCTTTCCTTCGTCGGCTATCGCGGCTCGATCGACCGCATGGCCGGCGGCCTGCCGCATGTCGACAAGCGGCTGGTGGAGATCGCCCGGGCGCTGGCCACCGGCCCGCGCGTCCTGGTCCTCGACGAGCCGGCGGCCGGCCTGGGTGCCGCCGACAAGACGACGCTCGCCGCCCTGCTGCGGCGTATCGCCGACACCGGCGTGGCCGTCGTCCTGGTCGAGCACGACATGACGCTGGTCATGGGCATTTCCGATCATGTCGTGGTGCTCGACGCGGGCGCGAAGATCGCCGCCGGTACGCCAGCCGAGGTACGGGCCGACCCCGCGGTGCGCAAGGCCTATCTCGGCGAGGAGATGGCGCTCGCCGCCGCCCCGCGGGCCGCCGCTGGTCCAGGCGCAACACTGCTCGAGACCGCCGGCCTGATAGCCGGCTACGGCGCCGAGCCGGTGCTCAAAGGTATTGGCCTCACCGTCGCTGCGGGCGAGATGGTCGCCGTGCTCGGCGCCAACGGGGCCGGCAAGTCGACACTCATGAAGGCGCTGTCCGGCCTGCGCCGCCCGGTGCAGGGCACCATCGCCCTGCACGGCCGGGACATCGCCGCCCTGCCGGCGCACCGCATCGTCGCCCAGGGCCTCATCCTGGTGCCCGAGGGACGGCAGGTCTTCCCCGAGCTTTCGGTGCTCGACAACATCCGGCTCGGTGCCTTCACGCGCCGCGACGGCGATGTCGAGCGCGACGTCGAGGCGGCGCTGCAGCGCTTTCCGCGGCTGCGCGAGCGCCTCCACAACCGCGCCGGCCTGCTCTCCGGCGGTGAGCAGCAGATGCTGGCCATCGCCCGCGGCCTGATGACCCGCCCCCAGCTGCTGCTGCTCGACGAGCCGTCGCTGGGTCTCGCCCCCCAGCTGGTGCGCGACCTGTTCCAAGTGCTCGCCCGGCTGCGCAACGAAGGCACGACCATCCTGCTGGTCGACCAGATGGCCGGCCTCGCGCTGGCGCTGGCTGACCGCGGCTACGTCATCGAATCCGGCCGCATCGTGCATCACGGCACACCCGACGAGATCCGCAGCAACAAGGCGCTCGAGCAGGCCTATCTCGGCTCCGCCGCCTGATCTAAAGTCCGGCTATGACCAGCGAAACCGACTTCCCCGAAATCCGCGAAGGCGTGCGCGCGCTGTGCGAGCGTTTTACCGGCGAATACTGGCGCAAGCTCGACCGCGAGCGTGCCTACCCGGCCGAATTCGTCAGGGCACTCACCGAAGCGGGCTATCTCGGCGCGCTGATCCCCGAGGAATACGGCGGCAGCGGCCTCGGCCTCGGCGCGGGCGCGGCGATCATGGAGGAGATCCACAGAAGCGGCGGCAACGCCGCCGCCTGCCACGCCCAGATGTACACCATGGGCACTGTGCTGCGGCACGGCAGCAAGGCGCAGAAGAAGAAGTACCTGCCCGGCATCGCCAGCGGCGCCTTGCGCCTGCAGGCCTTCGGCGTCACCGAGCCCAGTGCTGGCACCGACACGACCTCGATCCGCACCACCGCCACACGCAAGGGCAACGACAAGTACGTGGTCAACGGCCAGAAGGTCTGGACGTCGCGGGCCGAGCACTCCGACCTCATGCTGCTGCTGGCCCGCACCACGCCCAAGGGCGAGGCGAAGAAAAAGACCGACGGCCTCTCCGTCCTGCTGGTCGACATGCGCGAGGCCAGGGGCAAGGGCCTGACCATCCGCCCGTTGCGCGCCATGCTCAACCACGCCACCACCGAGGTGTTCTTCGACAACCTCGAAGTGCCGGCCGAGAACCTGATCGGCGAGGAGGGCAAGGGCTTCCGCTACATCCTCGACGGCATGAATGCCGAGCGCATCCTGATCGCCGCCGAATGCCTGGGCGATGCGCGCTGGTTCATCGGCAAGGCCAGCGGCTACGCCAAAGAGCGCGTGGTCTTCGGCCGGCCCATCGGCCAGAACCAGGGCATTCAGTTCCCCATCGCCAAGGCCTACGCCGCGGCCGAGGCCGCCGCCCTGATGCTGAAGAAGGCCATCGCGCTTTACGAGGCCGGCGAGAGCTGCGGTGCCGAGGCGAACATGGCCAAGATGCTCAACGCCGACGCCTCTTGGCAGGCCGCCGACATGTGCCTGCAGACCCATGGCGGCTTCGGCTTCGCCGAGGAGTACGACGTCGAGCGCAAGTTCCGCGAGACGCGGCTCTACCAGGTGGCGCCGATCTCGACCAATTTGATCCTCGCCTACATCGCCGAGCACGTGCTGGGACTGCCCCGCTCCTACTAGCGCAGCGCAACGCCCACCAGGGCGTTGGCGCGACAGCGCCGCAGCGCTTCTGAAAGAAGCGCGTGAGGCGCCTCTTCCGAACACTCCCGCGCCTCTTCCCGGCATTCGCGGGTCACTTCTGCGCATTCCCGCGTCTCTTCGGCGCACTCTCACGCACCACCCCTCGCGTGACTCCTCGCTTTTTCGCGTTAACGCCCGATTTTCCTCGCTCATTTGCTCCGGCGGCAGACCGGTTTTTCCTCCACAGCCTAACCCCATGCCCCGCCTCGACAAAGCGGGCCCGAGTCGACAAAAGTCATTAGACAAATCAGAGGCCCCCGGCAGGGTGCCGCCCGGAATTCCTCTGTCCGATCAGCCTCTTACGATATCGCCGTTAACGATTCTTTGGCGGCGATTTTCCGCAGTTTTCCGCCATTCCTAAAATGTTTCCCTTCAATCCCCTGGCGGCACCAACCCGCAACGCGGAGCGTTGGCGGGGAGCCGCCAGGGTTCACCAAAGAGCTACACCATGTCAAAGAACCAATCTCGGGATATAGTGTACGAATTGGATAGGCAGAT
>Ga0194131_10008130_pt1 | contig 13792 bp, 9 predicted proteins | sample TA2KigO120mmetaG_FD_148631 | JGI IMG/M metagenome (GOLD analysis project Ga0194131, IMG submission 148631) | Freshwater microbial communities from Lake Tanganyika, Tanzania - TA2015053 Kigoma Offshore 120m | ecosystem: Environmental > Aquatic > Freshwater > Lake | place: Tanzania: Lake... | reverse complement strand
ACCTTTACCCGCTGCTGCAAAGGCTTTTACGATCAACTGCACTCAACGAAATCGACAAAATCCTGGTCCGAAATCGTTAGGGATTACCAAACAAAAAAGCGCGGCGATCACGCGTCTCGGCTCAAAAATGATCGCTTAGCGGTTGATTGAAACGGGGAAAATCGCCATGGCGACACCGCGAATTATCCTTATCGTCGCAGCTCTCGTCGCGGCGGTCTTCCCGGCTCCTGCGATGAGCCAGGCACATGTCGCGGCCAGCATTACCTACGAGGAGACGCCGCGGCCGAAAGGGCTGCCGGACGAATTGAAGCCGCTGCCAGACGTCGGGCTACGGTTTCTGTCGATCAGCGCAATCGACGGGTTCAAGATCGCCGCCGCGTTGTGGCAGCCGCTGGCAAAGCCGGCGGCGAGTACGACGCTGCTCGTGCAGTTACATGGCAGCGGCGGTAATTTCGCCTCTGTACAGTTGCGGGCGACCGCTCGCACCCTCTCGGCGCGCGGCTTTGCGGCACTGTCGATCAGCACAAGACAGCACGACGAGCACGTCAACACGGATAATTTTTTCGAGATCAGGCGCGACATCGAGGCCGCAATCGCGACCGCCAAGGCGCTCGGCTACCGCGCCCTTGTCCTGCAAGGCCACAGCCTCGGAACCGCACAGGTGGCCTTTTACGCGGCCACCGACTGGGACCCGGCGATCAAGGGCATCATCCTAACCGGCGCCATCGCGAAACTGCCGTGGAAAGCGCGCCACATTAATATCCAGGACGAAGACGCCTACCGGGCGCTGGCGCAGGCAGCGCGCGACGCCGTGCGTGCGGGCCGGCCGGAGGCGACCCTTCCAATGCCGATGCGCTGGATCGGCGGCCGGCAGGCGCCGGTGACCGGACAGCACTTTCTGACCTACCGCGACGAAGTCGCGAGCGCCGCCGACACGACCTTCTGGATCACGCGTATCCCGCGCCCGATCCTGCTGGTACGCGATGCGGCCGACGGCGTCGTGCTGCCGTTCGAGCCCTACATGCTACTGAGCGCGGCGCGCGCCGAGGGTTCGCTCGTCCCCGATATTCGCTACGTGCTGCTGCCCAACCCCCGCCCGCCGAGCATCGAGGGGCACATCTTTGCCGACAACATCGGACCGCTGGCCGAGGCGATCGCGTCGTGGCTCGCCGAGCGGGGGCTATAGGCTTCGGCCGTCGTCGCGACGTCTCGCGAGCGTCTCACGATCCCGCGTGGCGACCCAAACTATCCCCAAAGACCCACGCTGAATCACTGATCCCCTCCCCCGCCCCGATAGAGGAGATACAGGTCTTCTTATAGGACCATGATCACACAGGCAGCGTGCATAACCACGGTCGTATCAGAGATGCAGCGCAATCCCATCACACAGGCAGCGTGACCGACCGCGTGCTTCCTCACCGATGCAGCGTGCACAGGCCTCGGAAGACCGCCCAGCCTCACCGATACAGCGTGGATGTCTCGGGATCCCGGGGACTTTTCCCCCGATATCGGCCAAACCCGCCCAACCCAAGCCTCGAACTTTATTCATGCATCACAGATGCAGCGTGAGAATCCCGGAGACCGAACCACACACCCCGAAATCAATCCCACGAACCTATTAACCATATGATAAAAAAGGAAGATTTACACCCGCCCGGAGCCCCGTCATTACCCAGGCGCACCAACGCCAAAACAACCGACGTCGCGGTCATACATCACAGATTCAGCGTAAATTACCTGACCCCGGCCAAGCCCCTCGCACGCTCTAAAACAGACGAAACGACACCTCCCCAATCCCCCGGGAAAGCCTGCCGGAACAGCTCCACCGACGGGTACCACGGGCTGTCGGTCCGGCCCATCAGCCAGCGCCAGTCCGGCGAGGCGCGCAGCAGCACCCAGGTCGGCTTGCCGAGCGCGCCGGCGAGATGGGCAACCGAGGTGCAGGTGGTGATGACGAGGTCGAGCTCGGCGATCGCCGCCGCGGTCTCCGCGAAATCGGTGAGCGCGGGTCCCACATCCTCGATCAGGCCCGGCGGCAGCTCGGCCATCTGCTCGCGGCCGAACTCCTTCTGCAGCGCGAAGAAGCGGCAGCCTCGTGTTTCCAGAACCGGCTGCAGCAGCCTGAGCGGGATCGACCGATACGGCTCGGAGCCCTGGTCGGGGTTCCCCTGCCAGGTGACGCCGATCTTCGTGCCGCCTTCGCCGAGCCTCCGCTTCCAGCGCGCGCGATCGGCGGGATCGGCCGAGAGATACGGGATCTTCGCCGGAATGGTCGCGACCTCGGTGCCGAAGACGCGCATCGCGCTGCCGAGCGGCAGCTGCATGTCGAAGGGCGGAAGCGGCTCGCCGGCGCGGATGAGCCTGGCGCCGCCTTCCAGCGTCGAGAGCAGCCGCATAAGGCTGCCCGGGCATTCGAGGAGCACCTCGCCGCCGCGCTCGGCGATCAGCGGGACATATCGCGCGAACTGGAGCGTATCGCCCGCTCCCTGCTCGACATGCAGCAGGAGACGTTTTCCCGCGAAGGGCGCGCCGTCCCACATCGGCTGCGGCAGGCTCCGGCGCGCGCCGGGGAACTTGCTGACCAGCCAGCGGCTCTCATAGCCCTCGAGGCCGCGCGCCATGTCGCCCTTCAGCAGCAGCGCCATGCCGTGGTTGAAGATCGCGTCGTGCCAGCCGGGCCGGAGCGCCATGCAGGCCTCATAGGCGGCGATCGACTCATCGATGCGCCCCCAGCCCATCAGCGCGGCGGCCAGGTTGAGGCGCGCATCGGCATGCCCGGGCACGCAGGCGAGCGCGCGCCGGTAACGCCGGCACGCGACATCGTAGCTTTCGGCGATGCGGTCGAGATTGGCGAGGTTGTAATGCACGTCGCCGAGGCCGGGCGCGACCGCCGTCGCCTTCTTGTACGAGACCATCGCCTCGTCGCGGCGGCCGAGATCGCCGAGCACATTGCCGCGCGTGCTCAAGGCTTCGGGAAACTCGGGCGATCGCCGCAGCGCTTCCTCGACCTCGATCAGGGCCGACGGGAAGTTTCCGGACAGCGCGAGCAGCATCGCGTGATCGTGGCGCATCGCCAGGTCGTCGGTCTTCACGCGCAGCGCCGCCTCGGCGGCCGCGGCTGCTTCGGCGAGCTTGCCCGTGAGCCTGAGCGCGGTCACCAGGCGCAGCTGCGCGTCCCAGACCGACGGATCGCGCGTCACGACACGCGCGAAGGCCTGCGCGGCACGGGCGTGATCGCCGACGCGCTCGGCGGCAAAGCCCAGAAGGTAGGAAGGCTGCCAGAGCTGCGGCGCCAGCCTCGCCGCTTCCGCCAGCGGTGTCAGCGCATCGGCGGGCTGGCCGGCCTCGATCAGCGCGTTGCCGAGGTTGAGCAGGATCCCGTGATGGCCGCGCTGCAGCGTCGCGGCGGTCTTCAGCGTCGTCACCGCCTCGGCCGGTCGACCCAGGCGCAATCGCGCCACGCCCAGCAGATGAAGCAGCTCGGCATTCTGGCCGTGTCGCGAGATCGCCTGCTGCAGGTCGCGCTCCGCTTCCGCGGCGCGCCCGGACTCGATCTTCTGCGCCGCCGCCTGCCAGGCCGCGAAGAGGGCGTTCTGTCCGCCGCCGGGATTCCACCCGGTCATCGGATCGACGCTCGTACGCTGTCGGTCACCTGCTTCGCCACGCTCTCCCAATCGCCCAATCGGGGCTGCCTGAAAAGGCGGGCGGTCGGATACCACGGGCTGTCGGAGCGGTCCAACATCCAGCGCCAGTCGGCACCGCGCTTGAGCAGGACCCAGACCGGGCGGCCGAGCGCGCCGGCGAGATGCGCCATCGCGGTGCAGGTGGTGATGACGAGATCGAGATGCATGAGGATGGCGGCGGTAGTCGCAAGATCGTCGAGCCTCGGCCCGAGATCGACGAGGCGCCCGGACGGAAGCGTCTTCATCTGATCGCGGCCGTGATCGCGCTGCAGCCCGTAGAAGCTCGCGTCCGGGATTTCGAGCAAAGGCGCCAGCGCCGCCAGCGGGATCGAGCGATAGGGTTCGTCGTTCTGCCGCGGATTGCCCTGCCAGACGAGCCCGATCCGCGGCGTCGGCGCCGATACCAGCGACGCGGTCGCGGCGACGAGGTTCTTGTCCGCCGAGAGATAACCGCCGCTGCCCGGTATCGAGTCGAGATCGGTGCCAAGGAGTCGCGGCAGGCTCAGCAGCGGCACCTGGACGTCGGCCTCGACCGCCGTGCCCTCGCCGACGAGAAGCGGATCGCCGCGCAGGCTGCGAAGCAGGCGATGCAGAGGCGGTTGGCATTGGATGACGACGCGCGCCCCCATTTCCGCGAGCAGCGGCACGTATCGGACCATCTGCAGCACGTCGCCGAGGCCCTGCTCCTGGTAGAGCAGAAGCCGACGGCCGCGCACCGGTTCGCCGTTCCACTCGGGCAGGCCCTGCCGGCGCGGCACCGCTTCGGGGCGTCGCCAGCGCCACTCATAGAGAGCAAAGCCGCGGCGATAATCGCCCTGCACGAGGTGCCAGGTCGCGAGGTTGTTGTTGAGACCGACGTCCGATGGATCGACCGCGCGGGCGCGATGCAGCCAGCGCCCGGCACCGGCCATGTCCTCGTCCGTCATCCGCGCGACGGCGAAGCCGATCAGCGCCGGCGGCGAGGAAGGGGAAAGACAGAGGGCGCCGCGGAACCGGCGAGTTGCGAGATCGAGCCTGGAGAGACGGAGCGCGCTGTTGCCGGCGATCGTCGCCGCGTCGGCATCGGCGGGAACCCTGAGAGCGACACGGAGAGCGGCGTCGGCGGCGCCGGTACGAAACAGCAGGTCGGCGTGGTTGCAGAGAACGGTCGCGACGTCCGGCGCGAGAACGGCCGCGACCCGGCTCAGGCGCAGCCCCTCCTCGGCGGAGATCCGACGATCCTCGACCGCCGCGAGATCGTTCCAGCCCCGCCAGTCATCGGGACCGGCCGCGATCGCTCGACGAAGCATCAGCGCCGCTCGCGCCGGATGACCGGCCGAGAGATAGGCGAGCGCTATGGTCCGCAATGGCGCGGCGAGCGCGGGCATCGTCGGCGACAGCGCCGCGGCGGCGCCGAGCCACAGCGCCGCACTGTCTCCGTCGCCCCGCGCCATCGCGTCCTCGGCACAGCGCAGCGGCCAGGCAGCGTTCGCCGGCTCGAGAGCGAGACGGCGCCGCGCATCGCCGCTCATCGCGATCGCGCCAGCGCGGCAAGATCGTGCGCGACGCGCGCGATGACCGGCGGCCAGGTGCGATCCGCCCCCTGGCGGTAGAGGCGCATGGTCGGATACCACGGCGTGTCGTCGCGGCCGAGCAGCCAGCGCCAGTCCGGAACATAGGTCGGCAGCATCCAGACCGGCCTGGCCAGGGCGCCGGCCAGATGTGCGACGGCGGTATCCACGGCGATGACGAGATCGAGCTGGGACAGCAGATAGGCCGTATCGGCGAAATCGCCGACCAGCGGCGCGAGATCGACCAGATCTCGTCCGAGGCCGAGCGCGGCGATGTCCGCGGTGCGCGGTCCGACCTGCAGGCTGTAGGCGGCGATGCCGGGCACTTCGAGCAGCGGCCGGAACTCCTCGAGCCTCGCCGAGCGCTTGTGGAACTTCTCGATCCTGGGATTGCCGGCCCAGACCAGACCGATCTTCAAGCCATCGCGATGAGGCGGAAGCGACGGACCGGCGGCGGGAAGCGAAAAATATGGGATCGGCGCGTAGGCCTGCTCGGGCGTCGAGCCGAAGATCAGCGGCAGCTGCATCAGCATCGCCTGGAGGTCGACCTTGCCGGGCGAGGCCCCGACATCGATCAGCTCGATATCGGGCGAGAGCGTCGCGAACAGGCGCCGCAGCGGCGGATAGCATTCGAGGACGGGGTGCCCGCCATTCTCCGCCACCGCGCGCGCATAGCGCGCGAAATGGATCATGTCGCCGAAGCCCTGCTCGCCGAGAAGGACGATGCGCCGCCCCGCCAGCGGCTCGCCTTCCCACCACGGCGCATGGGTCGGCATCGGGTATTCCTGGTCGCGCCAGCGCCATTCGTAGCGGGCGAAGCCGTTCGGCCAGTCGCCGGCCATCAGCCGGGTCATCGCGTCGTTCCAGCGCGCCGTCGCATAGCCGGGATCGATATGGACCGCGCGCGCATAGCGGCCGAGCGCGTCGTCGAGCGCGAGATGCTGGCGATCGGCGTTGCCGAGATTGTAGTGCGCGACCGGATCGGCGGGCTCCAGGCTGACGGCGCCGCGGTAGAGACAGCGCGCCTCGCTGACCTTGCCGTCCTGGAGGAGCACCGTCGCGAGATTGCTCAGCGCCTTCTGGTCCAAGGACGGTGCGCGGAAGACCGCCTGCCGGAGAGCGGCCGCCGCACCGGCGCGATCGTCGAGCTCGTCGAGCGCGTTGCCGAGGTGGATCAGCGCATCGGCCCTGTCGGGCGCGCAAGCGACCGTGCGCCGGAGCGCGCCGGCGCTGGCGTGCCAGTCGCTCGCATTGCGCGCGCTCTCGGCCAGGGCGAACCACGTCGCGTCCTCGGCCGGCGAAAGCGCGAGCGCGACGCGCAGAGGGCGAGACGCCGTGCCGGCGCCGGCGGCGAGGATAAGCCCGAGACCTTGCCAGGCGAGAGCGTTGCCGGAGTCGATCGCGAGCACGCGGCGATACGAAGCCGCGGCCGGCCCGGCCACGCCTTCGCGACGCGCCAGGTCGGCCTGGAGGAAATGCACGCGCGCCGCCTCCGGTGTGATCGCGGCCGCCCGTCCGAGAAGCGGCCGGGCGCGCTCGGCATCGCCCCGCATCAGGCGGAGCGTGACGAGCGCGACGATGTCGTCGACCGAGCTAGGATCGACATCGGCGAGCGCAGCGAGCACCGCCTCGGCGCCATCGTGCCGGCCCTGACGGATCAGGGACTGGGCGAGCGCGCGTCGGGCGAGAGCGAAACCGGGGCTATGCGCGAGTGCCCGCCGGAAGCACCTCTCCGCGGCCGCCGCGGCCGCCTCGTCGAGATGCAGATTGCCGAGCGCGAAGAGGATCTCCGGTGCCTGCGGCATCACCGCGAAGGCGCCATGCAGTCGTTTCCAGGCGATGGCGAAGCGACGCTGGGCGTGCGCCGAGACGCCGGCGAGATAGAGAGCCGCAGGGTCGTCCGGGCGCTGGGCGAGAACCTGATCCAGCCGGATCGTCGCCTCGGCAAAGCGTCCGGCCTGTGACAAGGCCTGGGCTTCGGCGAAGGCCTCGTCCGCGCTCGGGATCGACCGCTCGCTTTCTGTCATCTGCCCTGGCTCACCGGGCCGGGTTCTAGTCGCGGCGCCGGGTGAAGTCCACATCGAGGCGTCGTTCGTTATTTCTACATAACTGGAAAGGCGTATTGCTTTCGTTCTCTTCCGCTGGTAGCTTCCGCCCGCGCAATCCACGAGGGCTCGATGGCGCTTCTGGTCGGGGTCGTTTCGCAGAAGGGCGGGGTCGGCAAGAGCACCATCGCCCGCATGGTGGCGAGGGAGTACGCCCAGGCCGGCTGGCGCATCAAGATCGCCGACCTCGACATCTCCCAGGGCACCAGCTTCAACTGGCAGGCGCGGCGCCTGCAGAACAAGGTCACGCCGGACGTGCCGGTCGAGCGCTTCGGGACCCTGGCGCTGGCCCAGAAGGTCGCCTCCTCCTACGACCTTCTCGTCCTCGACGGGCCGCCGCATGCGACCGAGGGCACGCTGGCGATCGCCAAGGCCTCGCAGCTCACCATCCTCCCGACCGGCCTCGCGCTCGACGATCTCGAGCCGCAGGTGCTCCTGGCGCATGAACTCACCCGCCGCGGGGTGCCGGCCGCGAGACTCGCTTTCGTGCTGGTGCGCGTCGGCGACAGCGACGTCGAGCAGAACGACGCGCGCGCCTACCTGACGCGGGCCGGATATTCGGTGCTGGCGGGATACCTGCCCGAGAAGGTGGGGTATCGCCGCGCCAGCGACGAGGGCCGCGCGGCGACCGAGACGCGCTTCCCCTCGCTCAACCAGCGTGCCGACGAGCTCGCCCAGGCCGTCGTCGATCGCGTGTCCACCGTTACCCGAGAAGAGGCCGCCTGATGGCCAATGTCCCTCCCCCGGCGCGCCGCGGCAAAGGCGAGCCGCCGCCGCAGGCCGCGGTCCTCGACAACCTGGCGCGCGCGGAGTCCGTGCGCCTGAAGCCGCTCAACTTCAAGGTTCCGGCCGACTTCCATCGCGAGTTCAAGACCTTCTCGGCGATGAACGGCATGTCGATGCTGGCCGTCCTCGTCGAAAGCTTCCGCCTCCACCGAGAACACAAAGGCTGACGTCATTACATGGCCGTCGCCTTCGACGACTTCGCGCTGATGGCGACGATCGGCGATGTCTTCACGCCCGGGGAATGCGACCGCATCGTCGAGACCGGGCAGCGGATGGAAGCGGTCGCCGGCGGGGTCAACGATCCGAAGGCGGCGGCCGGACAGAACCCGGTGCGCGACGCCGTGGTCCGCGGCCTTCCCTGGAATGCGGATTACGGCTGGATCTACGAGCGGCTTCTCCATCACGCCGCCGCCTACAATCAGAAGTCCCTCGGCTTCGAGCTCGAGGGGGCGGAGACCGCGCAGCTTCTCTCCTACGGGCCGGGCCAGCATTACGACTGGCATGTCGACATCGGCACCAGCGACCTCGCCAGCCGGAAGCTCAGCCTGCTCCTGCCGCTCAGCGATCCGGCCGACTATGACGGCGGCGAGCTCGAGCTCTTCTTCAGCGACCGTCCGACGCCGGCGACGAGGAACCGCGGCTCGCTCATCGTCTTTCCCTCCTTCGTCCTCCATCGCGTGCGCGCGATCAGCCGTGGCCGCCGCTTCTCGCTGGCTCTCTGGCTGAGAGGCGCGCAGCGCTTCCGCTGAGCTTCCCATGACCGTTGTGCTGACGGCACCGGCCGGTGCGTCCGGGACGGCGCCATCGGGCTTTCCGCCGGAGATCGCCGCGGCGCTGTCGAGCGGCCGCCTGGACGATGCCGAAAGGATGGCCGCGTCGGTCCTGGCGCGCGTGGCCGATCCGGCCCTCTTCAATCTTCTCGGCGTCGTCCGCATCGCGCGCGGCGCGCCGCGAGAGGCGCGCCGGCCGCTTATCCACGCCGAGGTGCTGGCGCCGCAGGCAGCCCCGCCGGCGCTCAATCTCGCCCTGATCCTTCTCGCCCAAGGCGCGGATGCGCCCGCGCGCCGCTGGGCGAGGCGTGCTGTCCTTCTCGATCCCGGCCTGCCCGATGCGCAGGCGACGGCGGCAAGCGCCGAACGCGCGAACGGGAACCTCGATCATGCCGAGCGCGCGGTGCGACGGGCCATCGCGCTGGCGCCGTCGGTCTCCGAGTTTCTCGCGAATGCCGGCAATCTCTGGATGGACCGCGAGAGGCTCGACGAGGCGCGACGCTTCTTCCGGCGGGCGCTTGCCGCGAGCCCCGGTTCCGGCAATCCGCGCTTCCAGCTCGCCTGCATCGATCTCTGCGAGGGAAAGCTCGCGCGCGGCTGGGCGGAGTACGAGGCGAGATTCGTCCCTGCCGCCCTGACGAAGCGCCGGCCCTTCCCGCAGCCCGAATGGCAGGGGCAGGCTCTCGCCTCGGGAGCGCTTCTGGTGTGGGGCGAGCAGGGCCTCGGCGACGAAATCGTCTTCGCGACGCTGCTCGGCGACGTGCTGAAGCGGGCGCCGGCGGCGGCGATCGAATGCGATCCGCGTCTGACGGCGATCCTCGCCCGCTCCTTTCCCGGGCTTTCCGCCTATCCGAGACAGACGCCGCCCCACCCTGCCCTGCTCTCCTCCTCGATCTCGCATCAGATCGCGCTCGGCAGCCTTCCGCGCCTTCTCCGGCCCGACGTCGCGAGCTTCGCCGGACGCCAGGCGGCGCTCCGGCCCGATCCCCGCCGTCTCGGCGCGAGCCGCGCCTGGCTCGCGTCTCTCGGAGACGGGCTCAAGGTCGGGATCGCGTGGCGAAGCGTTCGCAGGAACGCCGCCTCGCAGCGCATCCACACAAGGCTGGACGACTGGGAGCCGATCCTGAGGACGCCGGGCGTCGTCTTCGTCAATCTTCAGTATGACGATTGCCGCGACGAGCTCCGCGAAGCCGCCGAACGGTTCGGCGTGCGCGTGCACCAGCATCCGGACCTCGATCTCTTCGACGATCTCGAGGGAGCGCTTGCCTACTCCTCCCTGCTCGACCTGGCGATCTCGACCGGCACCACGGCCTGTGCCTTCCCCGCGGCTGCAGGTATCGAGACCTGGATATTGACGACGGCGGTCGACTACCTGGCCATGGGTCAGGAGCGATATCTCTGGTACGCGCGAACCCGCTGCTTCGTTCGTCAACAAGGCGGCGATTGGCTTCCCACGACGAGAACCGTCGCCGATACCTTGGCTGCCCGCGCCGCGGGCGCATCGAAATGACCGCCGGCCCGGCCGACGCAGCGTCGCTTCTCGCGCATGGCCGATGGGCGGAAGCGAGATCCCTGGCGCAGACGGTGCTCGCCGGCGACGCACATCATGTCGACGCCATTCGCGTGCTGGCCGCGGCCGCGATCGGCGAAGGCAATCCGGACGAGGCCGACGGCCTTCTGCAGTCGATCGTCACGGCGAGGCCCGATGCGGCCGCGGCAATCGACGACCTGATCGCGCTCAGCCACCGTCGCGGAGATCTCGGTCGGCTGGGTCAGGCCTTGCTGGCGCGCCTCAGGCTTTCGCCGGAGCAGGCCGCGCTGTGGAGCGATCTCGGTGCGGCCGAGGAGCGGCTCGGTCGCGCAGGCGAGGCCGCGCGCGCGTATCGTCGCGCCATCGCCGCCGATCCCGGCTTCTCCCCTGCCCTGCTGAACGCGGCGACGCTTGCCTATCGCGGGGATCGCTTCGCGGAGTCCTCCGTGCTGGCCCTGGCTGCCGCCGCCGCGGCTCCCTCTCCGTCGGCCTGGACCATGGCGGGGCACGCGCTGCAGCGTCGCGATCGATCGGAGACGGCGCGGCGTTGCTACCGCCGGTCTCTCGTCATCGAGCCTGCGGAGATGTCGGCTTGGGAAGGCCTCGCCGCGCTTTGCCGCAAGGCGAAGGAGAACGAGCGCGTCCTGAGCCTTCTGAAACGCGCGGCGACGCAGTGGCACGACCGGCCGTCGACGCTGGCGAGCCTGTCCGAGGCTCAACGCGCCTGTGGCAGGTATCGCGAGGCTCTCGCGCTGGCGCAGCGCTCCGTCGCGCAGGCGCCGGCCCTGGTTCTGGGCACCGGCGCGCTCGCCGCGGCCTATAGTGATCGTCTCGACGATCGTCGGGCGGCGACATGGTCGAGGCGATCCCTTCACCTCGATCCCGGGAACGGAGACCTGATGATCAATCTCGGCATCGCGCTGAAGGGCGAAGGCCGGCTCCGTGAGGCGGAGGCGATGCTGCGGTCGGGATTGGCGAGGAAGCCCGACGATGCGAACGGACACATGGCGCTTGCGACCACGCTTCTCGCCGCAGGCCGCGTGCGGGAGGGATTTGCCGAGTACGAGTGGCGGCACGTCGCCGGGGAGACTCTTTATGACGTGCTCCCGGCGCCGGTATGGGATGGCCGCACGATCGAGCACGGAAGCCTGCTGGTATGGGGCGAGCAGGGCATCGGCGACGAGATCGCCTTCATCCAGCTCGTGAGAGCCTTGCGCGGCCGGGCGAGGCACATCGTCGTGGAGTGCGATCCGCGGCTGATCACGATCCTCCGCCGCTCCTTCCCCGAGCTCGAGTTCGTCGGACGCAGCGCGCCGCTGGATCCGCGCCTGCTCGCGCCGGATATTCGAGCCCAGATCGCCCTGCTCAGCCTCCCGGATGCGCTCGGCATGAGCAAGGACGACCTTCGGTCGACCGGAGCGTATCTCGTCGCCGACCCGGAGCGTGTCCGCGCGCTGCGGCCGGCGCTCTCTGCGCTCGGCCCCCGGCCCCGGATCGGCATCGCGTGGCGCAGCACGCGACGCACGCCGTTGACGGTCCGCGTTCATGCCGACCTGACCGAATGGGAACCGATCCTGCGCGTGCCCGGCGTCACCTTCGTGAATCTCCAGTACGGCGATGTCGACGCCGAGATCGCCGAAGCGAGGGCAAGGTTCGGCGTCGACATCGGCGTGGTGCCGCAGCTCGATCTCTTCCAGGACATCGAAGGCGTCCTGGCCCTCGGCGCCGGGCTCGATCTCGTCCTGGCGAGCGCGACCTCGGCCTATTTTCCCGTCGCCGCCAGCGGCGTCGAGAGCTGGCAGCTTCAGTATCGCCTCGCCTATTACAGCTTCGGCGATGACGCCGACTGCCTGTGGCCGCGGGCCCGAGGCTTCGTACGCGAGCCGGGAGAAGATTGGTCGAAGGCCATCGCCGCCGCCGCCGCCGCGCTGACGGCGTGGGCGGCGGACCGTCGCCGAGCCTAGGACGGCGCGATGAGTACCGATCCCGAGCGTCTCAACGCGGAAGGCCTCGCCGCCTTCGGAGCGCGGAACCGGCGCGAGGCGCGGCGATGCTATCGGCAGGCCGTCGCGCTGGCCCCCGCCATCGTCTCGGCGACGGCAAATCTCGGCAACCTCGACGCGGAGGAGAACCTCCTCGCGGACGCATGCGGCCGCTATCGGCGAGCTCTTGCGAGCGCGCCCGGGCTCGCCGCTCTTCACCTCATGCTGGGAACCGCTCTCCTCCGCCAGGCGCAGGACGAGCGTGGCCGGTCGAGCCTGCTCAAGGCGCTCGAGCTCAGTCCCGGCTATCCGAAGGCGCACGTCAATCTCGCGGTGCATGCGCTGAAGCGTCTCCGGCCCGAGGAGGCCGAACGGCATTTCCGCGCAGCCTTGCGCGGCGATCCGAATTCGGGCGCCGCGCTCGCGGGCCTCGCCCGCACGCTCAGCGAGCTCGGCCGTCTGGAGGGTGTGGCGCGGCTGGGGCGGCGGGCCCTGGTCCTCGAGCCCGGCGCACGCGACAGTCTTCAGGCGCTGGCGCAGGCGGCGTTCTCCATCGGCCGCCACGGCGCCGCGCGTCTCTGGTGCGCGCGCATGGGGGCGGCGGATACGTCGCCGGAGGTCCTGCGCTCGCTGATGCTCTACCTTCACTACGATGCCGGCGCGACGAGCGCGGAGGTCTTCGACGCGCATCGGCGGTGGGCGCTCTCGGTCCCGACGGCCGGCATTCGTCGAAGCCGAGACGAGATCCCCTCGCCCGACCGCCGCCTTCGCATCGGCTATCTCTCGGCGGATCTCTTCGAGCATCCGATCGGCCGGAACATCGTCGGCCTCCTCGAGAACCACGATGCGCGCAACGTCGAGGTCTTCGCGTATGCGCAGCGATGGATCGAGGATGCCGTCAGCCGGCGCATCCGGCGCGCCGCGCATCACTGGCGGGACATCGCGACCAGGACCGATCGGCAGCTGGCGGATCTCATCCGCGCCGATGGCATCGACGTCCTCGTTGTCCTTGCCGGCCATACGCTCGGCAACCGGATCGATGTGGTGCCGCTCGCGCCGGCGCCCGTGCAGGTGAGCATGCACGACCTGACGACGAGCGGTCTCGATGCGATGGACTGGTTCGTCGGCGACGAGATCGTGACGCCGGCCGCGGGCGAGGAGCGGTTCAGCGAACGCGTCGCGCGCCTGCCCTGCTTTTGTCTGCACATGCCGATCGAGGAGGTGCCCGTTCCGGACGCACGCGGCGGGCCGCTCCGCCTGGGTTCGTGCAGCAACCCGGCGAAGCTCGGCGACGCTGTGATCGCCACCTGGGCGCGGGTGCTTTCGCGCCTGCCGGATGCGCGCCTCGCGCTCAAATACAGGCAGGCCTATGCGGACCGGACGCT
>Ga0194131_10008129_pt1 | contig 13793 bp, 10 predicted proteins | sample TA2KigO120mmetaG_FD_148631 | JGI IMG/M metagenome (GOLD analysis project Ga0194131, IMG submission 148631) | Freshwater microbial communities from Lake Tanganyika, Tanzania - TA2015053 Kigoma Offshore 120m | ecosystem: Environmental > Aquatic > Freshwater > Lake | place: Tanzania: Lake... | reverse complement strand
CGCCAACTTGGCCCCATACAGCCGCGCATACACCTCGAACATGGCAAACGACGGATTGAGCACCACCACCTCGTTGCCTGGATTTAGGAATGCTTCGAACAGGTACCGGATCGCCAGCTCGGACCCGGACGTCAGTGCCAATTGATTGATCTCAATCCCGTGCCACTTGGCCACTTTCTCATAGAGAAGGCCCGGCTCCGGATATGCCGCCAGGTGATGTCCCGAGATCCCCTTCAGCATTGAGCGAACCACCTGCGCCGGATAACCCGTGCAGCACTCGTTTTTGTCGAGACGAAGGGTCTTGTACCGGTCAGCCTGCGGGACAGGCGTGCGGACCAGGCACTGAACCTGAGGTCGCGGCATGACTTTCATCCCATTAACCCGCTCGCCTTTCTGATGCCTAACTTCTCCAGCTCCATGGACCTAAATGAGCATCGATCGCAGGCTTCCAGCTCATGAGCCCGTCCGGCTTGATGCAGCGAGCGATACCGAAGCGCTTGCTGGCTATGCCAGAACGATTTGATCGTGCCCTGACGGACATTACCGAGCGCCAATAGGGAAAAGTCTGACACGCCGTGCATGAGGCAAGGCAACACCGTCCCGTCCCACAGAATCGTCATCCGTTGCCACAAAAACGGGCACGCCCAGTCGCCCCGCAGCCCTCGATGATCGTCCTGGGGACCCTCCCGGCGGGCATCCAAGTATGCGACTTCATCCACCCACGGCTTCCAAAATTCAGCGTATTGCCCGAATATTTCCCGGAGTTCAGGCAGCATGACGGTCTGGATCCGGATCTGCGGATACCCCAGCTTGCGAGCGTCTCGAATTCCGCGCAATCGCTGCACGTTCTCGATGACCTTCTCGTACTTCGCTCCCGCGCGGTAGTGTTCATAGGTTTCCTTCGTGATGCCTTCGAATGAAATCGAAATACGGTCCAGCCCTGCGTCAATCAGTTGATTCACTAAGGCCTCGGTCAGCAGCGTCGCATTGGTATTGAAATACGCGTCCAGAATTCCCTGCTGCTTGGCATAGGCCACCATCTCCGCCAAGTGAGGATGGAGAGTCGGCTCTCCGCGAAAGCTGAGCTTGACGGAACACAATCCCTCGGCCGCCCCCTCGTCAATGATGCGCCGGAAGAGGTCGAGCTTCATGTAGCCGGGGACATCTGGACCCCACGTTTTGGTGGTAGTGGCGCAGAAGGGACAACGCAAGTTACACACGCCCGTGGACTCGATATCCAGATGGATGGGGAAAAGACCAGCCGTGAATGACGCGGGTTCCTCGACCCATCGGCGCCGATATTCGCGAAAGCGAGGATCGGCTTGCCGCGCGTCGAACACGCTCTGCGCGGTCACGGCATGGAAGTTTGCATTGGCTTCGGCTTTGCTCATGACGGATTGGCTCCCAATTCTCTCATCTCATACTCATGTTGCGGAACCGGTTGCCGGAGCGGCTCGCCCTGTATGAACCGGATGACTTCTTCCGTCGCCTCCAGCTCCATGCGCGCCCGGCAATCCCTCGACATCGATCCCATGTGGCAAGTCAGAATGCAATTCTCCACCGTCGTGAGCGGTCCCCCATAGGGTTCCTGCTGGAAGACGTCCAGAGCCGCTGCTCCCAGACGATGGGCCCGCAACGCTTCGGCCAGGTCACTCTCGTTAATCACACTGCCGCGGGACGTGTTGATCAGAATCGCGTGTGGCTTCATGAGCCCGATCTCCCGCCGCGCGATCAGCTCCCGGGTTTCGCGCGTCAACGGAAGGTGCAGGGTAATGAGATCGGCCTCCCGATAGATCGTGGTCTTGTCGACCCACTGAACGTGATGTTCAGTCCCGAAGGCTAGGTCCGGCTTCAGGTCGTTCGCCAGAATTCGTGTACCGAATCCCGCGAGATGCTGGATGACGCGGGTCCCCACCCGTCCGACGCCGATTACCCCCACCGTTTTTCCGGCCAGCCGCGCTCCCATGTGCCGGTGCCAGACGCCGTTGCGGAGGCCCCTGTCCGCATGGGGGATGTATCGCAAGGCCGAGAGCATGAGCCCGACCGTCAGTTCCGCCACGGCCGGAGCAGGAGCCTCCGGGGTGTACGTGACTTCGATGCCGCGGATCCGTGCCGCGGCGAGATCCACACTATCCAGTCCGATCCCGACTCGCGCGATCAGACGCAAGCGAGGCGCTTGCTCCAGAACCTTCGCCGTGATGGGTTCCGTGCCGGCAATCAGCATCTCGCAATCGGTGAGCAGGTCGGCCAGCTCATCTTCCTTCAGCTTTCGTCCGAGCGGATTGATGAGATAGTCCACGCCGGCCGATTCCAGGAGCTCCAGCGGACGTCGATCTACTTCACCAAACGGTACGGTTGTGATCAGCACGCGGTGCCGCCCTGGCTTGTGCACGGGAGCCATGGCCCGGGCAGACCCGATAGGTCCCTCTGCCACGGCATTCGCCCGGTCGTAGGGTGTTCTATCTTCGGCGAACCCCTGCCGGCGCAGCCATTCCTCCACGGCCGGGACCTGCCACATATAGTCCACGTCTCCGTAGCCTTCATGAATCAAGGGAAAGACCTGCTGCGTAGCGCAATTCACAATATGGTCCGCCTGGTGTGTCTTGAGCGAGCCCTCGAATACACGTTGCGGCCGCAAGACCCACAGCAAGGCGTCGGGGAAGTAGGCATCTTCCTGGGCGGACAGCGGCGGAGCTCCCCCGTCGAAAGACTCCAGGAGTCCTCCAGACCCAAGACGCAGAACATGTCGGGGATGGTACTCGTTGTGGCGCGAGACCGACATCACGGCGTCGAGACTCTCGTCCTGGGACAATATTTCAACGCCCTTGTCGATGAGGCCTCCCGTGACCGTGGGGGCGTTGCACAAGAGCACCACCAGAGCCTCCGGCTTTGCCCCGAGCGCCTTCGTGATCGTGTCATAGCCGTGGAGCAGAATTTGCTCCAGGGTTGCGGAGGAACCTCTCAGATCAGGCGGCCGCTCGATAATCTCCGCTCCCTGATGTCGTGCGACGCGGGCAATGGCCGGCGCATCGGTCGTCACGAACACGCGGTCTACATATCGGGCGTGTTGCGCCGCCAGGATTGGATAGACCATCATGGGCCGACTGAGCAGCGGGAAGGTATTGCGTCCTGGAAACCGGTTGTCGTCCAGTCGTCCGCAGATGAGCGCTGCAACTTTTTGGCTCATGCTCTCCTGACCAGGGTCAGCGCTTGATTCGTGCTTTTCATACAGTCGGCTTGCGCAACAGATAGTCGCCGATGGCCAAAGCATCCAGTCCGCTGGCAAAGAAGCAGCGAAGCGCGTCTCTCGGCGCCGCCACAATGGGCTCTCCCTGGACGTTGAACGAGGTATTGAGCACCATGGGGACTCCACGGCGGTCGGCGAAGGCTCGGATCAGACGCCAGAATTTCGGGTTCACGGCCTGATCCACGGTTTGAAGCCTGGCCGTGCCGTCCACGTGAAGGACCGACGGAATTTTGGCGGCCTGCTCAGGCCGCGCCCGTGCGACAAAGAGCATGAAAGGGCTTTCTTTGATGTCCAGGAAGTAGTCGGTGGCGGCTTCCGCCAGAACGGCAGGCGCAAACGGGCGAAAGTCCTCGCGATACTTGATGATGGCGTTCACACGATCCCGCATCTCAGGTCGCGTTGGGTCGGCCAGGATACTGCGATAGCCCAAGGCGCGCGGTCCCCATTCCATCCGTCCCTGGAACCAACCGACGATCTGTCCACGCGCGATCAGATCTGCCACGTCCTCCTCAATGTGCGCAGAGTGTGAGAATGAAACCTTGCAGGCCTCGAGGGTCGCCCGAATCTCTGCATCGGAGTATTCGGGGCCAAGGCCCGCCGTCGACATGGCATGCCCGCGCGGCCGCTGTAACTGCTGATGTGCGACCAGCAAGGCCGCGCCCATGGCGCATCCTGCATCATGGGGTCCTGGCGGGACGAAGACCTCTGAAAACGGACTCTCGAGGAGAAGGCGGCTGTTCATCAGACAGTTCAATCCCACTCCACCGGCGACACAAAGGCGTGTAGATCCGGTCAGTCCGTGAAGATCTTCCGCCAATGTCAGGGCTGAGACCTCGAGCGCCCGCTGGATACTGGCAGCTAGATTCTGATGGCGTTCAGTGACCGGTTCGTCGCGTTCCCGCGGTGGCCCGAACGTCTGATAAAACTTCCGGCTAAAGTAGGCCGGACCGCGGAAGGCGGGGTCGAAGTAGCTCCAATCCAGCTTCGGCTCGCCGGTTGGCTGCAGCCGGATCATGCGCGTGATTTCAGCCAGGAAGGTCGGTTTCCCGTATGCAGCCAATCCCATAACTTTATATTCATCGCTGTTGGGGCGGAATCCGAGGTATTGAGTGAACAAGCTGTAAAGAAATCCCCAGGAATGGGGGAAGTCATGTCGCTTGATCAGCTTTATCTGCGTACCCTCCCCGTGAAAGAATGAAATACTTTCTCTCTCGGACATCGCGTCCATGACCAGAATCGCCGCGCTGTCATAAGGCGAAACGTAAAAAGCGCTGGCCGCGTGTGCGAGGTGGTGACTGAGGTAGTGAAATTCGGCTCCGTACCCTTTCTGCAGAGACAGCATGCGCGGGACGGCGAGGTGGCCGCGCAGGCAATCCAACTGATAAGCCGCATAGTACGCGGCCACATGCGGCGCCCGCCAGGCTTTCCGGAAGCGGAATCCGCACATGCGGCGCAGCTCGCGCCACGGCTCAAAAAAATACCCCACGTGGCCGATGTCCTTCCATGAGAGGCCGGCCGTTTTGAGGCAGAGGTCCAAGCTTCGATAGGGAAGCCCGCCCGAGAAGCGTATTGAGGCGTGCTTCACCCGCGTGGGTCGTTCTTCTTCGACCGCGACGACGACACGGCCCTGTGCATCCACCACACAAGCCGCACCGTCAATCAGCAGTCCAGCGAGCCCTAAGATGTACATGATGAACTCTTGGAATGCTCCGGTTTGGTGTGGACAGGGGAAAGGAGGGATAGCATTCGCCGGACGCGATCGCTCCAATCATAGGCGCCGGCCAGTTTGAGACGAAACCGCCACAAGCGATCATTCCATCCGACCCGCACACGCCGAAGTGCAAACAGGTTGGCTCCGGCCGTGTTCGCCCCCATGACATTCGTACAGGCAGCCTCATAGCCGTGCGTCCGCAGCAAAGACTGGAGCCCGTCGGGAAACGTGTCCCATCCTCCAAACGGATAGGCAAAGGCACGCACCGACCCGCCTAATCTGTCTTCGAGCGTCCGACGTGAGCTGCCCAGCTCAGCTTCCTGCTCGCTTCGCGATAACGCGTGGAGAGGACGGTGGGTGGCAGCGTGCGAGCCCACCTCTATTGTGGTCTTGCTCATGAGCTCACTCAGCTCCTCCCAAGTCAGCGGTCGGGTGAAGCCGGCACTTTCCGGGCTCCAGGGGAATTCCGGCTTTCCGATGAAATCCACGGCGACAAATATCGTGGCCGGCACCGAATACCGGACAAGAACCGGGGTCGCCGCATTGAGAAGGGATTGATAGCCGTCATCAAACGTCACGACCACGGCCTTGTCCGGCACCTCCGACCGCCGAAGCCGGTTCGCTGCTTCTACCATGGACATGAACCGGTAGCCCTTTCGCCGGAGATATCGGATGTGCTGTTCGAAGAGATCGACCGGGGTGCTGATCCGCAGGGCATCCTTGCGGGGAGCGACGTCGCTCACGTCGTGGTACGCGAGGATGCGGATTTCCCGACGCTCCGTCCGAATCCAGCCAATGACGCCTGCCGCAAACCGGATCAGACTGCACAAGTCAATGGCCCAAAGCGCGAGCCAGTACCGCAGGCTGATCGATCGTGGCTTGATCCCGATCGCTTTACTCGTTCCTGCCACGGTCAGTTCGCCCTCTGGTCTGACTGAGCGCGTCCCTGGGTCCGAACCATCGCGATCCGCAGCGCGCAGGCAACCTTTCGCCAGGGGGATAACGACGGCCGTTCGACGGCGAATGGCTGTCCCGCCTGGAGTACGATCACGTATCGCACAAAGCGCTGGATCTTGTGCGATCTATAGAGCCCGTAAAATGCGGCATCATGGAACTCATGCGTGGGAATCAAGTTGACATGCCATGCTCCGCTCCCCAGTCGTGCGCGTAGTCCCTCCATCAACAGATCGCGGCCCTCTACAACCGGCGAATTCGCATGGATGATCGCCGTGCCATCCGGCTCTAGCCGTGCCGAAAGTCCGTCGATCAGCTTCAACGCCAGCTCGATACCCATTGCACCGCCGTCGCCGTCTACGCAACGTGGGCGCAATTCATCGGGAAGAAACACGAAAGGCGTGTTCGAGATCACGAGGTTGAAACGGCCTGGCGGTACTCCATCAAACAGGTTCGAGAGACAAAACGTCACATTGGCGACGGCGTTGAGCTCCGCGTTGAGCTTCGCAAAGGCAATGGCGCGCGGATTGATGTCCACCCCGACCACGCGGTCGGCCATTCCAGCGAACATCAGTGCGTGAATGCCGGCTCCCGTACAGACATCAAGCACCCGTCCGTACCGGCTTCCGGACCGTCCGGACCGACGAGCGATCTGTCGTGCGAACTCCAAGGAGTCGGCTCCCAGGAATACCCATGACTCGCGGAAGCCCGGAGGCGCATCGTGCCACATGAGGCGGCCCTGCCAGGGAGTCGCCCTTGCGAGACTCCTGTATGCGCCGTCTTCCACTGCCAGTACTCCGGCATCCCGCAACATCCAGCACCGGGCGGGCGTCAGACAGGTTTCCAGACGCTCCACCTCGACCGGCTCGCACAACATGAATGCCTGGCACAGCGTCCACAATTCCGGCCTGGTCCTTGCCAACCAGGCATAGTAGGCAGAAAACAGGGCCGATTCCTGCCAGGAATTACTGGCCCCGCCGAGAAAGCGAAGCAGGATCCCCGGATCGCGGTACAGGCTCGGCAGATGGCCGGGCCAGGGATATCGCTCGAGGCCGAAGAACTCTTCTCCCAACAACCAGGGATGCAACTCCCCGATTGCCGGAGCGGCGCGTTCGACGTCCAGCAGTGGGGAGGCTTGCGATAGGCACGTTTTCATTGACGACCTTTATCAGTGCAACCGGGGGAAACAGGACGATGGACAATTCAAGGCTCGAGCACCGGATTTCGGTGAAGCCATTCACGAGCAATCTTTTCTGCAATCCAGAAGTCGAATTCACTATCAATTTTGACACTCTCCTCTGGGAGCATGGTGATGTGTCCTACGATGTCTCCCAAAAATCGGCCTGATCGTACGATCTCCGATCGTGTCAAATAGATAGCCCCGTTTTCCTTATAGATAGCGTCCCGTTCAAGTCGAAGGTTCCGATGATGAGAACTATTGATTGGTGCCAGCCCCTGGCGCCGATGGTGATAACAAAATGCGAGTTCCTCCTCGATCGAGATGACCGAATCGGTATTGAATATTGCCATCGTATCAATCGCTTTGTCGATATGCTCGGCTTTCCGAAAGGGGGTATGAATGTAACAGATACACACGGCATCCGGCCTATAGTTATCCTGCTTCTCAAGGGCCTCCAAAACATATTGGATGGTTCTCTCTATACGAGCCGTTGACTTGGCAAGCTCTTCGGGTCGTAGCAAAGGTACGACATGGGCAAATTTGGTCACGTACTCCAACACGTCCGGACTCTCACACGAAACCACCACACGGCTGACCGAGCTGCTAGTTGTAACTTGCTCCAACGTGTAATCAATCAAGGGCTTGCCAGCCAGTTCGATAAATGGATTAGCTGACTGACAGCTGCTCCTCGCCAAAATTGGAACGATTGCGAGAACCTTTGGCCGCCGCCACTCTTGTTTGTCCTGGAGAAATCGGCGATTGATTTGACGACGAGCCTCGAACAGCTTTTTCTTATCCTTCGTCAGATTGGCTGCGTGCTGGCGATAGTAAAAGAGCGGCACATTGACATTATAAGGATGATGATGCTCGATGAATTTGAGCCATAGACCATAGCCATCCTGACGACTGAATTCCTCATAATATCCTCCAAGCTCCGTGAGTACCTGCTTGCGGATCATGGTGCAAGCCCCTAGCGGAGGAAGGTCCAACAGGACGACGTCCTCTCCTATTTTTTTTCGTCTCACTATTTCCTGGATGCTGCCGCCCTCATCCACGAGATAATAATCCGGATAGACCAAGCCTATTTCCAGCTTGCTGTCCAGAACATGAGACAACACAAGCAACATGTTCTCGTCCAAGAAATCGTCTGCATCCAGCCGCATCAAGTACTCGCCTGAGGCCAACCTGAGCGCGATATTATTGGTGACCGTCAGGCCCTTGTTCTCCTGCTCGACAATACGAATCTTGGGATGACTGCGGTATTGATCGATAACTTCTTGAGTATTGTCGGTGGATCCATCGTTGATGATGATCAGCTCCCAATCCTCCATTGTCTGGCGCAGGACGCTCTGTACGGCGCGATCAAGATAGCGGCCATAATTGTGCGAGGGGATGTAGACGGTGACCTTGGACATAACGGGGCGATTAGGACCGGGACATCGAATGCGACGTTGCCAGATGGCGACGCAGCAGACCCAAAGCGATCGTGGCCGCTTTCATCTGGGATTCAACCGTCGCGCCGGCGATGTGAGGAGTGATCATGATTTGGCCCCGGTTGTGCAGTTCAAGTAACGGGGATCGAGTGTGGCTTTGTGTTACCTCGCCATCTAGGACATCTAAAGCCACCTTTAAGTCGGGACGAATCCTCAACGCTTCCAGCAAGGCAGTTTCCACCACAACTTCTCCCCGCGAGGTATTGACGAGCACAGCTCCATTTTTTAACCGCAACAGTAATTTCTGATCGATCATCCCTTTTGTCTCGTCGGTCAGACGACAGCAAATGCAGACGGCATCTGATTCATCGAATATTTCCTCTAATGAGGATGATCGATATCGGCTGTCAGACACGTATGGGTCACAATAGCCGACGAATGCATCAAAGGCTTCGCAATAGCGGGCCATTCGTCTCCCTATCCGGCCCAAGCCAACCAGTCCGACGCGTTTTCCTCTCAACTCGTGGCCACGCATTTGAGCCTCTCGATGACGCCATCGGCCCGCTGAAACTTCCATTGCCCCAACGTCGGGACGTCTCAGCATCGTGAGGAGGAGAAGAAAGGTGTATTCCGCGCTCGCTGCAATGTCCTCCAACCCTGCACGATCATCGAGCAGGCTATAGGCCGCAATATTTCTCTGACTGCACGCTTTCAAGCTGACGTGATTAACTCCCGTAGAGGGCGTGATGAGAACTTCAAGCTTGGGATATAAATCCAAGGCCGCATCATCAACCAGGAAACTCTGTCCAGGATTCACGACCCATGCCGTTACCTTGGGATCGGGGCAGAGATCTTCACGATTCCAGGCTTCCCGGAAGATCGTCGGCATAAGATCACGGTATGCTTCCGCGATGTCCCCCAGGAAATCGCAACTTGCAGTAAAAAGGCAGAGACCCATATCAATTGCCCATCAAGGGGTGAAGCGCGGGCGTGGCATCGAAGACATTGATCACGTCCATAAGCGAAAAATTCCGATCGCGGGGATAACACAGGCTGTATATCTGGGACACCAGCTCGAAGTTTTTCCGATAATTCACCGCAAACGACAGCTCGGGGCGATGCAACTTCTCCCATTGTTTGTCGGCTTGAAAGTATCCAAGCCTGAACAACTCCGGATGCTCATAAATGTAGGATGTCGAATGCTCACGATGGCGGGCATCCTTCGCCAAGGCCTCACATCGCTGAAGTGTAGCCAGACTAAACACCTGGACACGTATCCCGACTGGAAATTTCTTGATGGTTTTCGCCGCGCAGGGATATTCGACGGTTACACCGGCGGCATAGTCATACCCGCCGGACAGGTAAAATTCGATCACATCGTCGATCAGATCCGCGTGGACAAGCGGATTGTCTCCCAGCAATTCGACGATGAGGTCGGCCTTGGCCGTTTCGACAGCAGCGGCGAGACGCCCCAGGACGTCATCTTTTTCACCACGGAAACATCCGACGCCTGTCCGTGTAGCGAGATCGGCGAGGATCGAATCCTCCGGAAGAGTCGTGCAAGCGATCATGATTCCGTTGATATGCCGTGAACATCGAATCCTCTCGATCATACGCTCAATCATCGGCTTCTCCAGAATCGGCAGCAGGGCCTTGCCAGGCAGTCTGGTCGATCCCATGCGGCAAGCTATGACCGCTTCAATCTTCATATGCTTGCCTGCTGTTCCAACGATTGAAAGTATTGATGAACGGGCAAAGATGCAAAGAGTGTCTAGGCGGTCTCCAGGACGTCAACCAGCCGGGCTAGAGGCTTTCCGGATTCAGTCAATTCCCTGAATTCCTGCGGAGTGGCGCTCAGGACATGATCGCGAATGACCTTGGAGGTTTTATTGAGAGTAAAATGCTTTTCAATGTAGCGAGCCCCTCTGGCAACCGCGAGCAGGCAAGCTTCTATACCGATAAGATGATCGCTATAGCCATAATAGCCAGAGACGCTAAAATTCCTTGGCATGGCGTGAAGGTCAAGGGGCGTGGTCGGGTATTTCGACCGGCAATAGATGTAATGAAGTGTCTTCTCATCGGGCGGCCCGAATGGAAATTCCTTGCCTTCCCACATTCCGAGTGAGACATACGTTGGCTTGCCTTCTCCGAGGACCTTTTCGCAAAGTTTCGGGTTGTCTATCACTGTTCTCGAAGCAATCTTGTATCGATTAAGCTGAATATGATGGGCCAGCTCCAGGCCTTCCTCTGTAATGATCGAAGCCAACATCTCAATGCCCACATACTCGCAGCAGTGTTTGAGCCGGCTGGCGCGCTCAGCATCTATGTGATTGATTTCATCAGGATTGCATCGCCATCCGAACTGAAATTTGGCGATATCGGCTCCGGCGAGCTTGGCTTGACGTATCATTTCGCAAGCAAGATCGAAATTGCCGTCGTGGTTTAACCCTATTTCAGCGACAAAGAGCACGGGACATTCCCTTTACGAACTACTGAGGCAGCCTTGCGCGCATACTATCCAGATTCCTTGCCGTACAATGTTGCATAGACACCACCGCCGTTCACAAGCGTGGCATGAGTCCCTTCTTCAACGACTTTCCCCTTGTCCAGCACGATGATTCGGTCGGCCTTGACGATAGTGGTAAGGCGATGGGCGACAAGTATGACCGTGCGATCGCAGGCAATGCTGGCGATAGTCCGTTGAATCAGCGACTCTGACTGATTGTCCAGCGCACTTGTCGCTTCGTCGAAAATGAGGACTTGAGGATTCCGGATCAGTGCGCGGGCAATTGCGATCCGTTGGCGCTCACCTCCAGACAGTCTCACCCCACGATCTCCGACGATCGTCTCGTAGCCTTCAGGAAGCCGCTCGATAAATTCATGTGCATTGGCCAACCTGGCAGCAGTCTGCACTTCCTCGACCGTCGCCCAGGGCTTGGAAAAGGCAATATTGTCCCCGATCGAACCGTGAAAAATGAAGGTGTCCTGGCTGACGAATCCCATCGCGCCGAGCCAGGAAGCTAATTCATAGTCACGCAGATCCACCCCGTCTACCGTGATCCGGCCACTGGTCGGTTCGTACAGTCGAACCAGAAGGTCGACGAGCGTTGACTTGCCTGCGCCAGAGGGTCCAATAATCGCCGTCGTTTCTCCACGGTTGAACCGCACCGATACATCTGAAAGAGCCGCGTGCGTATCTCCATAGAAAAAACTCAGGCATTCCATTTGGATTCCATGTTGAAGCATACGAAACGACGGTATGCCGCCCGATCGGTCGATTTGTTCAGGCTTATCCAACAAATTTCCTACGACCTCAAGGGCCGGAAGGAAAAACCGGACGCTGAGCCAACCCTGACTGATTCGAGACACATATGGACCTACACGAAAGGCCACTGCCGAAAAAACAGCCACCATCGGGAGGATGTTCGAAACATCTTTTACGATTCCGAGCGCAGGTAGACACAGGAGAATGCCTAGGATTACGATCCAGAACAACTCGGTCACATGCTGAGGAAGAAGTACTGCTAGACCATGCCGCAAATGAAGATCGCGGAATCTATAGATAGATCGCTCATAAACTTCCCTGACGCACTGCTCCGCCGAGAATACTTTTACCTGCCGGATTCCGCCGATCGTCTCTGTCAGCAAAGCCATCGCTTCGGCATCGGTTGCCTGGCGTTCCTCCCCGCCGGCGTGAGATGCCTTCGACAGGCGCCAGACCACGAGTCCAAACAGCACACCGGCGGCCAACACAAACGCTGTCACTTGCCACGAGACCAGGATCAGAAGCGTAAACAAGACCCCAACGGTCAAAAGATTTGCACCCTGTTCGATTCCCATTTGCACGATGTAGGCGACATGGTGCGGCTCGTGATAAAGGTGCTGGACCAGCGTTCCTTGCTTGCGATCCAGAAAATACCGGTAGGGATGCTTGAGGATGCCTACAAGCACGCTCAAGCGAGTGTCGGCTCCGATCCCCAACCACAAGCTGGTGGAAAGGACCTCGCGCAGATATTGCAGGGCATTTTTCAAGGCGAATAGCGCCACCAATATTAGTCCAAGAAGCGCCAGACGTCGCTCAAGGGTGTAGCCGGCGAGCCATCCTTCATAGACTCGCAACACCGGAGTAGTCGTATCTTGTCCTGTGCCCGACGTTAAGGCCTGGGTAAGCGGGACGAGAAGACTAAAGCTGACTCCTTCAACAAGTGACGTAAGTCCAATGAGCAGGAGGATGGCCGCTACCTCCCATCGATGCGGAGAGAGGATAAGCTGCAGATGGGGCAGGAGTCGTCTGCCCGCAGTGGCGGCTTCACGCAGAGTCTCTATGGTCTTAAGGTCTGTTGAGCTATTCATTTATTCCCGGACTCGGAGGTACTCGGATGGGCGAACCCTGATAGCGACAGCATCCGAGACAAGGCTCTGTCCGAACTGCCAGCTAAGATCATCCTTGAGACACCACCATTCCGGATAGAGCAGTTCGATATAGCCTACGACCGAATCAGCAATCGCAAGTGATTCGCTCAACCATTGGGTCTTGACAGCCATTAGTTCACCAGCCTCCCGAACGATACGGCTCTGTCCGAGCAAGGCTGGCTCGATGGCGCACAAGCCAGTTCGTCCGACGGTCCACGGTGTGATGGATTCGCTGTCGATTGAGACAACGAGATCGCAATCGTGAATCAGGAGAGTGTCAATCGCTTCACGGATCCGTTCAGGATGACGAAAGGGGCAGTAGGGAGAGGTCAGCACAAGATACTCCGGCACAGGCCGATGGTCGGTTGAGCAATACTTCACAAATTCTCGCAACCACTCCAGCTCGGCACGTCCTGCACTACAGGAGGCCATCGTGTTCGGTCCTGAAATTACGTCGGCGCCGACAGATTTGGCTTCGCGTCTGGTCTCAGAATGGTTGCTCACCACAACGACTCCCTGCACAGCCTCACAAGCCTGCGCCTGTTCCAGTACAAGCCGCAGGGATGTGGTCGGGCCGAAGTGCCGATGCAAAAGATCTTCCGAGCGCGCAGGTGCACCCGGCCAGATGGCTGGGATTACTATTAGGGCACCACGGCTATTAAGGAGTCCTCTGGCCATCGTGTATTCGCGTTTGACATAACGACGGGCAGCTGACCGACTGATCCGGTTCTTAGACATGGAGCCGGCGTGCTGGCGATACGAGAACAAGGGAAGGCCAATACCGTAAGCACAGAATCGCTCAATGAACCGAATCCAGAAATCATAGTCTTCCTGATAGCGCAGCGCTTCGTTATA
>Ga0194131_10008127_pt1 | contig 13793 bp, 15 predicted proteins | sample TA2KigO120mmetaG_FD_148631 | JGI IMG/M metagenome (GOLD analysis project Ga0194131, IMG submission 148631) | Freshwater microbial communities from Lake Tanganyika, Tanzania - TA2015053 Kigoma Offshore 120m | ecosystem: Environmental > Aquatic > Freshwater > Lake | place: Tanzania: Lake... | reverse complement strand
ACGATCTGTCGCTCGGTGGCGATGCGCCGCGCGTGCTGCTGATCAGCGGATCGAACATGTCAGGCAAGAGCACCCTGCTTCGAGCGGTCGGGTGTAACGTCGTCCTCGCGCTTGCCGGCGCGCCGGCGCATGCCAAGTCGCTCACGCTGTCGCCCGTGGCACTCGGGGCGACGCTCCGAGTGGAAGATTCGCTTCAGGCGGGCATCTCGCGCTTCTACGCGGAGATTCTGCGGATTCGCGCGATCGTCGAAACGGCGTCCGGCTCTCTCCCGCTCCTCTTCTTGCTCGACGAGATCTTGCACGGGACGAATTCCCACGACCGTCGCATCGGGGCCGACGCGATCGTTCGCTCCCTGGTCGACGCTGGCGCGATCGGCTTGGTGACGACGCACGATCTCGCATTGACGGAGCTGACCAACACGCTGGGCTCCCGCGCCGCCAACGTCCACTTCGAGGATCGCATCGAGGACGGCAAGATGGCGTTCGACTACCGGATGCGGCCCGGGGTGGTCGAGCACAGCAACGCCCTCGAGTTGATGCGAGCCGTCGGGCTCAAAGTGTAGAGGACAAGGTGCGCTCCACCCCGAGCGCGACGTGCATGAGCACGTTCGTCTCGTGACGGCGGCCGACCAGCTGGAGCCCGATCGGGAGGCCGTCCGCGCTCGTGCCGCAGGGGAGTGTCACGGCGGGGTGTCCCGTGATGTTGAAGAGCTGAGTCAGGCGCAGCATGAGATTCCGAACGGCATGTGGTTGGTCGTCGATGCTGAGCGTGGTCGCGCCGAGTGGCGGCGCGACGATGGGGAGCGTCGGCAAGACGAGGACGTCGTGCCACGAGAGCGTCGCGTCCACTTCTCGTCTCAGCAAATCTCGACCTGCCAGCGCGCGCAGGTAGTCCTCGCCAAGAACGAAGCGGGCCATCTCCAGCCGGAGTCGAACCGGAACGGTGTACAGATCGGGCGTGGCCTCGAGCGTCGAGGCGTGATAGGCGGCCGCCTCCGCGAACACTATCAACAGATAGACCGCTGGGATGTCGCCGGCGTGGGCGATATCGACCGTCGACACCCGGGCACCGGCCCGTTGCAGCGACTCCACGGCGGCGTCGAAGCTTGCACGGATCGAGGGCTCCAGCAGCTCGCAGAAGTACCGGTGTGGCACGCCCACACGAAGGCCGGCCAGTGGCGAAGGGCTGAGCGGACGCGCGGTGGGACGGCCGAGGAGCGCTTGGTAGAGGTACCAGGCGTCGGTGACGGTCTGTGCCAGGGGCCCCACGTGATCAAGGGTGCGCGACAGCGGCACGACCCCGTCAGTCGCCAACTCGTCGATCGTTGGCTTGAGCCCGACGAGACCACAGGCCGCCGACGGAATTCGGATCGAACCGCCAGTGTCGGTCCCCAAGGTCCCGAGCGCCATACCGGCAGCCACGCTGACCGCCGATCCGCCGCTCGAGCCGCCCGGCGACCGCCTGGGGTCGAGCGGATGACGCACGGCCCCGAAGCCGGAGTCCTCGCTGGTCGTGCCGAAGGCGAACTCGTGCAGGTTGGTCTTGCCGACAATCACGGCCCCGGCGTGGCGCACGTGCACGACCGCTGAAGCGTCCGCACGTGCGACGTCGCTGGCGCGCAGACGCGATCCGGCCGTGGTTGCCGCACCGCGAACGTCGAACAGATCCTTCAGCGAGAGCGGCACACCGTGCAGGGGACCACGGTCGTGTCCAGCAGCGAGCTCCTCGTCGGCCTGTTGTGCTCGCGCCCGCGCCTCGTCCGCCATCACGGCGATGAACGCGTTCAGCGCGCCGTTGCGGGCGTCGATTGCCTGAAGACACGCCTCGGTCGCTTCGAGCGAGGACGTTTCTCCCGCGCGAAGCCGTCGTCCGAATTCGGCGATGGTGAGGCGCGGCGACTTGCCGTCTGGCCGTCCCAGCCGGTGAGCAGATGGCGTTGGTGCCCGTGCGTACGACGCGTGCGGCGGCGGTGGCGCGCTGCCTTCAAAGGACGATCTCTTCGGCTCGATCGCTCGCGGCGCCGCCGTCTCATTGAAGCTCGCGCCACGCAGGCGAAGCACCGATTGGCCGAGCCCCTCGAGGAGCGGCACGAGTTCGGGCAGGCCGCGCCTTTCGGCGTCGGCGATGGCGGCCTGGAGCCATCCGTTCACCGTCATCGCCCTATCCGCCCCGTTTGACCGATAGTGCGATGCCATCGCGCATCGGAACGATGGCCGTCATCAGCCGTGGGTCCTGGCTGACCCGCCGGTTGTATTCGGCAATCGCGTCGGTGTCCAAGCCGTCTCGCTTCGGCGGCGACACGAACCCCGGCACGACCTCGCCGTCCCAGAGTACGTTGTCGGTGACCAGCAGGCCGCTGGGGCGGAGCAGCGTCACCAGCCGATCGAGCATCGGGACATAGTGTTGCTTGTGACCATCTTGAAAAACGAGATCGAATGGGCCGGCCACCTTGTTGATCAGAAGGGAGGCGTCACCGGCCATGACGTTGACGCGATCTGCGACTCCGGCGCGCTCGAAGTTCTCGCGCGCGACCTTCACGCGAGCTGGGTCCAGTTCCATGGTCAGGAGCAGGCCGTCCTTCGGCAGGGCTGCGGCCATCCAGATGCCCGAGTAGCCGATCGCGGTGCCGATTTCCAGCACCCGTCTCGCGCCGATGGCTGTGACGAGGACCCGCAGGAGCGCGCCCACTTCGGCGTCGACCAGCGGCAGCCTGTGCTCGCCGCCAGCCCGCGCGATGTCGAGGAGCACCGCATCGCTTTGCCGGTTGAGCGACGCCAGGTAGCGTTCGACGAGATCGGGGACGATCTGCCCCATAATTGACTCCGATTCTACATGCGCCAGACGAAGATCATCGCGACGGTCGGACCCGCCAGCAATTCCGACGCCGGGCTGGATGCGCTCATTGCCGCCGGTACGGACGTCGTGCGCCTCAACTTCTCCCACGGCACCCACGAGACGCACGGCGCCACCTACGCGCGCGTCCGCGCGGCCGCCGCTCGTGCGGGTCGCACGGTCGCGATCCTTCAGGATCTGGGGGGCCCCAAGATCCGGACGGGTCGGTTGCAGGACGGCAAGGCGCTTGAGCTGGCGGTCGGCGACACACTGACGATCGCAACCGGAGACTTCGTGGGCGGACCTGGCCGTGTGTCGACCAACTTCGAGGGCCTCGCACGCGGAGTCCAGCGCGGCGGCACGCTACTGCTCGCCGATGGCACGATTGAGTTGCGCGTGGAGAGCACCGACGGGTCCACGATCATCGCGACCGTGACCGAGGGCGGCGTGTTGGGCGAGCACAAGGGCATCAACGCGCCAGGTGTGGAGCTCGCGGCGGGCGCGCTCACGGCCAAGGACATCGACGACCTGCGCTTTGGCCTTGCGCTGGGCGTCGACCTTGTCGCCCTGAGTTTCGTTCGCGGCGCCGCCGACCTGCGTCACGCTCGGCAGCTCATGACGATGGAGGGCGCGGGCGACGTACCCCTAGTCGCGAAGCTGGAGCGCCCGGAGGCGATCCAGCACCTGAGCGAGATCCTGACGAACTGTCAGGCGGTCATGGTGGCTCGCGGTGACCTCGGGCTGGAGATGCCCCTCGTACGCGTGCCGCGTGTCCAGAAAGACATCATTCGGCGTGCCCGTCTCCGCGGCATCCCCACGATCGTCGCCACGCAAGTGCTGGAGTCGATGACCAAAGAAGCCAGGCCCACGCGCGCAGAGGTCAGTGACGCCGCGAATGCCGTCGGAGAAGGCGTCGACGGCATCATGCTCGCGGCCGAAACGGCCACGGGCGCCCATCCCACTCGCGCCGTGCAGACGTTGGATGCCATCATTCGTGAGGCCGAGCTCAGTCCTCCGGATGAGGCGTCGATCGTCGTGCGGCGGCTCGCCGATGATCACGATCACGTGCGCGCGTTGTGTGCCGCGGCCGTCACGCTCGCAAACCGGGGTGATGCTCGAGCGATCATCGCCGTCACCCAACACGGCAGCACCGCGCGACAACTGTCTGCGCTTCGGCCGCGCGCGCCGATTCTCGCGGTGACCGCCAGTCCGCAGACCACGCGCCGAATCGCGCTGCACTGGGGCGTCGTCCCGGTCTGCCTTGCCGAGGGCGATCTCGCAGCGGCGCGCGGAAGTCGGTCGGCGCAACCGCTGGTGGCGCTCGGCTACCTCTCTGCGGGCGACACGGCCGTCTTCATCAACATCAATCCCGATCTCGGCCTTCCCGACGCCAACTATCTGCGGATTCAGCGGCTATGAATGCGGACGCGCACGACTATCACTTCGTGACCCGCTGGCGCGTGCCGGGCACGTGCGGCGAAGTGGCCGACGTGCTGGGCGATCCGGTTGCGCTTCCGCACTGGTGGCCGTCGGTGTATCTGCGGGTCGATCAACTCGAGCCGCCCGGTCCCGATGGCGTCGGGCGCCGCGTCCGGCTTCACACGAAGGGCTGGCTTCCCTACACGCTCACCTGGGAACTGGTCACCGTCGAGCAGGCCTACCCAAATCGCATCGTCCTTGACGCGTCCGGAGACTTCGTGGGCCGGGGCGTCTGGACGTTCGTTCAGGATGGACCGGACGTCAGCGTGATCTACGACTGGCGGATCCACGCCGAGAAGCCGCTGCTACGCCACCTCTCGTGGCTCCTACGCCCGATCTTCGAGGCGAATCATCGCTGGGCGATGGCACAGGGCGAGGCGAGCCTTCGCTTGGAGCTTCAACGTCGTCGCACGGTGGAGGACGTCGATCGCTCGGCGATTCCGGCTCCTCCCGGTCCGGTGACGTACAGCGCCGCCCTCCTCGTCGGTGGCCTCGTGGTTGTGGCTGCGGGCACGACGTATCTCATGTATCGGGCCACGCGCAGGCGAAGAGGCGACGAACATTGAGAGGCTGAGAGCTATGCGCGCTCCGCTTCCTGTCGAACCAGCGCGGCCAATGCCGCACTGCACGTGCCGATCGTGACAGGATCCACCGCCTTGGGGCTGCGGTCGTCGACGTGGTGGAACAGTCCGTTCCCTCCGATGAGCGAGACATAGCGCCCGCCACGTCGGTGCACGGCTTCCGCCTCGCCACTAGGAACTCGATCGCGGGGGGTTCGTTGCGTCACCGCGAGCCCGACGGCCGACAGCGCCCGCGTCAGCGAGGCTTCGAGATCGTCGTGCGAGGCTTGGAGGGCGATGCCCGGGTCTACGGCTGCGCCGATGTTGGCGCCCAGGTGCAGCCAGCCGATGGCCTGCGTTGCGAGTCCCGGTCGCCGTTCGATGAATGCGTCGATGCCGAGATGCCCCAGCTCGTGCCCACTCGACGCCACGAAGAGGACGCTCCGCCGCGGCTCGAGCGGATGCAGCGCGCGCATGATCTCGAGCCAGCAGGCGATACCGCCGCCGCGCTCGCTGGCGCACCAATACCAGCCGCTGCGCGGCGTCATCACCACGAAGGGCGGTAGCGTCAGATCGGTGCCGTCGAGGGCTGCGGTGACGTTGTCCGCCGTGGCCGTCGTCCGCCTGACGTGCGCTGTCACGCGAACCGCGGCACCCCGAGTGGCTGCTTCCCGCAACCACGCTTCATGTTCGTTGGACACTTGCAGGACAGGTGGACCAAAGGGGGCCCGGAAGGCATCGGCGTTGCTGGGACACAAGCCCTGCCCGCGCCGCGGGCGGGTGATGGCCACGATGGCGCGGTGGCGCCCGCTGCGCCGCGCGTCCCCGAGGACCCCTCTCCCCGCGGCGTTGATCGCCGTGTCTGTCAGGGCGATGTCGGCCGACGATCCTACCGGACCGAGCCGGCCACGAATGCCGCGCTCGTCGGTGAAGGCGCCATCGAACAGCGGGATGCCTTCGATGCGTCGCTCCCGGCCACTGGCCGTCCCCTCGACGGTCAGCGCGTTGGTCACGAGGTCGACGCGATCGAGCGGGAACGACTCCAGCCGAGGTGCCAGGCCGATCTGCCGGACTTGATTCGCGAGCCACTCACCCGACGCGGCATCCACGCTCGTCGCGGTTCGATGGTAGCCCTGTGACTCGTATTCGCTGATGACATGCGCGACGCGGGCCTCGATGACACCCGAGTCAGACGGTTGCCACGCGGAGACGCGCGGCTCGATGTGATGTAGCCACGCTGCAGACCCGCCCAGCGCAGTACGCGCGAGCCACTCACGCCGGCTGAGGCGGCAGGTCGGCCCATTCATCGTGTCACCGCTCCAGGAGTGCTTTCAGCATGACCAGCGCGCGCTCCCACCCCACACTGAACACAGCATAATAGCGGCGCCACCGTGCGCTGTCCTCGAAGCCGGTCTGGAGGATCCTCACCTCGGTCATTCCGCCATCGGGTCCCGCGCGATCCGGATCGGGCGACACCGTGTGACAGGTCACTTCAATCGCCATCGGACCGATCGGATCGCCGTCGGGCGGCAGCCAGTACACGTCTGCGAGGAAGAACCCTGCTGCTGGATCGATCTGGATGACCGTCCCGCGCAGGACACCGCCGAGACGTCCGAGTACCTCATCGCGAAAGTCCGTTGGCCGCCACTCCACGGCGTACGGCCCAAGCACGCGTGGCGTCGTGACTGACGCCGCGGCCTGCCACCACGCAGCGAGTGCGCCGCGATCGAAGAACGCCCGCAAGACGCGCGCTGGCGCCGCGGCGATGACGATCGAAACATTGACCTTCGAGACGAAGTTCGCAGTCGAAATGGCATGCTCCTGGACGCGGGTCAGGGCCGCGCCGTGGAAGAAATCAGGCCGTTCTCGACGACAATATCCCCATGGGGCCGGCTGGCACGACATCGCACCATGAAGCGGCTGTCGTGTTGAACCGGATTCCCTCCGGATCTTAGTCATGCTGCGAGCCGCTGTCTATGTCTCATCAGCCACTTGCGTATCTGTATCCCGAGTTCCTGGAAAGCTCCGAAGCCCGACCCATCCGGATCTTGGCCGAGTACCTGGAGCCCCTTCGTCGCTTCAAGGACCAGAAGATCCAGGACACGGTCGTCTTTTTCGGATCGGCGCGCGTCGACAGTCGTGAGCGCGCGGAACGGGCGCTGCAAACCCTGCGGGCACGAGGGGTGCGCGACGCCGACGATCTGTATCGCGCCGAGCTACAGCGGTCGCGCAAAGCGGTGGAGTGGGCGCGCTACTACGAAGACGCGCGCGAGCTGTCCCGCCAGCTCACCGTGTGGAGCCGCACACTTCCCGGCGAACATCATCGCTTCGTCGTGACATCCGGGGGAGGGCCCGGGATCATGGAGGCGGCAAACCGTGGCGCGCGTGAGGCTGGTGGCAAGACGGTCGGACTGAACATCCGCCTGCCTTTCGAACAGGGCGCGAACCCGTACATCACCGACGGTCTGCACTTCGAGTTTCACTACTTCTTCATGCGGAAGTTCTGGTTCGCGTACTTGGCCAAGGCGCTGGTGATCTTTCCGGGCGGCTTCGGTACGCTGGACGAGCTCTTCGAGATCCTCACACTCGTGCAGACCGACAAGCTCTCCAAGAAGATTCAAGTGGTGCTCTACGGCCGCGAGTACTGGGAGCAGGTGCTGACCTTCGAGCCGATGGCCGAGTGGGGGGCGATCTCCGAGAAGGATCTCGATCTTCTCGTGCACGCGGACACACCATCTGACGCCTTCGAGTGTCTCAAGGATCACCTGGTCGCCCATCACCTCGAGCCAGCGACTGAACAAGAGGCCGCCGCTCCCGGGATCGCAAAGACACGAGGGTAGTGGGGCGGATCGTGACTGGCGACTTGTGACGGACTAGCTGTTCCGCGGCCGATGCGGGACGTGCGCAGGCGGCGTGTCCCCGCCGCGCTCGTGGAGCACGAAGCTCTCGTGGCGTTCCACGGCCGACCAGGAATGCTCGCACTCCATGCAGAAGAAGGCGCACCTCCCGAAACGTTCGAAGGTCTGGATGGTGGTGCGCGCGGAGCAAGCGGGACAGTGCGGAGTGGCCAATCGCATGAACGATGACGGCCCCACACTATACACATGTCTGGGTGTCAGTACATCAAGAATGTGCGCCTGAGCTGGTCAAACGCCGCGACGCCGGACTCCCAGGAGCGACCGATCTCAACAACAGGCACGTCGAATTCGATCTGCTCTCGAAGCTCGGATGAGCCCGCCAGAATATCGAAGGGCAGCTTGATGTGCTCGTATTCGTACGGAGGCTGTCGCCACGCGAACGACGAGTCAGCTCTTCGAAACGCGGCGATCAGCGCCACTCCGGTCAGGACCGGCCTAAAACGGTTCCGGTCGAGTACGTGAATCTGACAACCACCACATGGGCGCTTCGCGTGCTTGTGGAAGGTAGGTTCGAACACCGCCGGCCGGAAGAACACACCCGGCAGCCCCGTGCGGTTGAGCCCTTCAGCAAAAGCCTCAGGCACGACTTCTGGCGTGCCGACGAGCTCGAACGGCCGCGTCGTGCCGCGCCCTTCCGACACGTTCGTGCCCTCGAACAGGACCGTGCCAGGGTAGACGATGGCGCCGTCGAGCGTGGGGAGATTCGGCGACGGGAGCACCCATGGCACCATCGTGTCGTCGTGATACATCGATCGAGTCCACCCTCGCATCGGCACGACATGGAGCTCGGCACCGATGCCGAAGTGATCGTTGAACAGCCTGGCCAGCTCTCCGATCGTCATGCCGTGGCGCATCGGAATCGGATACATGCCGACGAATGACTCGTATCCAGGAGCCAGGATCGGTCCCTCGATGCCGTCGCCGCCGATCGGGTTGGGCCGGTCGCACACGACGACCTTCACCCCGCAGCGCTTGGCCGCGATCAGGCAGTTGGCCATCGTGTAGATGTAGGTGTAAATGCGCGTGCCCACGTCCTGGAGGTCGATGACGAGGACGTCCATGCCGCGCAGCATTTCGTCAGTCGGCTGCCGCGTCTCGCTATAGAGCGAGTACACGGGCACCCGTCGTCGATCGTCCTGCGCGTGGTCGGTTTCGATCATATTCTCCTGCACGTCCGATCGAAACCCGTGCTGTGGCCCGAAGAGCGCGGCCAACGTGACCGCTGGAGCGGCTGCCAGGCGGTCCACGACATGTGCGTACGAGTTGTCGACAGAGGCTGGGTTCGAAACCACCCCGACCCGCTTTCCTGCCAGGAGCTCTGATGCGAGCGGCATTTCGAAGAGCCGCTCCGATCCAAGCTGCACGCGCATGTCAGTGATTATAGGATCCTCGCTCTGAGGCATTCACGAGCGCTCGATGCAGCCGCGGACCTTCATCGCTATCGTCGTCGCGCTCACGGTGGTCGTCCTGGCGTGGAGCGTGGGTCGCCAGTCCATCGGACAACGGGCTCCGGCAATTGGTGGTGGGCCCGCCGACGAATCGGTGCAGCGTCGGCGACTGGCCTGGTTCGATCGAGTCGGCCGGGAAACCCCGATCCCGGCGCCGGCGCGCGCCTACGTGTACCCGAGGCTTTCACCGGACGGGCGGCTGCTGGCGCTCGACATTCGCGACGAGCAGGATGGGCTGTGGGTCTGGGACTTCGGACGGCACATGCTGACGGCGTTGTCAGTGGGCCGCGCGAGCGACATCGCCCCAGTGTGGGCGCACTCTGGCGAGTGGCTGCTCTTCGCTCGTGGGCGCGGTGTCGCGCCAGGGTTATGGACTGTTCGGACGCCCCGTGGCCAGGACCTTGGGCATGGTCAAGCCGGGTCGAGCGCCGGCAAACGCTTGCCGGCAGACTCCAACAGCTTGTTGATGCCCACCTCGCTCTCGCCCGATGATCGCCATCTGCTGGCCGCCACGACGGCGCCAGCAGGCTTTGACATCCTTCTCGTCGACCTGTCCGGAGATCGCCCACCGACGGGCTTCGTCACCACGACTGCCGATGACCTGAACGCCGAAGTCTCACCCGATGGCCGGTGGGTGGCCTATGAGTCCCGGCGGTCGGGACGCTCGGAGATCTGGCTCCGCAGGCTCTGGGATGAGGCCGTGGATCGGCAGGTCACCACCGAAGGCGCTACTCGGCCGGCGTGGACGAAAGGCGGCAGGGAGTTGGTGTATCTCAACGTCGAGGGCGGTATGGTGGCTCGGTCGATCGATGTGTCGACGCTCGTCCCAGGTGTTGGTGAGCCGATCCCGTTGTTCGCCGTGGATATCTACCGCGATCTCGTGGGTCGCACTTTCGATGTAACGCCCGACGGCGACCGGTTCGTCGTGATTCGCGATCTCAGTCGCGAAACAGGCCGATCCGTGGGCCCCGACGACTGCGGACGGACGAGCTGGATTGTCAGATCTGAAAATCTGAAAAAAGCCGTCTTCCCGACCTTGCGTGTGAGTCTGCCCATTGGTAGACTACGGCCCAGTTGGTGGCCAGCCCCGCCTGCTTCGCCCTGCGCAGAGAGTTGACCGAGCGTCGATATCGACTCGTTCCCTCCTTCTCGCCTCCGCTTAGCCGACGAGCAACCACCGCGTTCTGGGCGTGGGAACCCTGAGCACGTTCGGGGCCCGAGCGCTCAGGACGCAGAAGCGCGTCAGGTATCGGCTGCGAAGCGGCCGAAGGAGCGAGTATGGGTCGAAGGCTGTACGTCGGTAACCTTCCTTACAGCGCGGGAGAAAGCGAGCTGCAGGAGCTGTTCAGCCGCGCAGGCAACGTCGAGTCCGTGCGCGTCATGCGCGACGCAGCCACGGGCCGCGCCCGCGGGTTTGCTTTCGTCGAGATGGCGACCGACGAGGAAGCGCAAAAGGCGGCGTCGGAATTCAACCAATACCAGATGGGCGGCCGAAGCCTCACGGTCAACGAGGCGCGTCCGAAACCGGAGGGTGGCTTTGGTGGCGGCGGCGGTGGCGGCGGCTTCGGTGGCAATCGTGGCGGCGGCCGACGCGAGCCTCGGTGGTAGCCGCGTGGCCGCTATGAAGGCTTGGGCCAAGGGTGACCGCGTCGTGCAGCCGACCTATGGGTCTGGCACGCTCGTCGAGGTCAACGAGCACCATACGGTCATCGAGTTCGACGAGCACGGTCGCAAGACGTTTGCGACGCGGCTCGTGGTTCTCCAGGCGACCAGCGAGCCGGCCCCGGCGAAGGCAGCCCGAAAGCGGACGACAAAGGCCAAGCCGAAGGCAGAGAAAGCGTCGACAAAGGACGTCGGCGCCGATTCGGACGAGAAATAACACACAAACAAGACGGTTCAGGGGTCACCGGTCACCCCCTGAACCCTCGGACCTCTGTCAACGCGCCGAGCGCCGTCCCCGCGACCTTCCCGCTCGCCCACGCCCATTGAAAGTTGAACCCGCCCAGTCGGCCGTCTACATCGAGCACCTCGCCCACGAGGAACAAGCCCGGGCAAACGCGAGACTGCATGCTGGTCGGGTCGATTTCTGACACGTCGACGCCTCCGGCCGTCGCTTCAGCGTAGGTGTAGCCTCGCGTGCCAGACACCGGCAGCTCCCAGGCCTCGATCGCGTGAGCGAGGCGCCGACGATCGCGGCGAGCCAGCTGCGACAGACACTGCGACGGCACGAAACCAAGCGCGCCGAGTAACGTGTCAGCGAACGCCGAGGACATGAGGGATGAGATCGACGTCAGCACGGTCCGCTTTGGATGCATCACGCCGATCGCCGTGAGGTGTGTATCAATCTGCTCGAACGACCATCCTGGAACCGCACCGATCGTGACGCGTACGCGCTGACCCTGGATGCGGGCGCGTTCGATGTGCCGGGACGCATTCAGCGCCACTGGCCCGCTGATGCCCACGTGAGTCCACACGATGGAACCTGTGAAGCGGATGTGCACGGCTCCCTCGATCCACACGATCAACTCGACCCGGTGAGTCACGCCGGACAGTCGCTCGTAGCGCTCGACTCCGTCGAGGTCTGTTGAGAAGACGAGAGGCGCGAGCGCGGGCGTGGTGGGCACGATATGGTGCCCCACCCCTCTCGCCAGCTCGTATCCTGCGCCGTCGCTGCCGCTCTTCGGCAGCGCACAGCCGCCTGTCGCGAGGACGACTGCGCGGGCGTTCATGCGACCACGGGTCGTTTCCAGCGCGAACCCTCCGTCGTGGGTCGATAGCCGCAGCACTCGCGCGTCGGTGGCGAGTCTGCCGCCTGTGTCCTCGAGCGTCGTCAAGAGCGCCTGCAGCACGTCTCGCGCGCGGTTCGACGTGGGAAACAGCTTGCCGTCCTCTTCTTCGCGCAGGGCGATTCCCATCTGAGCGAACCAGGCGATGGTGTCCCGAATCGGAAAGGCGCGGAGGACTCGCCGAACCACGGCGATCGAGCCCGCGGTCCAGAAGTCGCGCTCGGTCACTGAGGCGTTCGTGACATTACAGCGTGAACCACCGCTGACCAGGATCTTCGCCCCTGGCCGCTTGGCACCCTCGAGCACCAAGACCTGCGGCGGAGGAGTGCCTCGGCACCCTTGACCGATGAAGATGGCCGTCGCGAGGCCAGCGGCGCCCGCGCCGACCACCGCGATGTCAACCTGACCAGGGAGGGTGGGAGCGGCGAGCAATGCGGTCGTCCACTTCAAGAGCGGAAGCTTAGCCCAGGGCGGGCATCGGCGTCAGACGCGAGCCTGCCGCGAGGCTTTCCCGGCAGGCTTGGGCCACTTTCCAGGTAAGATGTGGCGTTCATTCCGTACGCTGCGGGCTTCACTCCAGAGGATTCTCTGTGTCTCCCGCCGATTCAGACCTCTCGCGAATCTTCGCTCGCATGCGTGACGGGAGCGCGGACCCGGCAGCTGTGGGCTCGGCCGTGTCGGCGCTCTACGGCGAGCTCCGTCGGCTGGCGGCGCGGCAGCTCAGTCGGGAAGGGCGCGACCACACGCTCCAGCCGACTGCGCTGGTCAACGAGGCCTACTTGTGGCTGATGCGAGGGCCGGACGTCGTGAACGACCGGCAACACTTCTTCGCACTCGCCTCGCAGGCCATGCGGCGCGTGCTCGTCGACCACGCACGCCAGCGGAGATCGCAGAAGCGCGGCGGTGCCGCCGAGCGCGTGACGTAGCAGCTCGTGCCGGGTGTGGAAGCCTATGACGTCGATATGATCGCGCTCGACGAGGCACTGTCGGCGCTGCAGGTCCTCGACGCGCGCGCCGCCAGAGTGGTCGAGCTCCGCTTCTTCGGAGGTCATACCGACAAGGAAGTCTGCGAGATTCTGGGTGAGAACTTGTCCGCGGTCCGACGCGATTGGGACTTCGCGCGATCCTGGCTCAAGGCTCGCCTCGATTCGCCGATCGCGCCATGACGCCCGAAGACTACGCCAGGCTCCGATCCCTGTACGACTACGCCGCGGCGCTGCCGCCCGAGGAGCGCCGGGTGTTCGTCGACTCGAGCCTCACGGAAACCGACCCTCTGCGGCCGGAGCTCCTCAAGATGCTCGAGGCCCGGGAGGATCCGCGGTTCTTGGAGGCCCCCGCGTCCCCACCACTCTCCCAGACGGAAGACCTTGGATTCGGTCGGCCACTGACCGGGCAAGTGGGTGGTCGCTACCGGATCTTGAAGGAGCTGGGGCGCGGCGGCATGGGCGTCGTGTACTTGGCGGTCCGCAACGACGACGTGTTCAGCAAGACGGTCGCCCTCAAGGTGATCGGCGCCGTCGCCAGTCGCGGATCCTTTGTCGAGAGATTCAAGCAGGAACGCCAGATTCTCGCGGGGCTGGCCTGACGTCCCCCCCGTTTGAGTAGCGACGTCGTTTAGAGCCCGGCGGTTACTGTCGCCGTCTTCATCTGCGCCGTCAACTGTTTCGCATACGAGACGGGTGTCAGCCCGCCCAGTCCCTTCTTCGGCCGTTCTTCGTTGTACTCCCGACGCCAGGCCTCGATCACGACCTGGGCATGCGCCAGACTCG
>Ga0194131_10008126_pt1 | contig 13793 bp, 13 predicted proteins | sample TA2KigO120mmetaG_FD_148631 | JGI IMG/M metagenome (GOLD analysis project Ga0194131, IMG submission 148631) | Freshwater microbial communities from Lake Tanganyika, Tanzania - TA2015053 Kigoma Offshore 120m | ecosystem: Environmental > Aquatic > Freshwater > Lake | place: Tanzania: Lake... | reverse complement strand
CGATCTCGCGGTCGCGTGAATATGCTGCGGACCGCACCGGTTCGGGAATCTGCGGCAAACCGCTGTCGCTCGCCAGCGCGTTGCGGCGTCTGGAACGGGGTGTAGAGCGCCTGCCCATGAACGCTAGCCCCGCTACGGCACATCTGTTTATCGTGAACCCGCTTAGAGGAGGTGGTCTGGCGACCCTGTTCAGCACCCACCCAAGCATGGACGACCGGGTGGAGCGGCTCGAAGCGCTGGCTCGGCAGATGGGTAGATAGCACGTGAAGTACATCCCAAGTCCGCCCCGGAGACCGGTCGCATGATAAATCCGATCCCCTTGGTCTCGCTCCACTGGCAGAATTATTTTGACATTTTTATCGTCGCTGCCATGGTGTACAGCCTGTATATCTGGCTGAAAGGAACGAGAGCGCTTCAGATTTTGGCGGGTCTGGCGGGTCTGGGGATGCTGTATTTCATAGCCAGTTGGAGCGGTCTTTTTTTGACAAGCTGGCTTTTACAGTACCTGCTCGGTGTTATTCTCGTGCTTGCGATCGTGATCTTCCAACCTGAGATCCGTCAGCTTTTAGAACGGGTAAGCGCTCTTTTTATCCGTCAGCGCGGGGTCGGATTGCAACGAACGGTGCTGACCGAAATTACCGACGCCTGTTTTTATCTTGCCAGCCATCGCACCGGGGCGTTGCTCGTGTTTCCACGCAACGCCCCGGTCGCCGAGACGGTTCGAGACGGGGTAGTGCTGGACAGCCTTGTCACCCAAGCGCTACTGGTCACTATCTTTCAGAAATCCTCTCCCATCCATGACGGCGCGGTTATCATCGAAAACGGACGTATCACACGAGCGGGTTGCTATCTGCCGCTGTCCATACGGGAAGGATTGCCGGCGAAATACGGAACCCGTCATCGCGCAGCGCTTGGCATTGTCGAAGCCGCAGACGCCGTCTGTGTAGTCGTCTCCGAAGAACGGGGTGCGGTATCGCTCGTTCAACAGGGATATATAGAACCGATAAGCGGCGAACACCAACTGCTTCATCTTCTCGAAGAAGCACTCATGCCCCCGTCGGGTGTCAGACCCGCGCTTCGGTCGATGATTATCGAGTCGATCAAAAGCCGGTTCAACTATCAGGAATTTATCCGGCAAAATCTGGCCGCCAAGTTTTTAGCGCTCGGTTTTTCTTTTCTGCTTTGGTTTATGCTGGTCGGCCAAGAATGGTCGGAAACCTTTGCCAGCGCCAAACTCGAATATCGCAACATCCCACAGGGTCTCGACATTACGAGTGAGCCGGTCTCGGACATCCATGTGCGTGTGCGTGGTCCGCGCGGAAGCATCGCCACCCTCGCACCGGGCCGGGTGCGTATGCGCGTGGACCTGACGGACGTTACGCCCGGCACGCATGTGATTCAGCTTTCCGCTGAAAACCTTGATCTTCCTTTCGGCTTGGAGGCCACTTCGATAGAACCGGCCGCGCTCACCATGCAATTTGACCGCATCGTGACCCGGCGTTTCAAGGTAGACGAGGAATTTACCGGCGAACTGCCTGAGGGCGTTCAACTCGTCGATGTGGTCATCAGCCCCAATCCGGTAGAACTGCGCGGTCCGGCAGGCGATCTGGACCAGATCGTGAAGGTGACGACCTCCCCGATCGACCTTTCGGGGATTACGACCACCCGAACGATACGGTGTCAGGTAAAAATTATTCCCCTTCCCTCCTCTGCCAGACCCATACCGGCTCCAGAGGTAATGGTAACGCTGCACTTGGCATATAATTCCTTGAAAAACAATCCTTTAAAACAACCTCTCTCTATAGGAAACGATAAGGAGTTTCTGGCGGCCGAACCCGTCACATACCTGAATGTGTGGTAGAACTTGGAGGCCATTTCTGTAGAAACCCATTGACTTTTGCAGAGGTATCCCTACCTTTATCTATTACTCCGAACATTTTTCCTGCACCTCGGTTTTCGCGCGGCGCACGAAAATTTTCCGATCGTCTCTGGACCGACAGTTCGCCGAAACAGACGAAACACCCTCTATTCGGAAAAAGGACTACACGATGACGCGTCGTCGAGTCGTCAATCTCAAAACCTTCGTACTTACGGTCGCCCTGAGCGGCGGCTTGGTAGTTTCTACCCTGGATGCAGCACCACCGCCGCTAAAATCCCCAACCGCCAAACCGACCCCCGTCATGACGGAGGAGGATGGGGTCCGGATTCGTGCCCGGTCAGCCCTTGTACTCAATATGCAAAGCGGTGAAGTCATGTATCAGAAAAACCCCACCGCTCAAGTTCCTATCGCCAGCATCACCAAGCTTATGAGCGCGGTCACCCTGATGAACATGAACCCCGATCTGGGCCAGCGAATCACTATCGTTCGTCAGGATGTGTATCGGGCCAACCATACCTATCTCAAGGCGCGAGAAGAACTAACCGTCCGAGACTTGCTTCACGCGTCGCTGATCGCCTCGGACAATGCGGCGGCGCGCGCCTTGGCCCGCGCTTCCGGTCTGTCCAACAAAGAATTTGTAGATCGGATGAACCAAACGGCCGCCTCGCTGGGACTTCTCAATTCTAATTTTGTAGACCCTACCGGTCTATATAGCGAAAACGTATCGACGGCGATAGACTGCGCCGCATTGTTGTGGACGGCGCTCCAAAACGAAACCCTTTCCGAGATTCTTGCCATAAAAGAATATGCTTTCAAAACCAACCGAAGAGTACATACCATCCGTACCACCAATCGGTTGCTACGCGGCGAACAACCCGACGACCTGTGGGATATCATCGGTGGCAAAACCGGATTTATCCGGAGCGCTGGATACTGCCTGGTAACGCGCGCCCGCAATCACGCCGGAGACGACGTCATCGCCGTGGTGCTCGGCGGCACGTCCTCCTCCTCCCGGTTTGCAGATATGCACCGGCTTCTGGAATGGGGTTTCCGGAACATCGAACCCCAAGCGCTCATCGGCGGATGACAACACGATTTTGACAAACGGGAGAAGAGAAAAGTATGCTGGAGACCCTATTGTTCAGTCTGGCAGGAACCGCCGTTTTTGCGGGGGTAGCAGCCGGTCTCGTATATCTCATGGCGGCCCTCGGTGGTGGCTCGCGCGCCGAAGATACACGTCCCGCCCATACAGCCAGACCGGCCCGTCGGCCGGGGCGATAACCCCCAAACCGGTTTTATGGCTTCCCAATGCCATCCTCCCCGTCGGGCAGGATGCCTCCTCGCACTCCTCGTTCTGCTGACCGCCCTTGCCGACCGTCCCCTAAACGCCGATTCGGCAAACGGCAAACTTACCATCGCCCGTCTCAAATACGATGGCGGGGGAGACTGGTACAACGATCCCGAATCCATCCCCAATCTGGCACGCGAACTCCAGCGCCGCGCCGGCATAGACGTCAACCCCGAACAGCGCATTCTTACTCTCGGTGACGAAGCCCTGTTCTCTTCTCCTATCCTTTTTATGACCGGACATGGCGAAGTCAGATGGAACGAACGCGAAATCGAACGACTCCGAACATATCTGACACACGGCGGCTTTTTGTATGTAGATGACGACTACGGCATGGACAAGTCGTTTCGCCGTGAACTCAAACGAGTGTTTCCCGATAAGAATCTGGTCGAACTTCCCTTTTCGCATCCCATCTATCATATCCTTTACGACTTTCCGGGCGGATTGCCCAAACACCACGAACACGACAACAAACCTCCGCAGGGATTCGGTCTGTTTCACGACGGACGGCTGGTGCTATACTATACCTATGAATCCAACATCAGCGATGGATGGGCCGCCCCGGAAACCCACAACGATCCGCCCCAGAAACGAGAAACCGCTTTTCGCATGGGCGCCAATATCGTCGTTTTCGCCCTTACGCAATAAACACCCTCTATCGGTTTATCCGAAACCGCATCGGCAATAACGACAGCCGATTTCCGTATAGGCGCTATCGAATACATCGCCACGTGAAACATTTGGCACATTTGCCGAGTCTTATCGTCGTAGATGCACGGACGGAAATGTCCGACGCAAACCCCCTCATAAAAAAGGAGCAACACGATGAGTCTGTGGCAAACTCTCAAACAGGAACTCGACGGTCCGGTAGGCAAGGTACGGAAAGGACTGACCGACGCGCTGGACAAGGCCGAAGATTTAACCCGAAAAGGACGTACCGCCCTTGAAGTCCAGACCCTGAAGGGCGAGATTCGGGGTCAGTTTACCGAACTCGGCGGACGGGTCCATCAACTGGCGGTCGAGGAAGGCGTTACGGACGTTCTGGCGGATGGGGACGTAAAAGGCATCCTGCAAAAAATTCAGGAATTGGAACAGAAGATTCATCTGAAAGAAGAGGAATTACGCGCTCAGGCAGCCGTCAGGGCAGAAAACCGGGCAAACTGAACAGGTAGCCCTTGAAAACAAAAGCGGAGGGTGGCGATCAAGACCATCCTCCGCTTTTGTCTTGTTATAGGATTTTATGCTTTGGCTATATCGTGGTCAGCACCTGCTTGAGCGCTGAGATAAAGGCTTCGTTTTCTTCCGGAAGCCCTATGCTGAGCCGCAACCACCCCTGCATCTGCCAACGTTGGAACGCATTGCCGACGATCACCTTGTATTCGGCTTCGAGCCGCTTGCACACCTCGTCGGAATTTTTCTTTACATTGACCAGCATAAAGCTCGACTCGCTCGGCACGTATTCGATGCCCATCTCTTTGAATCGTTGGGCAAGATACTCTTTGCCGGCGTTGTGTACTTCGCGGGCGCGTTCCTGATATTCGATGTCGTCCAATGCGGCTTCGGCGGCATGAACGGCCAACATGCTCGGACGCCCGCCCTTGTTTCTGTTGAGTTCGTCGATGACTTTGGGTTGCGCAAGACCATATCCGATCGCCATGCCAGCCATGCCGTAAATCTTCGAAAATGTACGCGCCACGATCACGTTGGGATGGTCTTTGATGAGATAGGCCCCCCCCACCCGATCCTCGGCTTTCCGGGCAAAGTCGATATACGCCTCGTCGAGAAAGATCATGATGGAAGGGCTTACTTCTTCTACAAATTTTTTCAACTCGGCCACCGGAACCAGAATACCGGTCGGGTTGCCCGGTTGCGTGATGATGATCATCCGGGTATTGCGGGTGATCGCTTTTTTCATCGCCGACAAATCATGTTGCCAGTCTTTGGTGACCGGAATCCATTTGGGTGTACAACCCCATCCTTGACCAAGGGTGGAGATGTTGCCGTATCCGGGTGTGGCCTCGATGGTTTCGCCGCCTTGTCTCAGGTACGCCGAGGCGATCGCATACAAGACTTCGGACGAACCCGCGCCAAGCGTCACCCATGCGCCCGCCGGTGCACCAAACGGAGACGTCGGCGTAACGACCGGCAACCCATGCAGTTTGGCGATCTTGGCGTAGATGTCCTGTGTCTGCGCATAACGATTGACTCCGTAAGCATGCTGGAGAATCGCTTCGACTACGCGCGGGGAAGGACCAATCGGGTTTTCGTTGCCGTTGAGTTTGACCAGCCCCTCCGGCACACCCCAGCCGCGCACCGGCTGGGCCTTGGCAGCGCCCCCCGCCATCTGGCCCAACGCCTTGTGCACGCCCACCGTGACCAGCCCCGCACCAGCCAGCAGACCTTTGATAAATCCGCGTCTCGAAAACCCGGATTCCTCTTTCCGTACCTTTTCCGCTACGTCTTCCATAACCGCCTCCTTATGGTTTGGAACGCCGTGCATCCTGATAGATTTATGAAAGGGGAGATGTTCTTCGAGAGTATTCAACTCAACTCCCTAAAGCCTTTAATAAAAAATAGTATCCAGTGCCTAAATAGCAAAGAGTTTACAAATGGCAACCGGTATTATCTTACAAACGCTCCAAGAGATGCTGTTGACGGAAAGAATCTATGGCCTTACATTTTCGGACTTAGAGGGTGTATGGAAAGTGATACGTGGGTCAAAAAACGCATGAAAACCCAATGAGGAATTTGTGCTTTGCAGCCGTTCGGCCCCAGAACAGGTTTTCGGATAGACTCTTTCCTATGTTGAGCTATAATGACCTCTTGCATTACCACGACGAAGGATACGTCCTCATCGAGCGCGCGGTTCCGGAGGGTATGCTGATGCCGTTGCGTGCTGCTGGACAACGAATTACCGAACGGACGCGCCGTGGCGATTGGCCACACAAACGCGCTATCGGCGACGAGGATATATGGGGTAGGAGCGACCTTTTACGTCCAGAAGCCGGAGAACCTGTCTTCTCGGAATACATGGCCTCCGCTGTTGTACTCGAAACCGTTGCCGCCCTGTTGGGCGTCTCCTCCGGTCAAGATACGCCGCTTCAACTCGAACTGGTTAACATGCTTGTCAACCCTGTACATCGCGATTTCGAAATCGGTTGGCATCGCGATTTAGTGCCGACTACGCTGCCGCCGGAAGAGGAGTACGCCAGATTGTTGGAAATTCGGCATGGGGTGCAGTGGAATACCGCGCTCTACGACGATGTCTGTCTTCGTATCGTCCCCGGAAGCCATATCCGAGCCTCTACCGAGCAAGAGCGTGACATTGTACAACACCGATCTTTCGATCCAATGCCCAACGAAATAGTGGTGCGTTTGGAGGCGGGACAGGGTGTCTATTACAATGCCAATCTCCTGCACCGCGTTGTGTATGCGAAAGACCGTCGGCGCGAAACGATTCACGCCTGTATCGGAACCGTGGATGGAGCGCCGTTGCGTGGAGACCTCTATACCTGGCTTTCATGGATGTGCGCGCCGGAATTCGAAGAAACGCTACCGTCGTGTCTTCGTCCCCTATACGAGAATTTTGTCCGCATGGCCAAAATGATGGATCAACGCGCGCGTCAGCCCGGTCAACAACCCCGTCATTGATTCATAGACGGCTTTTCAGGTATCATCCCGATATGTCCTTGTTTACATGCAACGGATCGGCGACCGGCCGCATGTATCCGTAATCGTCGTCACATATACCGGCTCGGTCGGTGGCCGCCCCTACATCCCTGATAAGCCATGTCCATTTTTGAACAACTCAAACGTTTGCTGACCCAACGTATTCTGATCATCGACGGCGCCATGGGGTCTCTGATCCAAGGGTATCGTCTTGGAGAAGAAGATTTCCGTGGCCGAGCGTTTGCCGACCATCCCCGCTCGCTCAAGGGCAACAACGATCTGCTGTCGATCACACAGCCGCAGATCGTCGAAGAAATCCATCGCCGATATCTCGAGGCTGGGGCAGACATCATAGAGACCAACTCCTTTACCGCTACGTCGATTTCGCAGGCGGACTACGGACTGGAGACGCAGGCCTACGCAATCAATGTGGCCGCCGGCCAAGCCGCTCGTCGCGCCGCTGACGCTGTTATGGCCGCCGACCCGTCGCGTCCGCGTTTTGTCGCCGGCTCGATCGGTCCGACCACCCGAAGCGCCTCGCTATCACCCGATGTCAACAACCCTGCGTACCGGTCGGTGACATTCAGCCAGCTTGCCGAAGCGTATGCAGAGCAGGCAAAAGGACTGCTGGACGGCGGTGTAGATATGCTTTTAGTCGAAACCCACATCGACACCCTAAACCTCAAAGCGGGTCTTTTTGCCATCGACACGCTGTTTGAACAGGGGTATCGGCGTGTTCCGGTCATGGCTTCGTTTTCCATCGTGGACGCCAGCGGTCGTACCCTTTCGGGCCAGAACGTCGAGGCGTGTTGGACTTCGATCCGTCACGCCGGGTTGTTTAGCGTGGGGATCAACTGTTCGCTCGGCGCGGTCGAAATGCGGCCCTATATCGAAGAACTTAGCCGTATCGCCCCGATCTACGTCACCTGCTACCCCAACGCCGGTATGCCCAACGAGATGGGCGGTTACGACGACACCCCCACGCACATGGCGGAATTGCTCGGAGATTTTGCCGGTCTGGGCTGGTTTAATATGGTCGGCGGATGTTGCGGATCCACACCCGACCATGTGCAGGCCATCGCGGAAGCGGTCCGGACGCGTGGATGCCCCCGCATCCTCCCCGAAGAAACACCGCTGTCCCGGTACAGCGGTCTCGAACCTTTTGTCGTACGCCCCGACGGCAATTTTACCCTGATCGGCGAACGAACCAACATCACCGGCTCCCGACGGTTTGCCAAACTCATTCTCGACGGGAATTTCGAAGAGGCCGTCGCCGTAGCCCGTCAACAGGTCGAGGGTGGGGCCAATATTATCGATGTAAACATGGACGAAGGGCTGCTCGACAGCGAGCGGGCCATGACCACGTTTCTCAACTACGCCGCCTCGGAGCCGGACGTGGCGCGTGTGCCCGTCATGATCGACAGCTCGCGTTGGTCGGTAATCGAAGCCGGTCTCAAATGCGTTCAAGGCAAATCCATCGTCAACTCGATCAGCCTCAAGGAAGGCGAGGAAATTTTCAAGCGACAAGCCGAGTTGATCAAACGCTATGGCGCGGCCATGGTGGTGATGGCTTTCGACGAGCAGGGACAGGCTACGTCGGTCGAACGCAAGATCGAGATTCTAACGCGGTCGTACCGGATTCTTACCCAAGAGGTCGTTGTCGATCCGACCGATATTATCTTTGATCCGAACATCCTGACCGTTGCGACGGGTCTGGAAGAGCACAACGAGTACGCGGTAAATTTCATCGAAGCGACGCGTCGGCTGAAAGCGCTGTTTCCGTTAGCAAAGGTAAGCGGCGGGGTGAGCAACATTTCGTTTTCGTTTCGCGGCAATGACTATATCCGAGAGGCCATGCACGCCGCTTTTCTGTATCACGCCATCCGGGCCGGTCTGGACATGGGTATCGTCAATGCCGGGCAGTTGGCGATCTATGAAGAGATCGACGCGGAAACGCTCCAACGCGTGGAAGACGTGTTGCTCAATCGCCGTCCAGACGCGACCGAGCGGTTGCTCGAATTTGCCGAGACACGCAAGCAGGAGGGACGCGACCGCCGTAAGGAAGACGAATCCTGGCGACACGCCAGCGTCGAGGAGCGACTGGCGCACGCGCTTGTCAAGGGTATTGCCGATTATGTGGAGACCGATGTCGAGGAAGCACGGCGTCTGTATCCACGTCCGCTGGAGATTATCGAAGGTCCGCTTATGAAGGGCATGAGCGTCGTGGGCGACCTGTTTGGCGCGGGCAAGATGTTTTTGCCACAGGTCGTCAAAAGCGCTCGTGTGATGAAAAAAGCCGTCGCCTATCTTGTTCCGTTTTTGGAACAGGAACAGGAAGCGGGCGGTAAACGTCAGTATCAGGGAACCGTGTTACTGGCGACCGTAAAAGGCGATGTACACGACATCGGCAAAAACATCGTAGGCGTGGTATTGGGGTGTAACAACTACCGGATCGTCGATCTGGGTGTCATGGTTCCGGCGGAGAAGATTCTGCAGACGGCGCGTGAGGAAAACGCACATATCGTGGGGTTGAGCGGTCTCATCACCCCGTCTCTCGACGAGATGGTCCATGTGGCAGGCGAGATGGAACGCGAAGGGTTTCAAGTTCCGCTGCTTATCGGCGGCGCCACGACCAGCCGCAAACATACGGCGATCAAAATCGCGCCGTCCTATCACGGGGAGACCGTCCATGTGGCGGACGCTTCCCGTGCCGTCGAAGTGGCGGGCAGTCTGTTGAGCGAAGGGCTTCGTTCCGGCTTCTCGACCGCGATCCGAGAAGAGTACAAACGCATACGGTCGGAATACCGGGAACGCGCTTCGCAGACCGAACTGCTGTCGTTCGAAGAGGCACGCCGGCGGCGCTACCGCATCGACTGGACCGCCTCGCAGATCGATACTCCCGAATTCTGCGGGGTTCGGGTAGATGAAGATTTTCAGCTTGCCGACATCGTTCCCTTTATCGACTGGACACCGTTTTTTCACACATGGGAACTTCGTGGGCGTTTTCCCGCTCTTCTCGACGATCCCGACATAGGGCCGCACGCCCGCGACCTTTTTAACGATGCGCAGAAACTCCTTGCCCGTATCGTCGACGAAAAACAGCTCAGGGCACGCGCGGTATGGGGATTTTTTCCGGCGGTCTCGCAGGATGAAGATATTTTGCTCTATGCAGACACGGCGCGCTCGGAGCGCCTGGCGGTCTTTCACATGTTGCGGCAACAACGTCCGCGTTCGGCGGAAGCGCCCTGTTTCTGTCTGGCGGATTTTGTGGCCCCGGCAAACAGCGGGCGCGCCGACTATATTGGCGCATTTGCCGTCACCGTCGGTATCGGGTTGGACGAAATGACCGCTCACTATGAGGCGGGCCACGACGACTACCACGCCATCTTGGCCAAAGCGCTGGCAGATCGGATGGCCGAGGCGTTTGCCGAACAGACGCATCTGCGCGCGCGACACGCCTGGGGCTACGGACGCGGCGAGAATCTGAGTGGCGAAGAGTTGATCCGAGAGAAATACCGGGGTATCCGGCCCGCGCCGGGGTATCCGGCCTGCCCGGATCATACGGAAAAAAGTACGCTTTTCGATCTGCTTCAGGCACAAACACGTGCGGGCATCTCGCTTACCGAAAGTTTTGCCATGACACCCGCTTCATCGGTAAGCGGTCTGTATTTCGGACATCCGGACGCCCGATATTTTGCCGTGGGAAAAATCGGCAAAGATCAGGTAAAGGCGTATGCGGCGCGAAAAGGGATGACCGTCGCGGCAGTGGAACGGTGGCTGTCGCCCTATCTGGACTACGAACCCGTGCGGGTAGCACAGCCGGAAGCCTCAGGCGCGTAAGAGAGGGATCTTCGAACTCGCGGCTAGAAAATCCGGCGATCGGCGCGCCGGGGCGTAGACGCCCCGTTGTACATAGTCTGCCCGACCCTCCGTTAACATATCCTATCATCCGCTTGCCGGAATCGTCTTCCGCACCCCGTTCTCGTACCGGACTTCATACTCGTCGTTCGGTACGGGCATGGCACGCATGGCCACTTCACCATCCGTAACAAGCGATTCGGTTTTGAGCAGCAACTCGTCCAGCGATTGCTCCGGCGTCTTGTCTGTCGTATCCAGTTTTACCGTACACCCTTTTTGGGTAAACAGCGACCGCTCCACTTCTTCTTCGAAACGCTTTTTGAGTTCCGCAATATCCTTTTCCCGGATGATCTGAAACGGATGTGGGTTCGTGCGCATCCGCTCCCGGATGACTTCGTCGCTGGCTGTCAGGTGAAACAAAACCACATCCGGCAATTTTGCCTCGATGACACTGGCTTCGTACAAACGCTGAAAATGGTAGTGATAGCCCGGATAATACGGACTGTCAGCCTCGTTGCCGTACAAAGCGCAGTATACCGCTTCCTCTAAAAACCAGCCCCCGATCAGCGGATGTGGATAGTTTTTGATGATGTCCACATGATAGTAAATCTGCATCCGCTGCATCCGCTCTTTTATGTCGTCGGGGAAATCGAGCATTTTTTTTCGCGATTCGGGACTCAAACTGGCGTCCGGAATGGTAAAATGGTCGTCATTGTGGGTAGGACGTCGTCGTTTCCGGTAATAGGCTTCGAGCAGGTCGATCAGCGTGGTTTTTCCGGCATATTCGATACCTGTGAAGATGGATCGCATGGTATCCTCTCTTGATAACAAGTTTGAAGTTTGAAAGGTGAAGAGGGTCGTAAGGTATAGGAGAACTGGGTTTGGGCAACATAGCGTGGAGAACCCCGGCACGGCAAGCCTCTTTTGTCTGTGGGGATGTATGAAACCAATTTTCGGACGGCTCGAAGACCGGGTAAAAGCCTTGAGATGGACCGTAATACAAATATATCTATAAAAATTACAATCGATTCTCGTGTATTCTCTCAAGTGTAGCTATCCGGATCGTCAAAGAGCCTCCTATTTCATCGAACGAGGGTTGTCATGGCCGAACGAGATAGAAACGCGGATATGTTTACCATACGGGCGGCGGATGCGAATCATTCGCTTTCGCAATGGTTGTTGGCCCCGCTGGACGCGTTGTTCAAGGCCCAAGTCCATGCCGCACGGTCGTTTTTGAGTCTGATCGGCCAACTCGGCTATCGGCATCAGCCGGTCGATCCCAGCGATCGGGCTGCAGCCGAAGCCATCGACAAGACGCCGTACATGATGGACTTTTTCTATAAGATCGAGGGGACGGACAGGATGCAGAAGGTTTCCGTTCCCGCGTTGTCGCTGGTTCCGGTTGCCCCGCTTGGCGTGGAGTCGGCGGAATTCGAATTTTCCATCGTCGTGGAGGAGATTGGCCGTCATCAGCAGATACATCATTCCGAACAAGAAAGTGTAAACAACGAATCACAGTACGATCAGTATCATCGGCCGTGGTTTCTTGTGCAAGACCCGCTGAGCATCCGGGGAACCATTACCTCCGTGGAGAGCCGTCAAGAACGCGCCATGCACGTCAAAGTAAAAGTGGGCCGTATTGGGACACCGACGGGTCTGGAGAAACTGTTGACCTCGTTGACGCAAACCATCCGTGTCGAAGAAACGTAAACCGTCCCTCACAAAGGAGTCTCTCATGGCGGAGGATGTTCAGATTCATCCTGGGGCCGAGTTTCAGGCTTTGCCATTGGAATTTATCATCGCCGCGCCCCTACTGGCTACGGTCAAGGCCCAGATGGCGGCGGCGCAAGCTACTCTGGCGTATATCCAAGGGCTTGTGACGGACGGCAAGCCGCTCACGACCACCTTCAAAATCAAGGTGGACGAAGGCGGCACCGTTTCCGAACGAACCATAGAAGCGCCTCTGCTTTCCATGGTCCCGGTCCCGCATCTTCGTATCGACTCGCTTACCACGCATTTCAAATATGAGATTACCCAGACGGTCACCGACCGAAAAGAGATGGAGAAAGGCGGCGGAGCAGATTTGTCGCCTGGGGGGTTTTTAAGCAAGTGGATCGGGTTCTCTGTAAAAGGGTCGGTTTCCAGCAAATCTTCGCAAGAGTCGTCGATGAACCGAAGCGGTGTGCTCGACATCACGCTGACCGCCAGCGAAGCGCCCATACCCGAAGGCCTTTCGAAAATACTGGGTTTGCTGGCCAATCAGGTTCAGTCGCCGTAAAACATGGACAATCTTTTTGAGATATGCACCGTCTCCTGACAGGCCGCTTATGCATCCGACCGGGGTCGATTTTCGAGATTTTGTCGATGCGTTGTTGCGCGAAGTGATGCGTGCAGATGTCGATTTTCATCTGTTGCAACGCACCGCATGGAAAACCGTTACCCATTCGGTTCCGTTGGCGGAAGGACTGGAATACTTAGACCGGCTGGGAATCGACGAAATACGGTTCGAATTTTGTATCCGGCCTTGCTATCCATCCTTCGGGGAACGACTGAAACGATGCTGGCGCTATCTTCGAGGCCGGGGGGATCTGGGGCTTTTTGATCCGGGGATCCGGTGGGCCGCGACTCAAGACGAAGACGCCATTCGAATCGTCATTACGGTTTCGCGGAACAGTCAACAGGCTTATGTCTCGGAAATACATCCCCCGGATGTGCCGCCCTCGACACGCGTGTATTCGTTTCTGGGCGAAAGGTGAGGATTTTGGATTGAGGAAAGAGAAGACATGAGACCGGTCGAGGGGGCGAGGTCAGAGGCGGTTGGAGATAGCGACGGGTACAGGCTATGACGATCTTGCAGAAGGGTGAGCGGGGCGAGAAGGTCAAACACTGGCAGTCGTTTTTGACCGGTCAGGAGCCAGATGACAGCAATTGTAGGTCAGTCAAGTGACAGCAATTGTAGGTCAGTCTCCTTGAGGTATATTAGCAGAAAACTGTCCACAAGGAGGCTCTGATGAGCAAAAAACCAACCAGGAAGAACGC
>Ga0194131_10008123_pt1 | contig 13794 bp, 11 predicted proteins | sample TA2KigO120mmetaG_FD_148631 | JGI IMG/M metagenome (GOLD analysis project Ga0194131, IMG submission 148631) | Freshwater microbial communities from Lake Tanganyika, Tanzania - TA2015053 Kigoma Offshore 120m | ecosystem: Environmental > Aquatic > Freshwater > Lake | place: Tanzania: Lake... | reverse complement strand
GCCGGCCACCACCGTGAGGCGGCGCCGATCGAAGAGGTCTCGCACCGCCTCATGCGGGTCAGCAAGGATGGTAGCGTCCACCGGGCCCCTTTCTGATCAGGATTTACTCAAGATTCGCTGAGGCACGGCGATTCCCGACCGAGAACCGATCTCCCTCCTGCACAGGACAGGGCGGCCTGCCTCAGAAAAGTCTGCCGCGTGAACGTCTACGACGCGATCTACCTCACCGCCGTGACCGCGCTCCTCCCGGTACTGGCCCACGAGCACCTTCGCCACGGCAAGTACCGCGAGTCGATTCCGGGGATGTTCGGCGCGCGCCTCCCCCGCCCGCCCCTCCCCGAGATCGGCGCGGGCCGCGAGCGCGTCTGGATGCACTCGGTGAGCGTCGGCGAGACCATCGGGGCGGGCGCGGTCTTTCGACTGCTGCGCGCGCGCCACCCGGACTGGGAGTTCGTGAGCACCACCACCACCGAAACCGGCCACGCCGAGTCCCGACGCGCGCTGCGGGAAGCCAATCACCACGACTACGCGCCGTTCGACTTTTCCTGGACGGTGCGGCGCTTTCTCGACGCCTACCGACCCACCGTGTACCTTTTTTTCGAGTCCGAGCTGTGGCCCAACCGGCTGCTGGAGTGCGCCCGGCGCGGGGCCCGCATCTTCCTGTTGAACGGCTCCCTGTCAGCGAAATCCGCGCGGCGCTATCGGCTGGTTCGCTGCATCTCACAGCGGCCGATGTCCCGAGTACGCGCATTTCTGATGCAGAGTCCGGAGCACGCCGAGCGGATTCGGTGCATCGCGGGAACCGGGCGCGATATCCACGTGACCGGCAACGTGAAATTCGACAGCCTGCCAGAGCCGCTCTCCCCCGCGGAGCGCAGCGCGCTGCGGCGTGGCTGGGGGATCGACGATCGTGCGTTCGTCGTCATGGCCGGGAGCACGCATCCCGGCGAGGAGCAGCTTGTGCACGCGGCATTTGAGCGGTTGCGCGCGCGGATGCCGGAGGCGCGGCTGATCATTGCCCCGCGCAATCCCGAGCGTTTCGCGGCGGTGGCCGGAGAATTCGCGCTGCACCGCCTGTCATGCGGTCCGTCCGGCGGCGCGCCGGCCCTTTTGCTCGACCAGATGGGCGTGCTGGCGCGCGGCTACGGCGCCGCCGACCTCGCGCTGGTGGGCGGCGCGTGGAATCCCATCGGCGGGCACAACCTGCTGGAGCCGGCCGCCCACGCGGTGCCGGTCATCCACGGTCCGGGGATGCACAAGCAACCGGACATCCACCGCATCATGCGCGACGCGACATTAGAGGTTTCGGAGGACGGCCTGGCGGACGAGATGCTGGCCCTGGCCCTGGCGCCCGAGCGGCGCGCCGCGCTGGGCCGGCGGAGGCGCGAGGCGGCGCGCCAGAATCAAGGCGCGGCGGCGCGCACCGTGGAGACTCTGGAGGGCTATCTCGCATGACCACCGACGTGCTCCTCCTCGGCGGCCAGTCGCCCCGGGGACAGGGGTCCGAACGCCGCCGCCGAAAGGGCGGCCTATGACCGAGTCCGAGTTCCTGCATCACTGCTTTATCGCGTCCGCCCGCTCCGAGTTCCGCAAGATCCGCGGAATGGCTGAGAAAGCCCTGGCCCAGGTCGGGGACGACGAGTTGTACTACCGACTCAATCCCAGCCAGAACTGCATCGCGGTCGTGATGCGGCACGTGGCCGGCAACATGCGCTCGCGCTTCACCGACTTCCTGACCACTGACGGCGAGAAGCCCTGGCGCAACCGCGACCAGGAATTCGTGGAAGTGCGCACGTCCAGGGACGCCCTGGTGGCCGACTGGGAGGACGGATGGACACGGTTGTTCCACACCCTCTCATCGCTGGAACCCGGCGACCTGGTGCGCACGATTACCGTGCGCGGCGAGCCGATGCCCGCCCTGGAGGCGTTCCACCGCCAGATGGGCCACTACGGCTACCACGTGGCCCAGATCGTGCTGATTGCCAAGCACATCCGAGGAGAGCAGTGGCACACGCTGACCATCCCGACGGGCGGGACGGAAGGCTACCACCGAAGCCTGGGCTTCACGCCGTAGGGTTTGCTCCGATGTACTGGCCGACGACGTCCTCGCGGCGGGTGGTCCTTCCCCCGATTTTCCAGCGTCAGGCTTCGTCCAGCCGCTTCAGAAATTCCGTCCAGCCGGCCGGCAGGCGCACGTCTTCATAGCGGCCCACGGCCCATTCCAGCAGAGACGGCGCGGCGGTGTTCTGGAACGAGATGCCGGTCGCGCCATCGTAGGACGGCGCGCCCGAGCGGGCGATGACCGCTTGTTGCAAGCGCTGCTCGGCGTCGCGGGCGGCGGCCAGCGTGGCGGCATCCAGCGGCTGCGCCTGCAGCGCGTGGAGAAATTCGCCCAGGTCGGACAGCCGCAACAACTTGCGCTCCACGGTCAGATCCGCCGCCCGCGGAAATTGCGCCGCATCGTGGAGCGCGGCTCGTATGGCGCCGGAATTGCCGGCGGTAATTTCCTGTTGCAGCGTGCCGCCCAGCGCGTCCAGAGACGACAACAGATCCGGAATGCGGTCCAGGTCGACCGCCGCCATGGTGAATAATTTCGGTCCGGCCATTCCCACCATGCGGGTGGCAATTTCTTGCGCCGTTCCCCCGGATTTTGCCGCGTCGGCCATCATCTCGCGTACCGGCATGGCGCCGGTGATCAATACTTCCTCCGACACCACCGCGACCCGGGCCACCTCGCTAAATTCGCTGAGCGTTTCCAGGTTGCCCAGCATGCAGGCTTCCATCACCAGCACGTCCGCCTTTTTTCCACTCTGTCGGACAGCCTCGCGCAGCTCCTCAGTCAATTCGGTGGCCGGCAATCCCGCCGCGCTGCGGTACGCGAGCCCGTGCCCGCTGGCGTAGATAATCGTCGTCGGCGCCGGTTTCGCGTGGGTGCGGAAAAAATCGTGCAGGGCCGGAGCCGTCGGGCGCCGCGTCCCGGCATCCTCCTTCAGCATTGTGGAGTCAATGCCGGCCGTCTTGTCCGCGGAAACCTCGTAAATCCGCATGCCCGTCCAGTCGCCGTCGGGCATCAGCCCGCGGTGGTGGGCCGCCGACAGGATAAGATTCGCGCCCTGCCGCAGCCCGCCGGAGGCCCACATCCCCGCGGCCGCCAGGGCGCCCAGCGCAAGACCCACGCCGCCCCCGACGGCAAATCCCAGCGCGGGCGCCGCCACGTGCGCGCCGATCATGGCGAGTCCGGTCAGCACTTTTCGGGTGCGCGACTGTCCGCCGCGGAACACCTGGACGGCGGCCTCCAGCGTGGGGCCGGCGTCGGCGCATGCCTTCTCCAGCGCGTCCACGCGAGCCACCGCGTAGGGCTCCAGGCACGGCTCGCTGGCGTCGATGAAACCCAGCACCCGCACCGCGGCGGGCGTTCCGGCCGGCGTGACGTTCATCGCGCGGCCGGCTGCCCGGCCTGCGTTTCCACGCGGGAAGGCTGCTCGGTGGACGCTTCACGCAAGGTCAGCCGCAATTTCGTGTCACTGGGGTGCACCGAGATGTCCGAGGTGGCCTCCAGCGGTTTGTCGTTCAGCGGCGCCATGTCGAACGCCTGGGCGAAGCGGGTCACCATGAGAGACGCCTCCAGCTTCGCCATGTGCTGGCCCAGGCAGACGCGCTGGCCGGCCCCGAACCCGAACATGCGCAAGCGGCCGTGGTCGAAGCGGTCGGGATGGAATTCGGCGGCCGGAAATCCCGCTTTTCCCCAGGTTTTTTCGTCGCGGTGCGCGTTGTACACGCTCATCACCAGCGTGGTGCCTTTCGGACAATCCACCCGCTCGGCCGGGGGGCCCAGCGTGGTGTCTCTGGTGGCGCGGCGCACCAGGAAATAGGCCGGTGAAAACAGCCGCAGACTCTCGTCCACCACGTTGTCCACGGTGGACAGTTCTTTCAGCTCGTCGAATTTCGGAAAACGATTTCCAACCGCGCCGTCCACCTGCTTCTGGACTTTGGCCTGCTCGTCCGGGTGGCGCGCGAGCATCGCCAGGCTCCAGCTCAGCAGGGTGGCGGTCGTCTCGTGGCCGGCCAGGACAATGGTCAGGACTTCATGGCGCAAGCGCTCGTCGCTGTAGGGCTGAACGGTGGCTGGATCCTTCGCTTTGAGCAGCCCGCCCAGCAGGTCGTCGCCGGGGTCGCCGGAGGCGCGCCGCTCGGCGATGACGCGGTCGCCGAGATCAGTGAGGACTTTGTAGGCATCCTTCAGCTCGCTGGCGCCGGGCAACAGGCCGGACAGTTTCGAAAGGCTGACGTCGGTGGGATTGGCCGTCTCGCGCGCCAGCCACTTCATCACCGTCTGGAAGGCTTGCTGGGTTCCTCTCAGCTCGCCGTCGGAGAGCTTCGCGCCCAGCAGGAAGCGCATGGCAACGTCGAGCGTGGCCAGCTGCATCTCCTGGCGCAAATCCACGGTGACGCTCCTGTCCGGGCTGGACGCCGCCCGCGCCTTGATGCCGTCGATGTGCTCGTCGAGGATGTGGCCGATGGCCGCACTGGTTTCCTCGCTGCGGATGGCGGGCCCGTGAAAGAAGGGCTTCATCACGTCGTGGGCCTTTTTCCACTCTTCACCCTTTCCCAGAAATACGTTGTCGGTGCCGAGCAGGAAGGCCAGCCCATGTCCCTGGGTGGGCGGCTTTTCCCAGATGCTGTCACCTTTATCGGTTTCCTTCAGCGCTTCGAAAACCGACTCGGGTCGGATGTCAAACAGGAATTTGTGACCGGTCGGAAGATTGACCTTGAACGTCGAGCCGTGCTTGCCGTGAAATTCATTGAAGAAGTTCACCGGGTTTGCGAAGTTGCGGCGGATGCCGTTCACAAAGTTGAGCGTGCCAATCCGCTTGGGAACGTACGGGTCGTGCAGTGGAACGGCTTCGGTGGCCGGCTTTGAGCCCGCCGCCGCCGGCCCGGACGCGGCCACCGCGGCCGCCAGGGCGGTGGACAAGCCCCGCTCGGCCAGGGCCTTGACGTCGAGGGGCGGCTTCTCGCCGGCCGCCGCCGTCTCGTATAGCGACAGCAGCCGCTGCAGTTCCTCGGTGTTCTGGACCGGGCCCCACTCCCCGCCGGCCACGCGGACTTCGAGCGGGCGCCCCTTCTCGAGCATGGCGCCGGCCTTCTCGGGAGTCACGTCGCGCATCTTGACGCGCCAGAAATCCCATCCCCGTCCCAGCCCGCGAAACGAGGCGCCCTTGCCGGCCAGCGCCCCGGTCACGTCGGCGGCCGCCATGACGCCCATCGGGCCCCCGGCGCCCATGGACGAAGCGACGGTGGTAATGTTGACGGCCGCGGCGTCACTGGCCGAAGGAGCGATTGACGGCTCAGGAGCGGTCTGAGAGAGAGCGGCCTGCGCTCTCAGGAAGGGGCAGACCAGGGTGGGATCAACCCCGACGCTCTCGGCGCGCCGGAAGGCGCCGGCCGCCTGGCCGGGAACGCTGCATCGTTGACGTTGTTTGCATCCGACCGGATGGTCGACAAGGCGGTGGCCCCCCTCAAGGCTGCCGGCGGCGTGAATCCGATCCAGTTTACGCCCGAGACCCCCCTCTTGGCAAGGGAAATCGCCTGCTCGGGTGATCAATGCCTCCACCCGCGAGCGAATCTCGGCGGACGTCCTCGTCGCGCGCGCCAGCCGGCGACCGAGCCTACGACTTACGTGGCGTCGCCTTTTTGGCCGCCGCGCGCTTTGCCGGAGCCTTCGGAGCAGTCCCAGCCGCACTCGGCTCCGCCGCGGCACGCGCCTGGCGGGCAAGGTACTTGCGCGCCACGAGCCACTGGGTCACCATGTCGTCGGCGGAAGCGTCCTTGTCCTCGGACACTTCCATGCCAAATTGCCCCTCCGCCACCTTGCTGACAAAGCGCCAGAAGAAGCAGCGCTGCTTACGGTCCGGTCGGATCTCCATCTCGAACTCGTAAACGCCGCTCTCGGTATGGCGCTGCGGGTGTACGGCGATGAAAACCGGGTCTTGATCGTACTGCCGGCGGGCGCGCGCGGCAAATTCCTTGAGGGCTTTTTCATCCAAAGTCGTATTAATCGTCAAATTTTCCTTCCTGGTAAGTGCCCGCGCCCGGTCGAGTCCCAGAGGCCAGCGCCTCGCTTGCTCGATGGTCGCCAATCAAGTCTCTTGGCGGAAAAAAATTCAGATATTTGAAAATCGCGGTGCAGCGGCCCCATCATTGTAACACGGGCTGTCCATCCCGCGCTGGCGAATCTCATCTGGCGATCCCCAGGGACTCCTGCCAGGCCCGTGCCCGCTCCGCCAGGCCCGCCTCTGGCGCGGCCCGCAGCACCCGCTCGAAGTAGGCCAGGGCTTCCCGGGTTCGCCCTGCCTCGGCGCTGAGGATGCCGAGCCGCATGAGGATCTCCGGGCTCTCACCGGTGAGGGCCAGCGCGCCGCGAAGGCGGGCGGCCTCCTTCGCCGGCTGCCCGGCGTCGGAGTCCAACTCGGCCTGCAGGAGCAGGGCGCCGGCGTGCTCGCCAGGCCGCTTCATCGCCTCCCGGACCTGGCGGCCGGCGGCGGCGCGGTTGCCCGCGCAGCGCAGATAATTGCGGGCCGCCGCGAGCGGTTGGTCCAGCTCGGCGGGGCTGGCGTCCCTGAACGAGAAGCGGGCCCGGCCAGGATGGTAGTCCGCCACCACGGCGCGACGATCGCCAAACTGGCGGAGCACGCGGCGGTTGGTCGCGGCGTCCAGGTACACCACCCGGACGGTCCGGCCCCCGACGGGTGGGAGGTTTCGGGCGTAGCAGTCGGGTGCGTAGGGGTAGCTGCTGCGCACGAACACGAGGAGATCGCCGGCCGGCTCATCCACGAAATAGCGGTTGTTGACCCGAGAGAGAAACTCGGCGCAAGCAAGCGTGTTGGGGTAGGTGACCGTGGCCAGGTAGACGCAGGCCAGCGCAAGGTAGGCGTGTGGCATCCAGGGGCCGCTGCGGATCAGCGCTCGAGCCGCCAGCATCGGCAGAATCGCCAGGGCGGCGTGATAATAGCGCGGGCCAAGCTCGGTGTTGCCGGTCGTGAAGTAGAAAAAATAGGTTACCACCGGACAGGCGGCCAGGGTGAGGAGAAGCGCGGCGCGGCCCGACTTTTCAAACCATGCAAGCAGGGCCAGCTCGCAGACCAGGGGGGGCATCCACACCAGCAGGCGGCCGACGGAGACCATCAGATTCCACAGCCCGCGAAGCCACCCGTGGCCGTGGTGGCCAAAGCCCAGGCCTTCGTCCGAAGCGGTCACGACATAGGGAGACACCAGCGCGCTTCCGGTCTGCGCGGCGTTCACCGCCAGGAGCAACCCGGCGCACATCGCCAGCGGCAAGGCGCCCAGCGCCATGTTCCTCCAGATGAACGAGGCGCCACGCGTCCGAGTTGCGGCCCATGCGGCGCATACCAGCACGGGCAGCACAAAGTCCACCGGTCGGATCAGCAAGCATGCGCCGGCCGCCGCGCCGGCCAGGACCGGGTTCAGGAAGTCTTCACTCTCCAGGCCGCGGAAGAAAAATATCAAGAACACCAGAAAAAAGAAAAGGTACGACGGGTGCGCCATCATGGGAATGTTGTTCAGGAAAAAAAACGGACAGATGGCAAGCAGCGCAACCGCCACCTGCGCGGTGGCCCGGTCATAGAGATCGCGGGTCAGAACGAAGGTGGCCACGAGGCACCCGGCGCCGGCCGCCGCGTTCAGCCAGTGCGGGACGTGGCACAGGACCGCGGCGGCCAGAAGAATCGGATACCCGGGCGGATATTTCCCATACCAGAGACCGTTGTTGATGATGCACAGGCAATCGAAAGCGTCCTGCGGCTCCGGTGACGCCAGGGCAAGGTGTCCCTGCGCCAGCACGTGCGCCTGGAAGAGATAGGCGAATTCGTCCGGGCCGAGCGTTTGTCCATTCAGGAGCCAGCGCCCAACCCAGATCGTCAGCACACCGGACGCCACGGGGGGCGCCCAGCGCGGGACTGAAGGGAGCCAGAGCGGCCCGATCCCCACCACCGCCGCAAGCGCCAGCCACAATCCCACAAACAGCGTGGCGGGCAGGATATAGGCGAGGAAGAGCGCCTTGAGCAGGTCGGGCGCCTGCGCTTGCAACGCGGCGAGGTCCGAAGGGAACCCGGCGAACGAGACGTCCGCGGCCTGATCGAGGGTGAACGCGGCGGCAAACAGGCGGAGCGCGTCCTCGGTGAGCCACGAGAGAACCGTGAAAAGGAATGCGGCGGCGGCCAGGAGTCCTACAATGAGAGGCGCCTTGTCGCGCACTCCGCTGCCGCTGGAAGCGCGGCTGGTCCTGGTCATGCGCCGGAAAGCTCCAAAGCCGCGTCGATGACAGCTTCCGCCGTGACGCCCAGCATGCACGCGTGTCCTCGATCGCAGGCGCGGCGTGCGCAGGGCGAGCAGTCGTGCTCGATGCGCACCACCCGGGCGCGCGGGCTCCAGGGCGCCGTGCGCCTGGGGTCCGTGGGGCCGAACACCGCCACCACCGGGACGCCCAGCGCCGCCGCCACGTGCATCGGCCCGGAGTCATTGCACACCAGGCACGACGCCTGGGCGAGCACGGCCATCAAATCGCGCGTCGTCGTGCGACCGGCGAGGTTGAGCGCCGGGCCGCGCATGGCCGCGCACACGCTCTGGGCCAGGGCGATTTCCTCCGGACTCCCAAGGACGACGACGCGCGCCCCCCACGCCTCGGCAAGCGCGTCGGCCACTTCCGCGAAGCGCTCCGGCAGCCAGCGCTTGGCCGATCCGTACGCCGCGCCCGGGTGGATGGCGACGAACGGCCCGGGTGTCCCCACCCTGGACCGCTCCGTTTCCAGTCCCCCGCGGATACCTGACCTCACGTTGGAGACGATTTAACCGAGGCCGCGCTGGCCTCCACCTGCGCCACGTAGAGGTCGAGCAGCGCCCGCGCGTCCGCCTCGTCGAAGCAGGACCCGTCACAGGTCAATCCCAGATCCAGCCCGTCCGCCCGCCGCACCACCGCCAGCGACGCCCGGGTGCCCGCGCGGACCGGGGTGAAGCCGTGGCAGCGGCGCACGGTCACGTTGCCGAAGCGCCCGCCGCCGCGCAGGAATGACGGCCGCCCCCAGTTCGTGATCACCGCCGTCGCATAGAGGATGGGCCGGCGGGGAAAAAGCCGCATCAGCCACGGGCGCCGGTGCAGCCGCTCCAGGACGCGGGTGAAGCGCACCGCCCGATCCGCCTTGCGGCGCGCCATTTGCCGCGCGACCTCGCGGAGGATCTCGTCAGGCGCTTCACCGCTCTCGGCATCCCACTCCAGCACGGCCAGGGACACCTCGTTGCACGCTTCCCATCCCCCGCTCCACAGCGACATGGGGACGGCCAGCGCCAGCCTCGAGGTGCCCGCGTTTCGGGCGCCGTTCCAGGCGCGCAGGGCGAGGATGAGGTCGCGCGCCAGCAGGTCGTTGGCCGAAGTCCCCGCCGCGCCGGCCGCGCGACTGAGCGCCGCGGACGTCTCGGCCGAAAACGAGTGGGACACCAGGATCGGACCGCTCGTGGACCCGCGGCCCGGCGCGAGTCGCGCGTGGATGCGCAACAGGCGGCGCACTGCGTCCACGACGCCGCCCCGCGCCCCGGACGGCGGCAGCGGCCTGTCGGGAGGGCCCGGCGCGCGGACGACGGGGCGCGACGCCGTGCCGCCCAGGCGCCGGTCGTACTCCACCAGCACGTCAGTCATGAAGCGCAGGAACCCGCGGCCGTCGCAGCAGGCGTGGTGCCAGCGGGCCACGATCAGGGATTGGCCAGTCTGGAAAACGACCGATCCAGGAGCCTCCTCCCACCACGGCCGTCCGTCCCGCCACACGATGCGCGCCCGCAGCAGGGGGTGGTGCGCGCGCGCCGCTTCCACCGCGGCCTCGAAATCGGCCCGCCGCAGCGTCCCCTCAAGCTCCAGGCGGAGCGTGCAGATCATCGCACTCCGCTCAACCGCCATCAGGTGCTCGAACGCCGTGGCCGGGCGGGGAAAATTCATGGCTGGTCATTGACCCCGCCGCGCGAGGAAGTCCTGCACGCGGGCGGGAACCCGCGCGACGTGATCCCCACGGTTCCCCTCAAGATTGCACCCGGCGACGTGGCCGAGGTCAGCGGCGCGCGGCAGATCGAGACGCTCATCGGCCTGGGCCGCGAGTTCGGGCCGCTCTTCCGCATGCGGATCATCTTCCACCGCTACCTGCTGGCGAGCGGGTTCGAAGCCGTGAAGGAGCTGTGCGATCACCGACGCTTCCGCAAGGTCGTCCGCGGAGAGCTTGCCGTGCTGCGCGACATCGCCGGGGACGGCCTGTTCACCGCGCACGGCGACGAGCCGGCCTGGCGCGTGCGCACGACGTGCTGGCCCCGGCGCTGGCCGCCCAGGCGGTGCGCGCGGCGATTCCCGGGATGGCGGAAGTCGCCGAGCGCCTGGTCGCGCGCTGGGATCATGCGGACGAAGTTGACGTCTCCGAAGAGATGACCCGCGTGACCCTGGACGTTATCGGATTGTGCGGCTTCGGCTACCGCTTCGACTGCCTGGGGCGCGACGACGATCATCCCTTCATCGCGCGGCTCAAGCGCTGCATGGCCAGGGTGCCGGAGCGCGCCGCCAGCCTGCTGGGGGACCCCGGACAGGTGCAGTGGGAAGACGACGTGCGCGCCATGCACCAGATGGTGGACGAGGTGATTGCCGAGCGACGGCGCGCCGAACAGGGACCCTCCGACCTGCTCTCGTGCATGCTGCGCGGGCTCGACGACCGCAACGTCCGCTTCCAGGTGCTCACCTCGATGGTGGCCGGACACGACACCACGACCGGCGCGCTGTCGTTCGCGATCTATTTCCTGGCGAAGCACCCGGAAATTCTCGCCCGCGCGCGCGCCGAGGTGGACGCCGTGCTGGGCGACGCGGCGCCGACCTTCGAGACGGTGGGGCGTCTGCGTTACGTGGCCCAGGTGCTCAAGGAAGCAATGCGGCTCTGGCCGCCCGGCCCCGGCTTCAACGTCGCGCCCTTCGCCGACGAGACCGTGTGCGGCCGCTTCCCCATCGCGCGAGACAAGACGGTCACCATTTTCGTGCCCGCGCTGCACCGTGATCCCGCCGTGTGGGGGGATCACGTGGAGCGCTTCGACCCGGATCGTTTTTCACCGGAAAATGAGAAGCGGCGGCCGGCCACGGCGTATCGCCCGTTTGGAAACGGTCCCCGCGCGTGCCTGGGGCAGTTCTTCGCGATGCAGGAAGCGGCGCTGATCCTGGCGGTGATTTTGCGGCGCTACGAGCTGGTGGATTTTGCGGATTATTCGCTGAAACTGCTCTATCGGGTGACGCTCAAGCCGGAGGACTTCCGCCTGCGGGTGCGCCGCCGGATCACTTCAAGGTAAGCCCAGCAGCGCGCGCACCCGTGCGGGAACCTCCGCGAACGGCGCCACCCGCTCCGCGACCTGCCCGGTCAGGGGCTCGGCCAGCGTCCAGGTGCGCCCGTCCGGGCGCGTGCGCCAGCGCGGGTGGAGCCAGTTGTACTGCTCCGCGTGCTCCAGCACCCGGGGCTCCAGCGCCGCGTTGACGGCGCGGGTGAGCGAGGCCGCGTCGGCGTGCGCCTCCGGCCGGATGACCTCCCCGAACGGCAGCCGCGCGTGGCCCGGCTCCATCCGAATCGCCACCGCGGGCACGATCGGCGCGCCGTAGTGGCGAGCAAAGCGCGCGGCCAGCGACGGGCACTGCGCCGGAATCCCCAGAAAATCCGCGGTAACCGCGCTGGTGACGGTGTTCACGTCGGTCATCAGCATCAGCACCTTGCCCTCGCGCAGCGCCCGCCCGGCGTCCATCAAGCGCGCGCGCGGAATCCACTCCACCTCGCAGGCTTCCCGCGCCCGCTGGAATTCGCGCTCGGCGAGCGGGTTCTGGGCCTCCCGGTAGACCACCGCGACCGGCAATCCGGTGGTCCCGGCCAGCGCCACGGTCGACTCCCACGATCCCAGGTGCACGGTGCAACACACCACGCCGCGCCCCTCGCGCCACGCCGAGAGCAGCGTCTCCACCTCAGGCGGGACGTGCATCATCACCTCCGAGGCGCGGGCGCCCTCCAGGTAGCTCATGAAATGGTGCTCGAAGGCCAGCCCGGCGAGCCGCTCGCGGGACGCGACGTCCAGGTGCGGGCCGAACACCAGCGCGAGGTTGCGCAGGCACCATCCCCGCTCGTGCGCCAATACGCGCCTCCCCACGCGGGCCAGCACGAGCGCGCGCTGCAAGTCGAGGCGGCGCGCCATCCCCAGCGCGGCGCGCAGCAAGAGCCACTCCAGCCAGTGGCGGAGGCGGGTCACGGGGCCATCACGCGGATCCGCGCCTCCGCCGTCACTTCCTTCATGGCCGCATGTTCTCGCAGTCGAAAAGGTACACCGTGCGGGTCCGCTGGGCGTCGAGGCGCGCCGCGTGCGGACCCAGGGGGCGGCTGCGGGCGGCGCGCGCCAGCAGGGAGGAGGGATCTTTCTGGGCGGTCACCAGCAGCACGCGACCCCCGTCGGCCGCGGTGAGCGGCGTGGCGAGGTCGTAGTGGTTCACGGGATGGGCCAGCCAGGGCCACATCTTCACCGGCGCCGGGCGGGGCCGCGCATAGAACAGCAGCGCGCCCATCAGCTCGCGCTCGTCGGTCACGATGCACGAATAGGGCGCGGCGGTCGCGGCGCGCGCGACCCGGGCGCCGATGTGATCCCAGCCGCGCACCCGCTGCGCCTCGTCACCTCCGAGGTTGAGCGATTCCAGCGCCAGGACGCCCACCCGCGCGGCGGTGACCAGGGCCACCGCGGCGACGGCCGACCGCGTGGTCAGCCGCGCGCCGCCCAGTCGCTGTCCTTCGCCTGCCAGCCGGCGAACGCGATTTTCTGCCGGCTGTATTCGCCGTTGCGATACTCCAGCGAGCTGGCATGCGTGTTTCCCTGCACCGTCCGCAGCGTCACCTTGCCGCGCCCCTTCAGCTCGTCGCTGGTGCGGTGCACGACGTTGATGGGATCGTGCGGCAGGTTGGGCGCCACGAACAGGCCGCTGGCTTCGTCGAACATGGGAAGCGCCTGGTGGCACATCCAGTTGCAGGTGGCCGGCAAGAGCTGCACGTATTCCGGAAAGAATTTGTCGAGGTTGTCGTACAAGGCGTAACTGAACGACATCTCCTCGACCATGAAATAATGGGTGCGCTGGAGCGCATTTTTGAGGTTCTCTATCCACAGCGGGCGCAGCGGAGAGTCGCGGTGCATCGCCCACACGCCGGTGTTGATGATGGCGTTGCTCTGGTATTTGCTCGCCACCTCCGCGCCGAACGCCGTCTCGTAGGACTTGTAGGCCAGCTCGCGCAGCGCGCTGCTTCGGTTGAGGCAGCCGGCATAGCAGGGATGCACTTCCGGCACCACGGCGAAGCCCTTGTTCGAGGCGCCGCGACGGAAGAGGTCGAGGGTTTCGGGCCGCTGCACCCAGGTGTCGGCGTCCATCCACATCACGATCTCGTACTCCGGAAAATACCGCGGAATATGGGGTCGCGCCACCAGGTTCTTGAAGTGCTCCGGCAATTCGTCGCGGCCCGGGAAATCGCACTCCCACTCCACCTTGCGGACGTGCTGCACGACGTCCGCCAGCCAGCGCAATTGCTCGTCGTTCAACCCCAGGTCGAATACGCAGATTGGAATATCAGCGGTTTCTGGCCGCTCCTTCAGCGAGAGAATCAACCCCTGGGCGAAGTAAAAGTACTCGGCGCTGGTGGCGGTCACGACGGCGAAGTTGGACATGCGGACCGGTTTTAACCGCCCGGA
>Ga0194131_10008116_pt1 | contig 13810 bp, 14 predicted proteins | sample TA2KigO120mmetaG_FD_148631 | JGI IMG/M metagenome (GOLD analysis project Ga0194131, IMG submission 148631) | Freshwater microbial communities from Lake Tanganyika, Tanzania - TA2015053 Kigoma Offshore 120m | ecosystem: Environmental > Aquatic > Freshwater > Lake | place: Tanzania: Lake... | reverse complement strand
CGCCTGACCCCCGGGCAGCGGACTGCCGCCGCCATCGCGGCGGCGACGGCGCTCAACCTGCCCTTCGGCACCCTGTACGCCTTCAGCGTGGTGCTGAAGCCCCTGGAGGCGCTGCTCGGCATCGGCCGCGCGGAGACGAGCTTCGTCTTCGCCCTCGCCACCATCACCCTGACGGTCGGCATGAACCTGGCGCCGCGGATCTATCGCGCCGTGCCGCCGCCGGTGCTCGCTCTGGCGTGCGGCCTGTGCAGCGGCTGTGGCCTGTTTATCGCGGCCGCGGCGGAGAGTTTTGCCGCGTTCGCCCTGGGCTACGGCGTGCTGTTCGGCCTGGGCGCCGGGGTCGGGTTCATCCTGGTGCAGCAGGGCGTGAACCAGACCGTGAAGGGCGCGAGCGGACTCGCCAACGGCTACGTGGTCAGCCTGTATCCGCTGGGCGCCATGCTGGGTGCGCCGCTGTTCGGCTGGGCGGCCGAGGCCTTCGGCGTGCGCGCGCTTCTCGCGGGGCTGGGCGCCATCGTGCTTGGCTCCTGCGCCGTCTCGGCGCTGCTGCTGCGCGTGGCCGTGATCCGGATGCACGATGCCTCGGCGCCGGCCGACGCGGCACACCACCCGCAATGGCCGCTGTTCCTGCGCCTGGGCGCGGTGTTCTTCCTGGCGGCCTCCGCCGGGCTGCTGGTGCTCAGCCAAGCCGCGGGCATCGTCCAGGCCTACGGCGGCACCACCGCGCTCGCGCTGGCCGCGACCAGCATCATCTCCGGCGCCGTCGCCGCGGCGCGCATCGGCGGCGGGTGGCTGGTGGACCATCTCCCGGTTCCCCATGTCGCCGCCGGCGCGCAGCTCTGGGCGCTGGCAGGGGCGCTGCTCCTGACCCTCTGGCCCGGGCCGCTGGTGACCCTGCCCGCGCTCGCCATGATCGCGATGGGCTACGGCTTCACCTCCGGCTTCACCGCGGCGGCGATCGCGCGCTACTGGCCGCGGAACGCCTTCGGCCGTGTCGCCAGCCTGCTCTACATCGCCTGGTGCGTCGCCGCTGTCGGCCTGCCGGTGGTCGCGGGCTGGCTGTTCGACCGCACGCAGGGCTACGCCTGGGCGGTGCTCATCGCCGCCGGCGTGAGCGTGCTCGGGACCCTGCTCGCCGTCGGCCTGCCGGGGCGCAAGCCCGCCTGAGGCGCAGCGGCGGCGACCGGGGCCGGAAAGCGTCCCAGTGGCGCACCATAGCGGCGAGGCCCGCGAACCAATAGCGTGTGGCCTTGGTGGATCGTCGCTGGCGCAGCCGTCGTCATCAACACCGGCCAGAACGACGCTGCGCCGGCGAGGAAAGGCAGCCGATCCCAGCCCTCAGACGTTGAAGCGAAAGTGCATGACGTCGCCGTCGCGCACCACGTAGTCCCTGCCTTCCACCCTCAGCTTGCCGGCTTCCTTCGCCCCGAGCTCGCCCTTGCCGGCGACGTAGTCCTCGTAGGCGGTCACCTCGGCGCGGATGAAGCCGCGCTCGAAATCGGTATGGATCACGCCCGCAGCCTGCGGCGCGGTGGCGCCCACCGGCACGGTCCAGGCCCTCACTTCCTTCGGCCCCGCGGTGAAGTAGGTCTGCAGCCCGAGCAGCTTGTAGCCGGCGCGGATGACGCGTGCGAGGCCCGGCTCCTCCATGCCCATGTCGGCGAGGAACAGCTCCTTGTCCTCGTCGGACAGCTCGGCGATCTGCGATTCCATCGCGGCGCAGATGGCCACCACCGGCGCGCCTTCCTTGTTCGCGTGGGCTTCCACGGCAGCCAGCAAAGGATTGTCCTTGAAGCCGTTCTCCGCCACGTTGGCCACGTACATGGTCGGCTTCATGGTGAGCAGGAACAGGGGCTTGAGGACGAACAGCTCTTCCTTGGACCAGTCGAGCGACCGTACCGGCCGGCCCTGGTCGAGCGCCTTTTCCGACTTTTCGAGCACCGCGACCAGGCGCTGCGCGTCCTTGTCCCCGGCGACCTTGGCGACCCTGGAATGCTTGGACAGGTGCTTGCCGACCGCGGCCAGGTCTGCCAGGGCCAGCTCGGTGTTGATGACCCCGATGTCCGAGATCGGGTCCACCTTGCCGGCGACGTGGATCACGTTCGGATCCTCGAAGCAGCGCACGACGTGGACGATGGCATCGGTCTCGCGGATGTTGGCCAGGAACTGGTTGCCCAGGCCCTCGCCCTTGGAAGCGCCGGCCACAAGTCCCGCAATGTCGACGAACTCCACCGCGGCTGGGATCACCTTCTGCGGCTTTTCGATCGAGGCCAGCCCCGCCAGGCGCGGGTCGGGCACCTCGATGATGCCGACGTTGGGCTCGATGGTGCAGAACGGGTAGTTCTCCGCCGCGATGCCCGACTTGGTGAGGGCATTGAACAGCGTGGACTTGCCCACGTTCGGCAGGCCCAAGATGCCGCAGCGCAGGCTCATTTTTTCTTGCCGAACAGCGAACCGAAAAAACCCTGCTTCGCTTGCGCGGGCTTCGGCTCAGGCCTCGCCTCGGCCCCGGGTTCGGCCTTCGGCTCCGGTTTCGGATCCGGCCTCGCCTCGGCCTTCGGCGCCGGCTCGGGCCTGGGCTCGGCGCTGGGCTTCGGATCGGTATGCAGCTTGAGCATCGCCGCCTGCATGTCCCCGGCCATGATCTGCGGCATCACCTCCAGCGCGCGGCCGATGGCCTGGTCGATCGCCACGCGCGCCTCGGGCAACGGCCGGCCGAGCACGTAATCGGCCACAGCGCCCATGGCGCCGGGGTGGCCCACGCCCAGTCGCAGGCGCCAGTAGTCGTGCGTGGCGATGCGCTGCGAGATGTCCCTGAGGCCGTTGTGCCCGGCAATGCCGCCGCCCTGCTTCAGGCGCGCGACACCCGGCGGGAACTCGATCTCGTCGTGCACCACCAGGATCTCGGCGGCCGGTATCTTGAAGAAACCGGCCAGCATCTGCACCGGCCGGCCGCTCGCGTTCATGAAACTCTGCGGCAGCATGAGCCAGGGGCCGGACTGCCCAAGGCGCCCCACCAGCGCCTGGAACTTGCCGTCCTTGCGCAGGCTGAGGCCGCTTTGCGCGGCCAGGCGCTCCACGAGCCAGAAACCAGAGTTGTGGCGGGTGCGCTCGTAGTCCTTGCCCGGGTTGCCCAGGCCGACGATGAGGCGGATGGCGGCCAGTTACTTCTTCTCTTTCTTGTCGGCTGCCTTCTCCGCGGGCTTGCCGCCCTTGGCCTCGCCGGCGCCTTCGGCGGTCTTCTCCGGCGCGGCCTGCTCGGTGGTCGGGACATCCGCGGCTGCCGGCACCTCTGCGGCAGCGACCTCCTCCTCGACGATCAGCGCCGGGACGATCATGGTCGCCACCACCGGGTTGGCGCCGCGGTGCACCGCCGCCTCGACGCCCTTGGGCAGCTTGAGGTCGCTGACGTGCACCGAGTCGCCCACCGTGAGCGCGCCCAGGTCGACCTCGATGAACTCCGGCAGGTCGTCCGGAAAGCAGGTGAGGTCGAGCTCGTTGAGCACGTGGTTGGCCACCGCCCCCATGGTCTTCACCGCCGGGGAAATCTGGGCGTTGATGAAATGCAGCGGCACCTTCATGTGGATCTTCTTGTCGCGCGTGACGCGCTGGAAGTCGATGTGCTGCACGCGGCCATTGTAGGGGTGCATGTTGAACGCGCGCAGCAGCACCTGATCCTTGGCGCCCTCGACATCCAGGCTCAGGATGGAGGCATGGAACGCCTCCAGCGTCAGCTTGTGCAGCAGGTCCTTGTGGTCGAGCTCGATGTTGACCGGCCCGCTGTTGCCGCCATAGACGATGCCGGGCACCTTGCCGGCATTGCGCAGACGGCGGCTCGCACCCGTTCCCTGCGCCGAGCGCTTTTGCGCGCTGATTTCGATTTTCATCGCATTACTCCTTCGGTATCCGCCGGTTCCGCGACCAGACCCCGGCGGGGTTGGGAAAACTGCATTGCTGGTACCTGTCCCGCACTACTCGGTGAACAACGAGCTCACCGAGTCCTCGGTCGAAATCCTGAGAATCGTCTCCGCCAGCAGGCCGGCGACCGACAGTTGCCGGATCTTGCGGCAGGCGCGCGCCTCCTCGGTCAGGGGAATGGTATCGGTCACCACCAGCTCGTCCAGGTCCGAGGCCGCGATGCGCGCCACCGCCCCCCCGGACAACACCGGGTGGGTGCAATAGGCCACCACCCTGATGGCGCCCTCCTTCTTCAGCACTTGGGCCGCCTTGCACAGGGTTCCCGCGGTATCCACCATGTCGTCCATGATGACGCAGGTGCGGCCCTGAACCTCGCCGATCACGTTCATCACCTCGGAGAGGTTGGCGCGCGGCCGGCGCTTGTCGATGATCGCGAGGTCCGAATCCAGGCGCTTGGCGAGCGCGCGCGCGCGCACCACGCCGCCGACGTCGGGCGAGACCACGATCAGGTCATCGTAGTTCTGCTTCCAGACGTCGCCCAGCAGCACCGGCGCGGCATAGATGTTGTCCACCGGCACGTCGAAGAAGCCCTGGATCTGGTCGGCGTGCAGGTCCATGGTCAGCACGCGCGCCACGCCCACCGAGGTAAGCATGTTCGCCACCACCTTGGCGCTGATGCCGACCCGCGCCGAGCGCGGGCGGCGGTCTTGGCGCGAATAGCCGAAGTACGGGATCGCCGCCGAGACGCGCGCCGCCGAGGATCGCTTGAGCGCGTCCACCATCACCATCAGCTCCATCAGGTTGTCGTTGGTCGGCTGGCAGGTCGACTGCAGCACGAACACGTCCTTGCCGCGCACGTTCTCCATGATCTCGACCATCACCTCGCCGTCGGAGAACTTGCCCACCAGCGCGCGGCCGAGCGACAGGTTCAGGTGCCGCGCCACCTCCTGCGCCAGGCGCGCGTTGGCGTTGCCCGCGAACACCATCAGGCGCTCGAGCGCATCTTGGCCGTCGCGGGGATTGTTCGGTTTCATGAGCGGTGTGTAATGGCTGGGGCGCTAGGATTCGAACCTAGGAATGCCGGAATCAAAATCCGGTGCCTTAGACCAGCTTGGCGACGCCCCATCTGAAGCTTTCCGTTAACGGTCAGGTACTGCGACCCAGTCGCGCAGCGGGTGCTGCTCCAGCCCGCGCGCCACAAAACCGCGCATTGCCTTCGGCAGCTGCCGCAGCAGCGCCTCCGCCTCGTCCCGGCTGCCGAACTGGGCGAACACGCAGGCCCCGGACCCGGTCATCCGCGGCGGGAAGCAGCTCCCCGGGCTGCGTTGCCGCAACCACGCCAAGTGCTCCGCGATCACCGGATAACGGCGCGCCGCAACCGGCTCCAGATCATTGCGGCCCTGCCCCGACAAAAGGGGCGGTATTTTGAGTGGTTTCGTATCCCGTGTCAACGCGGGATCGGTGAAGATTTCTTTCGTCGAAACCGGGACTTGTGGCACCAGGACGAGGTACCACGCCGGCCCCAGTTCGAGCCCGCGCAGGCGTTCGCCGATGCCCTCGCCCAGCGCGTTGCCGCCGAACAGGAAGAAGGGCACGTCCGCGCCCAGTTCCAGCCCGAGCCGCAGCAGGGCGCCCCGGTCCAGCCCGCAGCGCCACAGCCGGTTCAGCGCCAGCAGCGTGGTCGCGGCGTCCGAGGAGCCGCCGCCCAGCCCCCCTCCCACCGGCAGGCGCTTGTCCAGCGCGAGCTCGGCACCCAGGCGCGACCCGCTCGCCTGCTGCAGCAGCCGAGCGGCACGCAGGCACAGGTTGTCCTCGCCGAACTCGCCGGCGAAGCGGATCTCGCCGTCGGCGCGCAGCGCGACCCCCACGCGATCGCAGCGATCGATCAGGCGGAACGCCGTCTGCAGGTCGTGAAAGCCCGCGTGCGGGCCGCTCGTACGGCGGCCGAGGACGTGCAGGAACAGGTTGAGCTTGCCCGGCGCCGGCAGCCAGGTTAGGTCGGCGCCTACTTCCATGCCGTGATCGCCAGGCGCAGGTCCACGCCCGGGTAGTGCAGGCGCATCCGCGACGGCCGCTTGCCCTCGTACTCCAGGTACCGGACCTTCCAGCCGGCCTGCTCCAGTTCCGCGAGGCGGCCCTCTGCGTCATAGCGCGTCTGCGCCGCGCCCGGCGCGGGCCGCGCCCGCACCCAATCGGACAGCCCGGCGAGCGGCAGCCGGAAGCCCAGCACCCTTTCGGTGAGCAATTCGGCGTCGGCGGCGCGGTACTCGCGCGGCTCCGGCGTGGTCAGCACCACTTCGCCGCCCGCGCGCGCAATGCGCGCCAGGCCCTGCCCGAGGGGGGAGGTGATCAGGAGTTCCTCGGCGCCGGCGCCGTAGCGCCAGGTCAGGTTGCCGCTGTTCGCCTCGCCGCGATGGCTGACCGCGAAGCGGCCGGACAGTTCGAACTCCACCTCCGGCGGCGCGGCAAGGAACGCCGGTTCGGCGCAGCCCGCCAGGAAAAGCGCCGCCGCGAAGCCAAGCAGGCGCGGCATCGGTATCAGGGCGCGAATCGCTTCAGGGTCTTGAGCAGCGTCTCGTTCTCGGGCGCCACCTTCTGCGCCTCCTGCCAGATGCGCCGCGCCTCCTGGCGCTCGCCCAGCACCCACAGCACTTCGCCATAGTGCGCGCCGATCTCGCCGTCGGGCCTGCCGTTCCAGGCGCGCCGCAGTTGCTCGGCCGCGCCCTTGAGCTCGCCCATGCGGTAAAGCACCCAGCCCATGGAATCGATGATGTAGTAGTCCTCGGGGGCCAGCTCGAGCGCCTTCTCGATCAGCTTTTTCGCCTCCGGCAGGCGGACATTGCGGTCGGCGAACGAGTAGCCGAGCGCGTTGTAGGCATGCGCAAGGTCCGGCTTGACCCGGATCAGCCGCAGCAGGTTGCCTTCCATCACGTCGTAGCGCTCGAGCTTCTCCGCCGTGAGCGCCTGGTCGTAGAGCAGCTCGGGCTGGTCGGGCGTGAGCTGCAGCGCGTCCCCCAGCAGGTCGAACGACTCCCGGTGCTGCTGCGCCTCGCGCAGCAGCTGCGATTCGGCGATCAGCAGCTGCACCTTCTGCTCCGGATCGGCATGGACGCTGCGCAGGAACGAGCGCGCCTCCTCCAGCCGGCCCTGGCGCGCGATCGCGTTGGCGGTGCGCATGCGCGCCGGCATGACGAGCTCGCCGCGCTGGACGGTCTTGTACCACTCCATCGCGCCCGGCCAGTCCTTGCGCTCCTCCGCGATCTGGCCCAGCGTGTAGCGCACGCTGTCGGGATCGCGGTGGCCCAGCTCGAGCAGACGCTTCATGTTCGACTCCGCGACCGGGTAATCCTTGACCTGCAGCGCGAGCAGGCCGAGGGCGTTGATGGCGTCGGTGTCCTCCGGGTTGCGGGCGATGATCTTTTCGAACTCGGCGCGCGCCTCCGGCATGCGCTTGTCGCTGGCGAGCACGCGCGCGTAGGTCATGCGCGCCTCGCGCGCCGCCGGGTTCTTCTCCAGGAAGTCCGCCAGCCGCCTCGCCGCCTCGGCCGGCGCCCGCGGCTGCAGCAGTTGCGCCTCGAAGATCGCCGGCAGTTCCCAATCCGGGCGCAGCGCCGCTGCCGCGCGCACCTCGGCCATGGCGGTGTTGTCCTCCCCGGCCGTGGCGGCCGCCTGCGCCACCGCGAAGCGCGCCTGCGCCAGCTTCGGGTGCCGCGCCGCGAGGCGCTGCACCAGGCGCAGGCTGGCGGCGGGATTCGGGTTGCCCGACAGCAGCCGCCCGAGCTGCATGAACAGGTTGGGCGTGAGCGCCGGGTTTGCGCCCATCAGCCTGGCGATGATCGCTTCGGCCTCGTCGGCGCGCTTCTGCGACACCAGCAGCTGGACCAGCGTCTGCATGGCCTGCGCCGAGTCCGGCTCGACCTGGTGCCAGACCTGCGCCGCCTGCAGCGCCAGGTGCGGGGTACGCGCGAAGTTCGCTACCTGCACCGCGCGTTGCGCGACCCGTGGGTCGCGGGTCTTCTTCGCCAGGTCGACGTAGGTCTGCGCAGCCTGCGCCGGACTGCCGCGCTGTGCCGCGATCTCGGCCAGCAGAAACTCGTACAGCAACGAGGCGGTGAGGTCCTGCCGCGGCAGGTTCCGGGGCGCCGGTTTTGGCGCTGCCGGCGCGCTCTCGGCCGCCGGCGCGACCTCGTCGTCGTCCTCCGGGTCGGGAATCTGCTGCGCCTTTGCCGAGCCGGCTGCCAGCAGCAGGGCGGCAACCAGGCAAACAAGGCGGCAGATCGGGGACATGGCGCAGGCAGTGTAGGTATATTTGGTGCCCCGCACAAGGACGCCCAGGCGCGCCTCAATCCATGCCCGAACTGCCCGAGGTCGAAGTCACGCGACGCGGCATCGCGCCGCAACTGGTGGGGCGCACGATCACCGCGGTCACGGTGCGCGAGCCGCGCCTGCGCTGGCGCGTGCCGGCGTTCGTGCGCCGTCTCGCCGGGCGGGAGGTGCGCGCCGTGAAACGGCGCGGCAAGTACCTTCTGCTCGACTGCGGTGACGGCCACCTGATCCTGCACCTGGGCATGTCGGGCAGCCTGCGGCTGGTGGCGGCCGGCGCCGCGCCCGGAAAGCACGATCACGTGGATATCGCGCTCGGCCCCCGCGTCCTGCGGCTGCGCGACCCGCGCCGCTTCGGCGCGGTGCTCTGGACCAGCACCGCGCCCGAGGCGCACCCGCTCATCCGGCACCTGGGCGTCGAGCCGCTGTCGGCCGCGTTCGACGGCAGGCATCTGCACGCGCTCACCCGCGGCCGTCGCACCTCGATCAAGCAGCTGCTGATGGACGGGCGCCTGCTGGTCGGCGTGGGGAACATCTACGCCTCGGAAAGCCTGTTCCTGTCCGGGATCAGCCCCCGCAGGCGCGCCGGCACCCTGTCGCCGGCGCGCTGTGCGCGGCTGGTGGCATCGGTGAAGGAGGTGCTGCGCGCGGCGATCAGGGCCGGGGGCTCGACGCTGCGCGATTTCGTCGGCGGCGACGGCGCCTCGGGCTATTTCCAGGTGCAGCACCTGGTCTACGACCGCGCCGGCGGGCCCTGCCGGCGCTGCGGCACGCCGATACGACGGCTGGTCCAGGGCCAGCGCGCGACCTACTACTGCCCGCGCTGCCAGCGCTAGCCGCCCAGCGACTTCACCTTCGCGATCAGCCGCTCGCGCACCACCGGGTGCACGAATTTGGAGACGTCGCCACCCAGGGTCGCGATCTCCCGCACCAGGGTGGCCGAGATGAACATGTGCTGCTCGCCCGGGGTGAGGAACACCGTCTCCATGTCAGGGTTGAGGTCGCGGTTCATGCCCGCGAGCTGGAACTCGTACTCAAAGTCCGATACCGCGCGCAGCCCGCGCAGCACCACGCTCGCCTTCTGCGTCTGCACGAAGTCGGTCAGCAGGCCGGTGAAACCGGTAATGGTCAGGTTCTTGACATCGCCCAGGGCCTGCTGCGCCATGTCGATGCGCTCGCCGAGGCTGAAGAACGGCCGCTTGGCGCGGCTGTCGGCGATGGCGAGGACCAGGTTGTCGAACAGCCGGCTTGCGCGCCGCACAAGGTCCTCGTGCCCGCGCGTCAACGGGTCGAACGTTCCCGGGTACACCGCTCGGATCATGTCTTACTCCCCTGCGGCGCCTGCGCGGCGCCGAACTCGAGCAACTGGCAGCTTACCTGTCCCGCCCGCGCGCGCCTCAGTTCCCGCCACGGCGCCTGCACTTTGACCGGCGCCGCGGACTCCGCGTACACCCGGGCGCCGGCTTGCAGCCGCGGCGCGAGTTTCTGCAGCAAGGCCGGCACGGCATTCTGCCTGAAGGGCGGGTCGAGGAAAACCACGTCGAAGACCTCGCCGCTGCGCGCGCACCAAGCTTCGGCGTCGCCGCGCACGATCTCCACCTGTGCGGCGCCGAGGGCCGCGCGGCTGCGTTCCAGGGCGGCGAGCGCCACGCGGTCGTTCTCCACCATCACCACCCGCGCCGCGCCCCTGGAGGCGGCCTCGAAGCCCAGTGCGCCGCTGCCGGCATAGAGGTCGAGGCAGCGCAGCCCGCCCAGTTCCTGGCCCAGCCAGTTGAACAGCGTTTCGCGCACGCGGTCCGGCGTCGGGCGCAAGTCCGGGCGCGCCGCCACTTCGAGCAAGCGCCTGCGATAATTGCCGCCGATGATGCGGATCCTTCCTTTGCCGGACTTCACGCGTCTATGTTAGCAGCGGCCTCCTGGGCCAAGCGCCTGAGGGCGGGACTGGCGCGCACCCGCCAGGCCATCGGCGGCGGGCTGGGCTCGCTGCTCGGCCGCCGGCGAATCGACGAGGCGCTGTTCGAGGAGCTGGAAGCGGCGCTGATCTGCGCCGACTGCGGGGTCGATGCCGCCCACGCGCTGATCGCGCGCCTGCGCGAGCGCGCGCGCAGGGAACGCATCGAGCAAGCCGACGGCTTGCGGGCGGCGCTGAAGGGGTCGCTCACCGAGTGGCTGTCGCCGCTGGAGCGGCCGCTGCAGGTCCCCGCCCCGGGCGGGGCCGGGGGCCCGTTCGTCATCATGGTGGCCGGGGTCAACGGCTCGGGCAAGACCACCTCCATCGGCAAGCTCGCCAAGTGGCTGCAGGGCCAAGGCCGCAGCGTGATGCTGGCCGCGGGCGACACCTTCCGCGCCGCGGCCCGCGAGCAACTCGCGGCCTGGGGCGAGCGCAACGGCGTGCCGGTGATCGGACAGCAGGGCGGCGATCCGGGCGCCGTGGTGTTCGATGCCATCAGCGCGGCGCGTGCGCGCAGCATCGACGTTCTCATCGCCGACACCGCCGGGCGCCTGCCGACCCAGCTGCACCTGATGGAGGAGATCCGCAAGGTGAAGCGCGTCGCCGACAAAGCGCTCTCCGGCGCCCCGCACGAGATACTGCTGGTGCTGGACGCAGGCACCGGCCAGAACGCGCTCGCGCAGGTGAAGGCCTTCGACGAGGCGCTCGGACTCACCGGCCTGCTGCTCACCAAGCTGGACGGCACCGCCAAGGGCGGCGTGGTCTGTGCCATTGCGCGCGCCCAATCCATCGCCGCAGCGGCGCCCCGGATGCCGCTGCGCTTCATCGGCGTCGGCGAGGGCATCGACGACCTGCGGCCGTTCGTCGCCCGCGAGTTCGCCGAGGCGCTGGTTGATTAGCTGATCCCGGGATGGTTCGACGCATATTCATGAGTGAGTAAATACTTACATAAAACGTGTCAATTTTAAAGGGTTTTTTGTTCTGTGTTGGGGGAACTTTGAAAAGGTATTAGCACTCTCATGAGCCGAGTGCTAGAATGAACAGGGAATGCAAACCATGCAAGCTGCGCTGACCGCGATGCCCGTGACGCTTGCCCTGCCTTCGCTGGCCGGGGCGTCAAGCATTGAAGCCTACATCCAGGCTGCCAACCGCTTCCCGATGCTCAGCCTCGAGAACGAGCAGGCGCTCGCCCGTCGCCTGCGCAAGTGCGATGACCTCGAGGCTGCCCGCCAGCTGGTGTTGTCGCACCTGCGCCTGGTGGTCTCGGTGGCGCGGGGCTACCTCGGTTACGGCCTGCCGCATGCCGACCTGATCCAGGAGGGCAACATCGGGCTGATGAAGGCGGTGAAGCGCTTCGACCCCGACCGCGGCGTGCGCCTGGTGTCGTTCGCGATCCACTGGATTCGCGCCGAGATCCACGAATACATCCTGCGCAACTGGCGCCTGGTGCGCCTGGCCACCACCAAGGCGCAGCGCAAGCTCTTCTTCAACCTGCGCTCCATGAAGCAGGGCCTGGCCTCCATGACCCGTGAGGACGTGGGGCGGGTAGCGCGAGAGCTGAACGTCAAGCCCGAGGAAGTCCTCGAGATGGAAACCCGGCTTTCCGGGCAGGAAGTCGCCTTCGAGGCCGACGCCGGCGACGAGGAGTCCTACGCGCCCGCCCAATACCTCGCCGCCAACCCGGAGGACGAGCCTTCGCGCGCGCTGGAGGCTGCCGAGGGGGAGCGGCTGCGTGGCGAAGGCCTGCGCAGCGCCCTTGCGGCGCTCGACCCGCGCAGCCGGCGCATCGTCGAGGCGCGCTGGCTGAAGGAGAAGGACTCGGCGACGCTGCACGAGCTCGCCGCTGAATTCAAGCTCTCCGCCGAGCGCATCCGCCAGCTGGAGGTCAAGGCGCTGGAGAAAATGCGCAAGGTCCTCTCGATGCAGGGCGCGCCACGCGCCCTCGCTGCGCCCGCCTAGTTCTTCTGCGCCAGCAGCGTGCGCAGGTCCTTGACCAGGTCCTGCGCGATGCGGTCGTGGCGCAGCAGCAGGCGAATGCGGCCCTGCGCATCGAAGAGGTAAGTCTGCCCGCTGTGGTCCACGGTGTACTCCCCCGGCGTCTTGCCGGCGCGCTTCTCGTAGAAGATCTTGAAATCCTTCGCTGCCTTGCGGGTCGCCGCCGCGTCCCCGTGCAGCCCGAGGAAGCGCGCATCGAACGCCGAGACGTACTTTGACAGCACCTGCGGCGTGTCGCGCTCGGGATCCACGGTGACGAACAGCACCTGTACCCGGTCAGCGTCCTTGCCCAGGGCCTTCAATGCCTGCGCGGCGTCCGCAAGCGTGGTCGGGCAGACGTCGGGACAGAAGGTGTAGCCGAAGAACACCAGCACCGCCTTGCCGCGGAAATCGGCCAGCGTGCGCGGCTTGCCGTCGTGGCCGGTGAGCGCAAGCTCCCGGCCCAACTCGGCGCCGGTGATGTCGGTGCTGTGGAATTTCGGCCCTTCCGGACTGCAGGCTGCCAGCGCCAGCGCGGCGAGCAGGAAAAGGCTAGAGCGCCAGATAATGGTCAACGAGGAGCGCCGCGAACAGCGCGGCCAGGTAGGCGATCGAGTAGCGGAAGCAGGCTCGCGCCAACTGATCGCTGTAGGAAAGGTAGATGCGCACCGCGTACCAGAGGTAGGCCGCGCCCAGCGCCACCGCGGTGGCGAGGTACAGCAGCCCGCTCATGCGGATCGAGTACGGCAGCAGCGAGACACCGAACAGGATGATGGTGTAGAGCAGCACCTGCAGCCGGGTGTAGGCCTGGCCGTGCGTCACCGGCAGCATCGGCACGCCGGCCCTGGCGTAATCCTCGGTGCGATAGAGCGCAAGCGACCAGAAGTGCGGTGGCGTCCAGGCGAAGATGATCAGGAACAGCAGCATCGGCTCGGTGGTCACCTCGCCGGTGACCGCGGCCCAGCCCAGCACCGGCGGCATCGCGCCGGAGGCGCCGCCGATGACGATGTTCTGCGGCGTCCGCGGCTTCAGGATCACGGTGTACACCACCGCGTAGCCGACGAAGGTGGCGAGCGTCAGCCACATGGTGAGCGCGTTGACGTAGTGGACCAGGATCCACAGGCCCAGCCCGCCCACCGTGCCGGCGAACACCAGCGTCTGCAGGGCGGTGAGCTCGCCGCGCGGCAGCGGCCGCCCGCTGGTACGTTGCATGCGCGCGTCGAGCTTCTGCTCCACCAGGCAGTTCATCGCGGCGGCAGCCCCGGCCACCAGCGCGATGCCCACGGTCGCCGCCAGCAGCAACTGCGGCGCAAACATCCCGGGGGTGGCGAGCAGCATCCCAATCACCGCCGTGAACACGATCAGCGACACCACGCGCGGCTTGGTCAGGGCGTAGAAGGCACGCGCCCTGCGGGCGAACGCGGAAAACCGGGAATATCGAATGGAATCAGCGGACAAGGGATGGTGATGGTATCACACCGACCATTCAGGCGAAGCGCGAAACCCGGAGCAGGCGCCGCAGGTCACTAATCATGCGCGACGGGTCGGGATCGCGCCCGAAGCGCAGCATGAGCTTGCCGATCGAGCAGTTGCGCAAGCCTTTCGCGGCCGTGAGAAAAACCGCGCAGATTTACCATGGCCGCC
>Ga0194131_10008115_pt1 | contig 13811 bp, 10 predicted proteins | sample TA2KigO120mmetaG_FD_148631 | JGI IMG/M metagenome (GOLD analysis project Ga0194131, IMG submission 148631) | Freshwater microbial communities from Lake Tanganyika, Tanzania - TA2015053 Kigoma Offshore 120m | ecosystem: Environmental > Aquatic > Freshwater > Lake | place: Tanzania: Lake... | reverse complement strand
ACTTGAACAGTACGTCGAGGAGCCCGGAGGGAGAAGCTCGCGAAGATTCGGTGCTATCGGCCGCCGCAGTAGGGATCTGGTGAGAAATGCAGGCTAGAGTGCGGCCGTGATGAGGCGGCCGATCGACGTCGCGACCGCGATGAGCCCGGCAGCCGCGAGACCGAGCACGATCATCAAGTAGGCGCGCGGCTCGTCTTCCGCCCACGGCTCCGTGATCTGCTCCGCCGGTCCCATCGGCGTCACGCGTGCGGCGACGAGTTTCAGATGGCCGCGGTGCGTGATCGCCTCCCCGAGCGCGCGTACGTGCGGGTTCGACACGACGAGCCGCAGGAGCGGAGTCGCACGCATCGGACGCGGTGAAGCGTAGAACACCGCTGCGCGCGCGCGGCGCTTGCGACGAGGAATCCGCGGGATGGCTTCGGTCGCGTGCTCACTGCGCTCGCGGCGCGACGGGACGGGACGGAGAGTGGCAGCGGCTCGCGTACGGCGTGCGCTGCGGCTCCGGGACGGGATCGTGGGCGTTCTCATCGGATTCCGTACTTCTCGAGCTTGCGGTACAGCGTCCGTCGCGAGAGCCCGAGAAGCCGGGCCGCCGTGACGCGCTTTCCGCCAGCCGAATCGAGGGCGCGTCGGATCTGATCGCGCTCCGCCGAGCGGAGGCTGAGATCCAGCTCCCGGGTGGCGTCTTCGTCGTCGTCGTACGTTTCGAGTGGGGAGAGAGAGCCGGAGCGAACTTCCGCGGGCAGATGCTCGAGCTCGATCGCCCCGCCGTGCGCCATGATCGAAGCGCGCTCGAGCACGTTGGAGAGCTCGCGCACGTTGCCGGGCCAGGGATACGCGCACAGGAGATCGAGCGCCTCGGGGCTCAGCGTCGCGCGCTCGAGCGAGAAGCGTCGCGCGAAGCTCTCGAGGAAGTGATCGCAGAGGAGCTCGAGGTCCTCGAGCCGGTCGCGCAGCGGCGGCAGCTCGATCACGCCGACGTTCAGCCGGTAGTAGAGGTCCTCGCGGAACTCGCCGGAGCGCGACATCTGCAAGAGGTTTCGATTCGTCGCCGCGACGACGCGGATCTCGACCGGCATCGAGGTCGGCGAGCCGACGCGGCGGATCTCGCGGTTCTCGAGCACCCGCAGGAGCTTCACCTGCGCGCCGAGCGGCAGCTCTCCGATCTCGTCGAGGAAGATCGTTCCGCCGTTCGCGGTCTCGAAGAGTCCCTTGTGATCGCGGTCCGCGCCGGTGAACGCGCCGCGGACGTGTCCGAACAGCTCGCTCTCGATCAGGTTCGGCGCGAGCACGCTGCAGTTGCAGACGACGAACGGACGGTGCGACAGCGGCGAGCGGTTGTGCACGGCGCGCGCGGCGAGCTCCTTGCCCGTCCCGCTCTCGCCCATGATCAGGACCGTCGTCGGATAGGTCGCGATCCGCTCGATGAAGCTGAACACCTCGACCATGCGGCGGCTGCGTGCGCCCATCCCCTCGAAGAACGTCGAGCCGCGCCCGCCGAGCTCGAGGACGCGAACGCGCTGGCGGAGCCGACGTCGCTCGACCATCATCTGGATCGTGTGCAGGAGTCGGCGGCGATCGACCGGCTTCTCGAGATAGTCGGCGGCGCCGGCCTGGATCGCGGCGACCGCGTACTTCACGGAGGAGTGCGCGGTGATCAGGATCAGGTCCGCTTCCGGATCGCGCCGCCGGACCTCCTCGAGCAGCTCGAGCCCATTCATCCCGGGCATGCAGACGTCGCTCACCGTGACGTCGATCGGCGTGTGCTCGAGGATGCCGAGTGCCTGGGCGGCATCCGGCGCCGTGAAGACGCGGCAGCCGTGATGCGTGAGATGATTCTCGAGGGTGCCGAGCAGCACCTCGTCGTCGTCGATCAGGAGGACTCGAGGGGAGTCCACGCCCGCGTCCGCGGGCCGATCCGCGCCATCCATCTCCACCGCCGCCACGGAGTGGCCCCGTTCGCAAGGTGGATGCCACACGGGTGTGCCACGGACGGCAGTCGCGAGGAGCCGGCGTGCCTTCGGCGGCGCAACGGCTTTTTCGATGTGCCAGATGGCCTCGCTCGCCACGGCGATGCCGCGCTCCGGTGCCGCGCCGTGACCGCAGTGCCGTCAGGAGTCAAAAACGTGTCGCAGCGCGCGGGCGCGCACCGCGTTGACTCCCGCGCAGCCAGCATAGTATCCGTCCAGGCTACGGCGCTTTCGCCGTGCCCCGCGGGGTGACGCCCGCGCCCGGAGGGCCGCCCGCGTCGCGGGTGGAGCACCGGGAACGTCCTTCGGCGAGGATCGTACACAGATGGACTTCGGATTCAGCGAGGAGCAGGAGCTGCTCCGCCAGTCGGCCCGGGAGTTCCTCGCGGACGAGTGTCCGATGACGGTCGTCCGCCGCCTCATGGAGGACGCTACAGGGCATTCGCCGGAGCTCTGGAAGAAGATGACGGACCTCGGCTGGCTCGGCTTGATCCTTCCCGAGCAGTACGGCGGCGCCGGTCTCGACTTCGTCGACTTGACGGTCGTGCTCGAGGAGATGGGTCGTGTCGTTCTCCCGGGTCCGTTCCTTTCGACGGCGGTGTACGCGGCGGTCGCGCTGTGCGAGGCGGGAAGCGAGGAGCAGAAGCAGCGCTACCTGCCGGCGATCGCCGCCGGGAAGCTGATCGCGACGGTCGGTCTCCTGGAGCCGAGCGGCCGCTGGGACGCGGGCGGCATCGAGGCGACCGCGACACGAGAGAGCAAAGGCCATCGGCTCGACGGCACGAAGCTCTTCGTTCCCGACGGCGACCTCGCGGAGCTCCTGATCCTCGCGGCACGCACGCCGGGCACGAGCGGCAACGAAGGCGTCAGCCTCTTCTGCGTCGATCGCGCAGCGAAGGGCGTGCGCACGACGCAGCTCAAGTCGATGGATCAGACGCGGCGCATCGCCGAGGTCGCGCTCGACGGCGTCGTCGTCGGCGAGGAGGCGCTCCTCGGCGCGGAGGGGCAGGGCTGGCGCCTGATCGAGCGTCTCGCGGATCGCGCGAAGGTCGCGCTCTGCGCCGAGATGTGCGGCGGAGCGCAGCGCGTTCTCGACATGTCCGTCGAGTACGCGAAGGTGCGCGAGCAGTTCGGCAAGCCGATCGGCTCGTTCCAGGCCATCCAGCACAAGTGTGCAAACATGATGGTTCAGGTCGAGAGCTCGAAGTCTGCTACCTATTACGCCGCCTGGGCCGTCGCGAACGACGTCGAGGAAGCACCGCTCGCGGCCGCCATGGCGAAGGCCTACTGCTCCGACGCGTACCGCGTCGTCGCGGGCGAGGGGATCCAGATCCACGGCGGGATCGGGTTCACCTGGGAGCACGACATGCACATCTACTTCAAGCGGGCGAAGAGCTCGGAGGTGACCTTCGGTGACGCCACGTGGAACCGGGAGCTGGTCGCGCAGCGCATTCTCTGAGCGTTCTCCCATCCGCGTCCGGCCGCTACACTCAGGCTTCACGCCCGCACCGTGGGCTTTGGAGGAGTGCATCGCATGAGTGATTCCGGCACCGTCATCGAGAGCGTCCTGCAGGAGCGCCGCAAGTTCCCGCCACCCGAGAAGTTCGCCGCCGCCGCGCACATCAAGTCGTTCGACGAGTACAAGAAGCTCTACGCCGAGGCGGCCAAGGACCCCGAGGCGTTCTGGGCGACGATCGCGGAGAAGGAGCTCACCTGGTTCCGGAAGTGGGACCGCGTCCTCGAATGGGACGTCCCCTTCGCGAAGTGGTTCGTCGGCGGCACGCTGAACGTCAGCTACAACTGCCTCGACCGCCATCTCGACGGGTGGCGCCGCAACAAGGCGGCGCTGATCTGGGAGGGCGAGCCGGGCGATCGGCGCACGCTGACGTACCACGAGCTGCACCGCGAGGTCTGCCGCGCCGCAAACGTGCTGAAGGCGCTCGGCGTGAAGAAGGGCGACCGCGTCGGTCTCTACATGCCGCTCGTGCCCGAGCTCGCGATTGCGATGCTCGCGTGCACGCGGATCGGCGCGACGCACTCGATCGTGTTCGGCGGCTTCTCCGCCGAGGCGGTGCGCGATCGCATGAACGACGCGCAGGCGAAGCTCGTGATCACCGCGGACGGCGGCTACCGCCGCGGCGGCACGGTCGCGCTGAAGGACGCGGTCGATCAGGCGATGACGGAGTGCCCCTCCGTCGAGCACGTGCTCGTGGTGAAGCGCACCGGGCAGGACGTCCGCTGGACCGAGGGCCGCGACCGCTGGTGGCACGACGAGGTCGCGAAGGTCGACTCGAAGTGCGAGGCCGAGCCCGTCGACTCCGAGCACCCGCTCTTCATCCTCTACACGAGCGGAACGACGGGCCGTCCGAAGGGCGTCGTGCACACGACGGGCGGCTATCTCACGCACGTCACCTACAGCTCGAAGCTCGTCTTCGACCTGAAGGACACGGACACGTACTGGTGCACGGCCGACATCGGCTGGGTGACGGGGCACAGCTACGTCGTCTACGGACCGCTCGCGAATGGCGCGACGAGCGTGATGTACGAGGGCGCTCCGAACACGCCGCAGCCCGATCGCTTCTGGGAGATCGTCGCGCGCTACGGCGTGACGATCCTCTACACGGCGCCGACACTGATCCGCACCGTGATCAAGTGGGGCGCGCAGTGGCCGGAGAAGCACGATCTCTCCTCGCTGCGCCTCCTCGGCACGGTCGGCGAGCCGATCAACCCGGAAGCGTGGATGTGGTACCACGGCAAGATCGGCGGCGAGCGCTGCCCGATCGTCGACACGTGGTGGCAGACGGAGACGGGCGGCATCATGATCTCGCCGCTTCCCGGCGCGACGCCGACGAAGCCGGGCTCGGGCACGTTGCCGCTTCCGGGCATCTTCCCCGACGTCGTCGATCGCGAAGGGAACAGCGTCGGACCGAACCAGGGCGGCCTCCTCGTCGTGCGGAAGCCGTGGCCGGGCATGCTGCGCACGATCTACGGCGACCCCGACCGCTACGTGAAGCAGTACTGGAGCGAGCTCCCCGGCAACTACTTCACGGGCGACGGCGCGCGTCGCGACGAGGACGGCTACTACTGGGTGATGGGCCGCATCGACGACGTCGTGAACGTCTCCGGCCATCGCCTCGGCACGATGGAGGTCGAGAGCGCGCTCGTCGCGCACCGCTCGGTCGCCGAGGCCGCGGTCGTCGACCGTCCCGACGAGCTGAAAGGGCAAGCGCTCGCCGCATTCGTCACGCTCGAGGGCGGCTACCAGGCCTCCGAGGATCTGAAGAAGGAGCTCCGCGACCACGTCGCGAAGGAGATCGGCGCGTTCGCGAAGCCGGACGACATCCGCTTCACCGATGCGCTTCCGAAGACGCGGAGCGGCAAGATCATGCGCCGTCTGCTGCGCGACATCGCCGCCGGGCGCGACAGCGCCGGCGACACGACGACGCTCGAGGACTACACCGTCCTCGCGCGCCTTCGCGAATCCGAGGAGTAGGTCCGTCGATGGCGAACGCCGGTCCGCCCGTCTCGCTCTACAACACGCTCACGCGTCGCGTGGAGCCCCTCGTCACGAGCGAGCCCGGACACGTGCGGATGTACGTCTGCGGCGTCACGGTCTACGACCTCGCGCACGTCGGGCACGGGCGGATGTTGCTCGTCTTCGACGTCCTCGCGCGCTTCCTCGAGTGGGTCGGGCAGCGCGTCACCTACGTGCGGAACGTCACGGACGTCGAGGACAAGATCATCCACCGCGCGGCGGACGCGGGAGAGACCGCGGCGGCGCTCGCCGATCGCATGACGCTCGCCTTCTTCGACGACATGCGCGGGCTCGGCTGCCGGACGCCCGACGTCGAGCCGCGCGCGACCGAGCACGTCCCCGAGATGGTCGAGCTGATCTCGCGCCTCGAGGAGCGCGGCATCGCGTACCGAATCGACGGCGACGTCTACTTCAACGTTCCGTCCTTCCCGCCGTACGGGAAGCTCTCGAACCGCCGCCTCGAGGACCTCCAGGCGGGCGCGCGCGTCGAGGTCGCCGAGCAGAAGCGGCATCCCTCGGACTTCGTCCTGTGGAAGGGCGCGAAGCCGGGCGAGCCGACCTGGGAGAGCCCCTTCGGTCCGGGCCGGCCCGGCTGGCACATCGAGTGCTCCGCGATGAGCACGCGGTACCTCGGCCAGCCCTTCGACCTGCACGGCGGTGGCGAGGACCTGATCTTCCCGCACCACGAGAACGAGATCGCGCAATCGGAGGCTGCGAGCGGAGAGCTCTTCGCGCGTCACTGGGTGCACGTCGCGTTCCTGCGGCTCGGCGAAGAGAAGATGTCGAAGTCGCTCGGCAACATCGTCACGATCCGCGCGGCCTTGCAGGCGCACTCGCGCGAGGCGCTGCGGCTCGGCCTCCTGCAGACGCATTATCGCTCGCCGCTCGAGTTCACGACGGTCCTCCTCGAAGAAGCGCAGCGGACGCTCGTTCGTCTCTACGATACGCTCGCGCGGATCGATGCCACCGGAGCCGGAGCGAGCGAAGCGAAGGACTCGGAGGACGCGGCCGCGTGCCGCGCGGAGTTCCGCGAGGCGCTCGCCGACGACCTGAACACCCCGCGCGCGCTCGCCGCGCTGCACGACGCGGTCCGCGCCGCGAATCGTCTGCTCGACGCGAACCGGACGCCCGAGGCGGTCGCGGTCGGCGCGGCGATGCGGGACTGCGGCGGGGTCCTCGGCATTTTGCAAGGCGATCCCGAAGCGACGCTCGCCTGCTGGCGCAGCAGCCGCGCGGCACAGGCCGGCCTCTCCGACGCGGAGATCCAGGAGCGCATCGAGCGCCGGCGCGCCGCTCGCACGGCGCGCGACTTCAAGGCCGCGGACGCGATCCGACAGGAGCTCGCGGACGCGGGCATCGACCTGAAGGACAGCCCCGACGGCACGACGACCTGGACGCTGCGGCGCGGTTGAGCCCGCTCCTCTCGCTCACGAGCGGGCGAGGATCTCGCCGATGCGAGCGGCCGCGCGGCCGAGCATCGCGTCGTCGCCCCAGAAGTCGAGCTGCTCGCCCGGAAGATCGAGCTCCTCGACGTCGCCCCGGAGCACCTCCGCCCAGCCCATCCGGTCGAGCGGATAGACGCCGGCGATCGGCTCGGTCGTGCGTACGAGGAGAACGCTCCCGGAGTAGGGCGCCGGCGAGTACAGGCGCTGCGCGCGCCGGTGCGCGTAGCCGATCTTCCGCACGGCCCGCGGCCGCGGCAGGCCGCTCCGCGTGGCGAGCTCGAACGCGAGGCGGCCCGCCTCGTCCGTCCAGTGGGCGCGCGCGAGATCGGCGCGCCGGCGGAGATAGGCGAGGCGCTCGGGAGCGCTCTGGCCCTCGAGCCGCTCGCGCAGAAGGCGGACGCGATCGACGAGGTGGCGCGCACGCAGCACGAGCCGTGGACCGTCCGGGGAGACGTTCCGCCAGCCGCGGTTGAAGCTGTTGATCATCGCGAGGAGCTCGACCGGACGTCCCCGGCGCTCGAGCCGGATCGCCATCTCGAGGGCGACGGTGCCGCCGAAGCAGGGTCCGACCAGGCGCACGGGGCCGTGCGGCTGCACCTCGTCGAGGGTGGCGAGGTTCCGCTCGGCGAGGCTCTCGATCGTCGAGAGAGGCTCGCGCGCACCGACCGCAGGCGCGCGGAACCCGTACACCGGACAATCGGCGGGAACGAGGCGCATCATCCGCCCGACGCGCCAGAGGCTTCCGTCGTGCAGCGTCGTGCAGAAAATCGGCGCGCCGGCGCCGCCGCTGCGGATCGGCGCGAGATCGGGGAGCCGCGCGCCGAAGGACCACGCGCGCTCGCGCAGCTCGAGAAGACCGGCGATCGTCGGACGCTCGAGGAAGTCCGCGATCGGCACGTCGAGCTCGAGGACCTCGCGCATCCGCTCGATCATCAGGGCGGCCGCGAGGGAATCGCCTCCGACCTCGAAGAAGTCGTCGTCGACGCCGAGGGCACCTTCGCCGACGCCGCTCCGGCCGAGGAGCGCGAGCCACGTTTCCGCGACGCGCTTCTCGAGCGGCGTTCGCGGCAGGGCCGCGGCAGGCCGACCGAGCCCCTCGACGAGCCCGAGCGCTTGCGCGAGGCCGCTTCGCTGCAGCTTTCCGGTTGCACCCTTCGGGATCTCCGCAACGATCTCGATCCGCCGCGGGACCTTGAAGTCGGCGAGGTGCGCGCGCGCCGTTCGCCGGACCTCGTCGGCCGTCGCGGAGGCATCTGCGCGGAGGACGATCGCGGCCGCGACGTCCTCGCCGAGCCGCGCGTGCGGCGCCGCGAAGGCGACCGCCTGCGCGACCGCCTCGTGGCGCAGAAGGGCTTCCTCGACCTCGCGCGGCGCGATCTTCTCGCCGCCGCGATTGATCAGCTCCTTCAGGCGGCCGGTGAGGAACAGGTAGCCGTCGTCGTCGAGGTAGCCCTGGTCGCCGGTGCGGAACCATCCGTTCACGAACGCGGCTTCGTTTGCTTCGGGCGCGTTCTCGTAGCCCTTCGTCACGGTCTCGCCGCGGATCGCGATCTCGCCGACGGCACCCGGCGCGAGCGGACGTCCGGCTTCGTCGAGCACCGCGATCTCCGGCCCCGCGGCGAGCCCGACCGAGCCGGCCTTCTGCAGGCCCGCGCCGATCGGATTGCTCGCCATCTGGTGCGAGGCCTCGGTCATGCCGTAGGCCTCGACGATCGGAACGCGGAAGCGCTCCTCGAGCTCGCGATGCACGCGCGCCGGCAGGGCCGCGGAGGAGGAGCGCACGAGGCGAAGACGTCCGCCGTCGCTTCCGCTCGCTTCGTCCGCGAGCATCGCCTGCAGCGCGGCTTGATGGATCGTCGGCACCGCCGTGTACCAGGTCGGCGCGAGCTCGCGGAGCCAGCGCGGGAATTCCGCACTGCGGAACCCGCTCGTGCACACGACCTCCGCGCCGGCGTGCAGCGACGCGAGCACGGCGGCGACGAGCCCGTGGATGTGGAAGAGCGGCACCAAGCTCAGGCAGACGTCGCGTTCGTCGAGGCGAAGCGTGCGCGCGACGTTCGCGGCCGAAGCGAGCAAGTTCTGGTGCGTCAGCGGGACGATCTTCGGCCGGGCCGTCGTTCCCGAGGTGTGTAGGACGAAAGCGACGTCCTCCCCGGCGGGCTCGCCCGGAGAAGCAGCTGCTCCGACGCCGTCTCCTTGCAGCGCGAGCTCGCCGTTCGCGTCCGGCGCGAGCGTCAGCACCGGGAGAGACAGGCTTCGCGCGGCAGCGAGTGCCTGCGGGATCGGTGACGCGCCGACGACGACCGCTTCGACGCCGAGGTCACTGAAGGAGAACCCGAAGTCCGCCTCCTTGTACGAGGGGTTCAACGGCGCGCACGTCGCCGCGGCGGCCGTCGCGAGGAAGGCGACCGCGGCTTCGGGCCCGTTCGGCAGGGCGAGCGCCACGCGGCCGTGGGCGGAGACGCCCCGCTCGCGCAGGGCGAGACGAGCGCGAAGCGCCGTCGCCTGGAGGTCGCCCCAGGTGAGGGCCTCCCGAGCGGTCGATCGAAAGGCGACTCGCTCCGGCGAGAGTCGAGCGCGGGAGGCGAGCATCTCGGCGATCGTCGAAGGGAGCGTGACCATCGCTGGAAGGGTCGCTACAAGCACTCACGGCGCGCTGCAAGCGACGCCGACGGCGAGGAACGGCGGAGCGACGGTGGCAGGTGCGAGGACGGTGGTGACGGGACGCGAGCCCGCGCTTTCACCAGCGGCCGATCCCGGTGCGCGACGGAGCTGGAGCGAGGCTTTCGCCTCCCTCCTGCGGAAGGTCGCGGGCAACGCGGTCGTCCTCGCGCACCTTCCCGCGCAGCGTCGGGTCGCGTACGCACCGCGTGCACGCATCGAGGCCCTGCGCGACGCTCGCATCGCCGCGGCCGTCCGTCACGCAGCGCGATCCGTGCCGCACTATCGCGACACCTTCCGCCGCCTCGGGATCGACCCGCGCAGCATCGCGACCGCGCGCGATCTCGGGCGCCTGCCTCTCCTCGACAAGGACGAGCTCCTCGCCGACCTCGACCGTTTCGTGTCCGAGACGCGTAGTGGACGCGCGTCGATCCCGTTCGTCAGCAGCGGGTCGAGCGGCAAGTCGGCACGCGTCCATCACGACCGCCGCTCGCTCCTCGCGAACATCGCGTACGGCGAGCGCGAGCGCAGCGTGATGGTGAAGCTCCTCGGACGCGAGCTCCGCTATCGCGAGGCGTCGGTCGGCTACCCGCACGGCACCATCCGGAAGGTGCGCTCGTTCTACCAGAAGGCGACGTCGATCGTACGTCCCTCTCGCCTCGACCTGTCGGTGCTCGCGCCCTTCGCCGAGACGGTCGAGCGGCTGAACGCATTTCGCCCGGACGTGATCGTCGTGTTCGGGAACTACCTCGCCGCCTTGAGCCGCGCCGTCGCGCGCAGCGAGCTGAAGCTCGTTCCGCCGAAGGTCTTCGTCTACGGCGCGGAGGGGCTCCGGCGCGAAGTCCGCCGCGAGATCGAGGCGACCTTCGGAGTGCCGGTGATCTCGTATTACAGCGCCGTCGAGACCTTCAAGCTCGGCTTCCTCTGCGAAGCGCGCGAGGGCTTCCACGTGCACGAGGACCTCTGCCACGTCCGCATCGTGCGCGAGGACGGAAGCGATGCGTCGACCGGGGAGCGCGGCGAGGTCGTGATCTCGAACCTCGTGAACCGGGGCACGGTGCTCCTGAACTATCGTCTCGGGGACGTCGCTTCGTTCGCGGACGGGGCTTGCTCCTGTGGGCGGACGTTTCGCTTGCTCGACGAGGTCGACGGACGCGTCGAGGACATGCTCGAGATTCCCGACGGCCGCATCGTCCACCCGCGCGCCATCTGGGGCGTGATCAAGCCGCACGCGGAGGTGCTCCAGTACCAGCTCGTCGAGGAGGAGCCGCACGCGTACGTCCTGAGGCTGGTGACGCGCGCGGAGGACTACCCGAGCGTCGCGCCCGTCGTGGCGCACGAGCTCGAGGAGCTCCTCGGGTCGGGGGCACGCGTCCGCACGGAGCGACGGGAGAAGCTCGCCGCCGACCGGTCGGGAAAGGTCCGCCTGGTCGTCGCACTCGCTGCTGCCGACGCCAGGTGAGACGACGGAAGGGAAGGAGCGATGATGAAGCTTCGCGCATCCTCGGCCGTTTTCGCGCTCGTCTTCGCCGCAGCCGCGTGCGGCGGGTCCGACGGCGGCTCGCACTCGAGCGGAGGGGCGACGGCGCTCGAGGGCTCGTGCCCGGACGGCTTCGCGGTGCAAGCGGGAGAGAACGCGGGCTTTCCGTCGGACGGGAAGTCCCGCGTCTTCCACGTCCTCCCGCCCGAGGGAGATCCGTCGGGACCGCGACCGCTCTTCGTTTCGCTGACCGGTACGGTGCAGCGCGAGCTCGACTTCGCCGCGCAGTCGGGCCTCGATCAGCTTCCGCGCGACGGCTGGATCGTCGCGGCTCCCGTTCGCACCTGCAGCCAGAACGGAACGAGCTGCGCGCAGATCGGAACCGACGGCCGCATCTGGGAGCCGTGGTACGACGGCACGATCGGCGGTGCCACCGACGACGAGGGCCCCGACGTGCGCTTCGTCGAAGCGATGGTGCGCTGCATCGCGAGCGAGTGGTCCGTCGATGCCGACCGCATCTACGTCGGCGGCATCTCCGCAGGCGGGTCCTTCACGAATCGGAGCATGACGTTCAACTCGAGTCTGTTCGCGGGCGGCGTCGCCTCGTCGGGCAACTGGTACGGCGGTCTCGCCGCGCCCGCGTCGCCGCGGCGGATGGATCGCTCGATCGTGGTCGTGATCTGGGGTGGTCCGAACGACGTGTGGCCGCCGACGAACCCGATCGCGAACTACGACCCGGAGACGGAGCAGGCGTCGCTCTACTACGCGGCGCAGCCGGACGTCGTGACGGTCTCGTGCACGGGCAGCCACGGGCACATCTGGCCGACGGTGATGACGCCGTGGCTCGCGGCGACGCTCCTCGCGCATCCGAAGGGGACGGAGCCCGGCGACTTCGAGCGGACGGAGCCGCCCCCGGGCTTCTCCTGCGTGCTCGGACCCTACACCGACCACTGACCCGCGCCGGCGGCGCGCCGAGCGCCTCGGTGGACGGACGCGCTTCGCGATCGGTATCGTCCGCACCTTGCGACGGCCGCTTCGTCCCGACCTTCAGGAAGACGCCGGGACGGCGAGATGCCGGCCGCCCGGACGGTCGCGTCTCCTCGCCCTCGTCGCGGCTGCGAGCTGCCTCGTGGTTCTCGGCGTCGGCCTGCGCGCCCGACTCGGCTTCGGCGACATCGACGACAAGACCGTCTACTACGCGGCCTCGGCCGTGAGCTGGAGCACCTTGCCCGCGCTGCGTGAGCTGCGTGAGAACCCGGGCGAGCTCACGGCGTATTGCGGTGGCAACGCGACGTGCCGGTGGCGCGCGCAAATCCGGCTCGCGAGCCTCGCGAACTATCCCGCCGCCTCCGTGGCGATCCGATTCTTCCGCTGGACGTTGCAGCAGACGCCGCGTCCGTGCAGGCGCATCGCTCTCTCCTAACAGCGGGGGCTTCTGCTCCTGCACGGTGTCGTCTATGCGATGCTGCTCGCGTTCGTCGCTTCGGACCGTACCCGCGAGGGCCTCTCGACCGCGTGGCTTCTCTCGATGCTGCTCGCGGGGACCCTGGTTTCGCGCGCGCTCGAGCTGACCTACGTTTCGCCGGCCCTAGACGTTTTGCTCGGGGGCGTGCACGGCTCGCAGACCGTCTCGCACCATGCGCCGCGAAACGCGCTGGGCCTCGTCTTTCTGATGCAGGCCGCGGCGTTCCTCGCGGGACGGGTGCGGTGGTGGTGGCTTCTGATCGTCGTCGGGGCGCTTCTCCACCTCGCACAGTCCGCCGTTCTGCTCGTCGCCTTCGCGGGCGCCCTCGTGCTGCAGATCCTGCTCTCGCGCGAGCAGCGTGGCCGCCTCGGCTTCCACCTCGCCGGGCTCGTCGCGTTCTTCCTCGTCTCGTTTCTCGTCGTGCGAAGCCTCGGGGTGGACGTCCCGACGGCGAGCATCTCGGTCGACCTGGTCGTAGGGGCCTTCCGCTCGCCGTGGGTACTCGCGATCGGAGGGTACCTCCTCGGGTGTCTCGCGTTCGCCGTCGCCGTCCGGGCGAGGTCACCCGCCTGGCTCCGTACGGCGGCGTTCTTCGCGAGCGTGTCGGGCATTCTTTTGGCCTTGACGATTTCCTCGGCGGCGAGCAACGCTCTGGAGCCGGACCAGCTTCTGCATCGCATAACCGGGAATTTTTCTCCGGTCCTGCGAGCCCCGCTCTTCTTCCTGCCAGCGTGGGCTCTGTGGCGCGCGCTCCGCTCGCGCGGCGCGGGCGGCCCGTCGCTCGCGTCCGCGAGCGCGATCGTCGTTCTCCTCGTCCTCGCGGCGGCGATCGTCTTCCGGAGCGCGCACGTCGCGGAAGCCTGGGAGATCGCGAAGCGGAATCCGCTGATCGTCGAGAACGAGATCTGCGCCTTCCTCAAGGGAAAGAACCTGAGCCGTCGCGGCTTGACGGTGCTCGAGCCGACGGACGAGGTCACATTCCATCTCCGCATCGTCGGAGAGCTGGAGGGCGCGCCGCTCGCCCCGCGGAGCGTACCCGCCGCGGCTGCCACACCGTGACGAGAGGGGTGCGTCGGTATAGGTTCCTCACGTTTCGGAGGTTCGCATGAAGGCAGCGGTCTACGACGAGAACGGCGGTCCCGAGGTCTTCCGGTACGAGGACGTCCCCGATCCGCCGCTCCATCCGCGCGGCGTGCGGTTCGACGTGCAGGCGATCGGCATCGAGGGCGGCGACGTGCTGAACCGCGCCGGCGGC
>Ga0194131_10008113_pt1 | contig 13812 bp, 15 predicted proteins | sample TA2KigO120mmetaG_FD_148631 | JGI IMG/M metagenome (GOLD analysis project Ga0194131, IMG submission 148631) | Freshwater microbial communities from Lake Tanganyika, Tanzania - TA2015053 Kigoma Offshore 120m | ecosystem: Environmental > Aquatic > Freshwater > Lake | place: Tanzania: Lake... | reverse complement strand
TTGCGTCCCCCTGCCATGCCCGCTATGCTCCCGGCCCTTATCCGGCGGGCTAATCGGCCCGCAATTGCGGCTTACTCGTTCGTCTGCGTGCCTGGCACGCAGCCGGTTCTCAAATTTGCGGGAGGAATCAGCCGTGTGGCGATCAGCATCGGAATACTTCCTGGCCCAAGGCGGACTGGGATTACGAACATGGATTCTGTCGCTGGCGGCGCTCTGCGGAGCCGGCGGGTGCGGCAGCATTTCTTCGCACGGGCTCAACGCCGAGGGAGCACGCCATTTCCAATCGGGACAGCACCAGGTGGCGCTGGATACGTTCCAGCGGGCCATCGCCGCCGATCCCCGCAATGCAGACGGATACTACAACCTGGCCGCCGTCTATCACCACCTGGGTAAGGCCAACCACGACAACAACTACTATGCCCAGGCCGAGCAGTATTATCATCAGGCCATCGACCTGGATAAGGACCATCCGGAGGCCTATCGCGGACTGGCGGTGTTGATGACGGAGCAACAGCGCACGGAAGAAGCAGTGCAATTGCTGGCCGGCTGGGAGCAGCGGAGCCCCACTTCGGCCGACGCCCGCGTGGAACTTGCCCGGATGTATCAGGAACTGGGCCAGCGCGACCAGGCGGAAAAACATCTGCTCGAAGCCATTGCCATCGACACACGGCACAGCCGCGCCCGAGCAGCGCTGGGAATGCTCCGCGAGCAAGAGGGAGACACCCGGCAGGCGCTGATCAACTACACCACGTCCCTGGAATCGAACCGCGTGCAGCCTCAAGTAGCCGCCCGCGTGGCGGCGCTGAGCGCCACACTCCCCCCGCCCTCCTTGACCGGCCCGATGAGCGGCACGCGGATGGTCACCCTGCCCACGCCCACGTCGATCCGATAAGCACGAATGGGGTGGCCGGGACTGGAGCCGAGCGCACACGTTGGCGCAGCCAGAATTCATTGACCGAGGCGAATTCCCGGTGCGCCCGCACGAGGCTCAGTCCTGAAAATCGTTTCCTTTTTGGCAGGCAGGAATACCCGCCCCACAGTTCACCCGCCCCTACCTTCGCCCCTTCTTCTGATACCGCCGGCTGGCATCTTCCAGCGTGCGCCGCTCCCGGCTGCTGAGGCTACTCTCTCCCTGATTGCTGATCTTTTCCAGGATGCGGTCCACTTCCGCCTTCAGTGCATCGTCGTCCTGCTCAGAATCATCCGGGTGGTGAACCTTGAATTTCGGCCGCCCCAGTCCTTTGAGCCATTGGCTGGGCCACAGCGCGCCAAGCTGCCAGCGGGTGCGGTAGAAAAGAAAGCCGAAGGCGGCCCCGGCCAGGTGGGCGGAATGAGCCACGTTGTCGCCGGGACCAGGCTGCAAGGCGCTCAGCGCATCCCAGGCGATAAACACCGTCGCCAGAACCCAGATTGGGATCGGAATAAAGAAATAGAGATGCACGATCCGGCGCGGATAGTGCAGGGCGAATACGACCAACACGCCGGTCACCCCCCCCGACGCGCCCACCGCGACCGCCTGGGGCGACCCCATCACCTGCTCAAACAGCACCCAGCCGATTCCCGCCAAGACGATGGTCGAAAGATAGAACTGCAAAAACGTCCGCTTGCCGTAAATGATTTCCACGTCCCGCCCCAGGAACCACAACACGGCCATATTGCCGATGATGTGCCAGATATTGTTGGGATCGTGCAAGAACCCGTGCGTCAGGAGTTGATAGAATTTCCACGGCTGCCGGGGAAGACTCGCCTGCAACCCCAGCAGATCGATAATCTGGTCCGGGTTGTGCTGAAAGAACAAGATCTGGACCAGATAGACCGCCACGTTGACCACCACCAGCTTGGTGACCATCGACGTCGGCCCGCCAGCGAACGCGCCCTCATCGTCTCGAACGTAATCGCGGTCGTAGAGATTCATCGGCGGCCTGCGCGGATGCGGAACATCACCAGATTACCCGCAATGTAGCATGGGCTTCCAGCCCGTGCCTTCGTAGTTCGTAACACGGGCTGGGAAGCCCATGCTACCTACTTGGGAATTCCGATCGCCTGCGGCGGCGCCGGGGCGCGGCGGTCGATGCTGGCGGCCGCCTCGCGCTGCTGCGCCTCCAGCTTGGCCGCCAACTGCAGATTGGCCAGGAAGAGAGTGCGAATCTGGCCAGCCACCTCCTGATATTGCTGCTTCAGTGCCGCCAGGTGTTTGGCCAGCGCCGCCGATTCAAACTGAAACCGCGTAAGATCGTGCGCCAGCCGCCCCTTCTCCGCCTCGACGCTTTCGATCAGGGCCACGTTCTTGGTATGCACGCCGACGACCGTCGTGTTCTGCCGCTCCAGGTTCTCGATCTCGTTGGCCATGTTCGTCCGCTCGATATAATACGTCTCGAACAGCTTGGCATAATCGCGCAGCTCCCGTTCATAGCGGCGCTGCACCGGCTGCACAATCTTGGCCTTCTTCATTTCAACCAGTTCCTTGGCCAGCGGCTCAAGGATCCAGGCCCGGGTGCCGTTTTGAAACTCGATTGGCTCCGCCGGGGGAGCGGGAGGTGGAACGTTGGCCGGCGCCCCAGCGCCGCCTCCCAGGCCAGCCTCCGCGGCCGGCGCGGCTGCAACAGGCGCCGCAGCGGCGGCGGCCGCCGGAAGCGTGTACTTTTCCAGAAACTGCACTAGCACCGCCACGCGCTGCGGCGGATCGTCCTTCCCGGCCGGCTGATAGTCGTTCACATACTCCCCGGCCACCGACTTCGGCACCAGCCGTTTGATCTGCTCCACGCGGTCGATCGGTTTGCCTTCCGCGTCCATCAACGGAGCCTCCGTGAGCGGATCGACGTGCACCTTCACCAGCGACTCGTGATTGTCCGGCGGCATCTTGTCGTGCAATACCCAGGGGCCGGCGCTGTTCTTGAGCCGGTTCAACTCGCCCGGCGAAATCCGCCAGGCCGGCAAAAGCGTGACCACGCTCTCGCCACCCGCACCCTCCGCCGCGGCCGGGGCAGGCTGCATCGGCTCGGCCGGCTTCTCTCCCTCGGCCATGCCCTCCGCCGCCGGCTTCGCCATGTCTCCTTCCGCCGGCTTCGCCATGTCTCCTTCCGCCGGCTTCGCCATGTCTCCTTCCGCCGGCTTCGCCTCCGCCATCGGCTCTTCCATCGGCGCTTCGCCCCCCAGCACGGACGTCACGCGAAACGCCCCGAGGTAAGCACCGCTGGTCCCCGCGGGGCGGTCCTCAAAGGCAAACAGCAGCATCTTCGGCTTGATCTGATGCTCCTTGGGCACGGTCACGGCCACGGTGACCTCGCCCGTGGCCGGATCGACCGCCGAAGGCTGTGCCCCGGTCCACATCCGGCCCCGGTCGCGCGTTATATCGACCAACCGCTCTTTCAGTTGCTTAATGCCGAACTTGACAAACTTCTCCTCCTTTTCCACTCCTTTTTCCAGCTCCTTGTTGCGCTGCTTTACTTGCTGGATCTCCACCGTAAGTTCGTTCGCCTGTTTCCCCCAGTAGCGATGAATGTGAAGTTGTGGAATCGTGAACGCGGTAAGGGCGACCGTCAGACAGAATATGGCAAACAGCGCGATCAGCGTATGCACCCTCCACGTCCGGTAGCTCATCCCGAAACCGACAAAGAACACGATGAAGGCGATGCCGCCAACCGCGTAGAGGGTGTTCTGCATTCCCGCGGACGATGATGCGACGAGCCACAGATCCTTATCTTCGGGGAACTCCTGAAGACGTTGACCGGTCTTCTGATCGTAGAAGTAACGGTTCTGCTGCAAATAAAGAAGAGCGCAGCCAATCCCTAACGCCAAAATGGCTACGATGAACATCATCGTATACACATTGGCCCGCTGCTTCTGCTGAGGTTGGTTTGAACCGGTCCTCGCCACGAAAATCTCTCCTCGGTTCCGCACGCGCTTGTGGGCGCAGACTTGCGCCACAGCGCACCCGCGCACGGGCGATCAACCGCACTTCCTGCCCCCAAACGGCTGGTCCGCCGTTGTGGAAAAAAGGCCCATTTCGATACTAAATGGGGCTTCTGAACCTGTCAAGCTGCACAGCCTGGACAGCATTTGCCGCAAACGCCCGGCGGGCAAGGACTTTGGGCAACCCGGACCCACGGAAGCCAGGTCGTTCGCCCCCGGCAATCCAGTCATTCACTTCCAGACGGCGGCGCCTCCTTCCGAAAAACCGCCACCACGTCTTCAATCGGAATAATGAACAACTTGTTGTCCTGCTCGAAATCGACCGGGATGCCGTGGCGGGGATCGATCAGCACCTTGTCGTATTTCGAGAGCGGATAGTCCGGGTCGGACTCCACCTGGGCACTGATGGCCACAATCCGGGCGGTCAACACGGGCGTTTTGGCGTCGTCCGGCAGATGGATTCCCCCCCGGGTGGTGCGCCGCTCCTCATCCTTGCGCACCAGCACGCGCAGCCCGACGGGCTCGATCACCTCCAGCGTTACCTTCTTGGCCTCGGACATGGCGAATCGGAAACCTCCATGTCTATTCTACGCTGGCGCGCAGGTTGGCAAGGTGCAGCGCGGCGACCGTTGCCCCTCGGCTTTTTTGTCGCCGGATTTCGGCGATCTTGGCCGCCAGCTCACCGGACGCAAGGGCCGCCTCAAACGTGGCTTCATCGTGGTAGACAAGGTCGCTTAAAAACCGGACCGCCCAGTTGTGCGCAAGCGGGCTGATGGTGACCACAACCCGGCCGTGCGTGTGGGCCTCCCACATTTCGATCGCCGTACCCATGCTGGCCTCCGGGACAAAGGCCAGCACCATATCCACTTCGCGGCACAACTGGTTGTGAAAGAAGAAAACGTCGCGCCCCTTCTCCGCACCGTACTCCAGCGACTTGGGATGGTCGGCCAGCGGATCGTAGATTTCCGCCTGCGGCAGGGCCGTCTGCACCTTTTCCTTCAACCGTCCACGGTAGTGCTGATCGTGCAGCACGGCGGTCCGGTGCGAACCTTGCATGATGCCGGCTAGAAAAATACGCATCGCCATTCCGGATCGATTTCTGTGGGGCTGGGAAGTCCAGGGTATGAACATTAGGATACGTAACGACCACGGGAAACACTAGCTGGGCTCTGTTTGAAGACATCCGCCAGCGCGAGCAAGCGTCCGGCTCGTCCCGAGGAAGACACTGCCATGCAAAAGACTACCGTGAAATCGAGACGCAGGTCACAATCGCCTGCCATCGATGTGCCGGATCTTAGCCGCGCGATGGACCTGCTCATGTCCCTGTTGGCCATCGAAGGGGGAAGCTGCCAGGAGACGGCGGTCGCGGAGTTTGTCGCCAAACAATTGCGCCGCGCCGGGGCCAGTCCCGCGGACATCCGCCACGATACGGCCCATCGCCGCAGTCCGTTCGGCGGCGCCGTCGGCAATCTTATTTTCAAGCTGCCGGCCCGCGGAACTGGCATGGCGCAACAGCCGCGCCGCCTGCTGATGGCCCACCTGGACACCGTGCCGATCTGCGTCGGCACGCGGCCCGTGCGGCGCGGCGGACAGATCGTGTCCGGCTTGAAGAATCGCGGCCTGGGTGCCGACGACCGCTCTGGCGTGGCCGTAATTCTCACCGCCGCACTCGAAATGCTGCGGCGCAAGCGTCACCCCCCGCTGACGTTTCTCTTCACGGTGCAGGAAGAAATCGGCCTCTATGGCGCCCGCTGCGCATCGCTGGGTATGCTGGGCCGGCCCAGATACGCATTCAATTTCGACGGCGGTCCGGCCGGCAAGATGAGCATCGGCGCCACCGGCGGCTACCGGATGGACATCGTCGTCGAAGGGCTGGCCAGCCATGCCGGCGGAGCCCCGGAGCAAGGGGTCAGCGCCGTCGCTATGGCCAGCCTGGCCATCGCCGATTTGACGCGCAACGGCTGGCACGGCCTGATCGAGCGCGACGGCCGCCGCGGAACAAGCAACGTCGGCGTCATCCACGGCGGCGCAGCCACCAACGTCGTGTGCGACCGGGTGGAGATCAAAGTGGAAGCCCGCAGCCACGATCCATCCTTCCGGCAGCAAATCATCGACGAGATTCACGCCGCCTTTGACCGGGCCGCCGCGGAAGTGCAGAATGCTGCTGGCAGCCGCGGCCGTGTCACCATCGTTGGCCGGCTCGACTATGAAGCGTTCAAACTGACCGCTGAGGAGCCGTGCGTCCTGTTGGCCGAACAGGCCATTCGCGCTTCCGGCGGCACTCCCGTGCGTACCATTTCCAACGGCGGCCTGGACGCCAATTGGCTCACTGCCCGGGGCATTCCCACCGTGACATTGGGAGCCGGCCAGATCGGCCAGCATACGTTGGGAGAGGCGCTGGACATTGCGGAGTTTCTGCTGGCCTGTCGCATCGGCTTCCGGCTGGCCAGCGGCGAGTGAAAAACAAGCGAGCGGGGGGCGTTAATGGCAAGGCGAGCGGGGGGCGTAAGCCCCCAGGTGTTGCCGCGGAAATGTAGGGGAACCGCTTGGTTGCGAAACCCAACAGGGTAAGCCGATGGACCTGGACGACGAACTGTGCCTCTGCTTCCACGTCTCCAAGCGGAAGGTGGTCAACTTCCTCCGCGTGGAGCGACCCAGGGCCGTCAGCCAGTTGAGCGAGTGCGGCGGAGCCGGCACCGGCTGCGGCTGGTGCCGCACCTATCTGAAGCGGCTGTTCGACGAGACGGCCGCCGGGAAGCCCAGCAGCGTCGCGGAACCCACGTCGGCAGAGTATGCCCGGCTCCGCAGCCGCTACGTCCGCGCCGGCGGTGGAACACCGCCCCCCGGGGCCACGCCGATCGATCCGGAGTGAACTGACGTACGGGACCAAGTGGCTTCCCACTTGCTTCCCCATTGGCTTGCCGCCAATCTCTCCCTTCTGGTGAACCACCCATCCCTCAGCTACAATCAGGGGTTCAAACCTTCATCCCTCAACGTGCGCGTTCGCACAGGCAGGATCGCAGACATGGCACGCAAATTATTGAGCCGCAAGGAGTTGCGAGCGGAGGCAGAGGCCGCGGAGGCGGCCGGCACGAAGACCAAAAAAGCTCCCAAGACCGCCAAGCCCCGCGCTCCAAGAAAATCGCGCAAGGCGGCCCCCGCGGAAGTCCGCCTCAAGGCGTTTTGGGGCGTGTTCAACCAGTCGCTCAAACGGCTGGCGTTGTACGAATACAGCCAACGCAAACAGGCGGACAAAAAAGCGGCCGAATTGACCGAGAAACACAACTCTCCTCACTTCGTCCAACCGGTCAAAGAGGTCATCGAGGAGAAATAGTGAATCAGCCCCCGGTTTTGCCGCACGGACAGTAGGCTAATCCAAAAAGTAAGCCCCGTAGAGAAGTAGACACTGAGAAAAGTAGACACGGCGAACAATAGACACGGCGAAGCAGGCAGATGGAATTCAATCCAGGGCTCACGGTCGGCATTGACCTGGGGACCACGTTTTCCACGATTGCTCATCTGGACGAAAACGGCGCCCCGATTGCCCTGCTCAACGACGAGGGCCAAGACGAGACTCCCAGCCTCATCCTGCTGGCCGAGAGCGGACACGTCATTGTCGGCCCCAACCGGATGCGGGCCGCCATGGAAGATCCGCAGAATATCGTCGAGCGGATCAAGCGGCACATGGGCAGGGCGGAGTTCAAACGGACCTTCGACGGGCATGAAATCACGCCGGAGTTTCTCTCGGCGCTGATCCTGAAAAAACTCCGCCAGGACGCGGAAACGCAGGTCGGCCCCATTGGCAACGCCGTCATCACCGTCCCTTACTATTTTAACGACCTGAAGCGCAAAGCCACGCAGGACGCCGGCCGCATCGCGGGGCTCAACGTGGTGGACATCATCAACGAGCCCACCGCGGCCACGCTCACCTATGCCTGGAAGCGCGGCGAACTGGGAGCGGCCACCGGACAGGCCAAACCCCGGTTGGTGTTGATCTACGACCTCGGCGGCGGCACGTTCGACGTGACGGTGGTCAAGTACACCCCCAGCCATTTCCAGGTGCTCGCCACGGACGGGGACGTGGAACTGGGGGGCGTGGACTTCAACGACCGGCTCGTCCATTACCTGGCCGAAGAGTTCCAGAAAAAGCATGGCGTGGATGTGCGCCAGTCTCCCGCGGCCGTGCAATTGCTCCACTTCGAGTGCGACCAGGCCAAGATCGCCCTGTCGGACAAATCGGAAGTCATCATCCCCTGTCGCTACGAGGCCAAATCCCTCAGCGTTCCGGTCACTCGGGATCAGTTTGAATCGATGACGGCGGACCTGCTGCAGCGGACGCTCGATACTTCGGAACTGGTGCTGGAGCAGGCCAAGGTTTCCGCGGGCGATCTGGATGCCGTGGTGCTGGTCGGCGGATCCACGCTCATGTCCGCGGTCCCACGCAACTTGGAACAGACTCTGAAAATCAAACCGTTCCAGGGTTTGTCTCCCTTTACTTCCGTCGCCCAGGGGGCCGCCATCCATGCGGCCATCCTGGAAGCCAAGTACCGCCCGGCCGACGACGCCCGCACGGGCAAACTCCGCAAATTGCTCTCCAGCGTCAAGCAGGAGAACGTGAACTCGCACGGCCTGGGTGTGATGGTCCGCAATCCCAAGAACAACAAGCAGCGCAATTACGTGATGATCCCGCGCAACAGCCGGCTGCCGGTGGAAGTGCGGCAGACGTTTGTCACCACCCACGAAGGGCAGCAGCGGGTCCACGTGCAGGTGCTGCAAGGAGAAGCGCCCGACCCGGACGCCTGCGCGCAGATCGGCCAGTGCAAAGTGACCGGCCTGCCGGAGGGCCTCCCCAAGGGTTCTCCCATCGAGGTGGTCTACAGCTTTGACGAAGCGGGCCGCATCCAGGTCCGCGCGGAAGATAAGACGGGGGGCCGCGTCGCCACCACTGAAATCGAGCGCCCCGGCGGCCTGGACCAGGCCAAAATCGACCTGCTGGCCCAGTTGGCCCAAGAGTATCATGTGGATTAGGGGGCGGTGGCCTGTGAACGGTCGCCGGCACGCAGGGTGGCGTAGCCACGTTCAGGCTGGCAAGGTGGCGTAGCCACGTTTGAGCTCGCTTGAAACCGGCAATCGCTCGAAATCCTTCGGGAGTTTCCAGATCATTTTCACGTGGCCATGTTTGTACCCTGCGATTGACTCGTATTTTGCCGCACTGCCCGCCGATCACCAACCACTGTCCACTGCCCACTGCCCACCATGCCCGACCTCGACGTCTATCGCGACTGGCTGGGTATCAAGGAAACCGCCCGGCCGCTGGACTTCTATCAACTGCTCCGCCTGGAGCGGTTCGAAGACAACATCGATCGCATCCGGCGGCACTACCGGAAGCTCAACGCCCACACCCGGAAGTACTCCACGGGCAAGTACGCGGAACTGAGCCAGCAGGTGCTCAACGAGCTGGCCCGCGCCATGCTCTGCCTGACGGACGCCAAGCGCAAGGCGGACTACGACGCTTCGCTGGGACGGCAGAAAGCCGCGTCAGGGCGGCGGCAGACGTTCGAAGACCTGCTGGTGGCGCAGGGGGCCGTCAACCGCGAGAGCCTGGAGAAGGCGCAGAAGTTTGCTTCCGCCACCGGCATGAGTATCCGTGACGCCGTGCTGCAGCAGAAGCTGGCCACGCCGGAAATTGTCATGCAGGAATACGCGGAGTCGCTTGGCCTGCCGTACCTGGACCTGGGGGACGTGACGATCGACCCGGACTTGCTCCGCCGCATCTCCGCGGTCACCGCCCGGACCTATTCGTTCGTGCCAGTGATGGTGGACGACGACCAGTTGCTCTTGGCGTCTCCCAATCCTTTGTCGCTCGACGTGGAGGAAGACATCCGCTCGCGCGTCGGCATGCCCATCCGCATGGTGCTTTGCACCCCGGCGGACGTCAACCGGCTGATCAACCAGCACTACACCAAGGAAGCCGCCGCGGAAGAAGTCCACTCCCGCACAGCCGCACCGAAAAAAGAAGAACCGTCCGGCCTGAGCAAGTTCTGGTCGAAGATGAAGGACCTGGGAAAGATGGATTTGGGGGGCGGCAAAAAGTAAGCGCAGCCGGCTAAAAAAAGAAACGGCCCCTGCACCGCTTCGCGCTAACAGGCCCGGCGTTTTCGCCGGTTTGATGGCAAGGAAAATCTTTTTGCAATTCAGTCTCGTGGATGCCCAGCTGCGTCCCAATTTACCGTTCAAAGCCATAGCCCGTTTGACGCCAAAGAGTGACGGCCCAAGCACCGCTTCGCGATGAAAGGCCCGGCGTTTACGCCGGGTTGATGGCAAGGAAAAATATTCTTCTGCCTCCTCCCTTGCCGCCTGCCCGCCGCGTTGCGGCGGGCGGGCGGCAAGGGAGGAATAATAGGGTGGTCGGCTGACCCGGCATGAATGCCGGGCCTGTTATCGCATGGCGGTTGGGATGCGTTGCCGCGCTCGCCAGAAAAGCTCGTTCCCGCCCGCTTACGTTCCGTCCTTTCGCGGCCGCGGATGCTACAATTGAATGATTCGCTCTGCGCGGATTGAGAAACTGCGTCCCCCCAGGCCACTTCCATGACAACGGCCCAGGAAACCTATTCGATGCTCGAAAACAAATCGCTGTGGGCAACCGCTGCGCGCTGTCATGAAGTCCTGGCCGCCGAGGGGATTCCGCATGCCGTGGTGGGAGGCATCGCAGTTTGTCTGCACGGGTACCAGCGAAACACGGTTGACGTCGATATTTTGGCGCAGCGGGAGCAGCAGGATGCGATCCACGCGTGTCTGAAGGCCGCCGGATTCATGTGGCAAGCCGAAAATCACGAATACCGGGACGAAACGGGCATCGCCGTTCACTTCGTCATCGCCGGTGAACCGGCGGGGCGCGACAGCGAGGTGCGGCTGCCCAATCCCAGCGACTCAGATGTGGTGCAGATCATGGAAGGCCTCCCCGCCCTGACATTGGCCCGGTTGATCGAGTCCAAAATCGCCTGCGGCGAAGGCAATCTGCGGCGGGCGCACAAGGACTTTGCCGATGTCGTCGAGCTGATCGCCGTTCACGGTTTGGATGGCCGCTTTGCATCCCAATTGCACAAGTCCGTGCGGCGCACCTTCCGCCGGCTGGTCCGCCACGCTTGCGGCGAGTCATGAGCAAACAGTCGTCCGCCATTGATACCGCCAGCCGTGGGACGTTACCAGCCATAGCGTTCGTAGTCTATGAAATCCCCACGCTCCTGGTATCGAATTTCGGCGCGCGATGAAGCGTGGACGCTGGCGACGTGGCTGGTCCTGGCGGTACTGGTGTCGTTTTTCCTGACACTGTTGTGGTTTGCTACCGGCTGGGGGCCGGGTTGGGCAGCCTTTTTATGGCTCTGCATTCAAGGAACCTTGTAACACTTTAGCCGTATGAAGTTGGTATTGCGCATTTTGAGGAGATCGAGTATGTCAGTTATCCATGGGAGCGGCAACGAAGGCATCTCGGATTTCCTCGGTTTCGGCGGTGCTGGGGCCTGGGCTTACGGAGGATCAGGCCCGGGCCATTTTCGAGCGCGGCGAAGAGGCGGTCATCTTCGCATTGCTGGAAATGGCCCAGCGCTTGGCGCGGGCCGAGGGGCGTTGCGCCACGCTCAGTTCCCCCTCCACCCCGTCGGCTATGGTGCCGGTGCATTGCAAACCGGCTCAAAAGAAGGGGGGCAAAAAGCCGGGACAGAAGCCGGGACACGCGGGGCATCGTCGTCGGCCGCCGGAGCGGATCGACCAGCGGAAAAACCATCGGCTGAAGTGCTGTCCAGATTGCGGTGGTTCGTTGCGGCGCTGTGCCGCCACGCGCACCCGTTATACGGAAGACATTCCGCAGGACATCCAGCCGGTGGTGACGGAGCACACGATTCATCGGGACTGGTGTCCGAAGTGCCGCAAGTCGGTCGAGCCGACCGTGCCGGACGCCTTGCCCGGCAGCCAAATCGGCAACCGGGTGCTGACGATGACCTCCTGGCTGCACTATGGCCTGGGCGCAACCCTTTCGCAGATCGTGGAGGTGTTCAACCACCACCTGCACTTTCCGCTCACGCCGGGCGGGTTGATCCAGCAATGGTATCGGCTCCAGGAAGTCCTCTATCCCTGGTACGAGCAGATTCAACAGGAGGCGCTCGAGGCAGCCGTTTTGCACGCGGACGAAACTGGCTGGCGCGTCAACGGCCGGCGGCACTGGCTGTGGTGCTTCACCACTCCGCAGTCGACTTATTATCTGATCGACCAGCAGCGGGGCCGGCCGGTGCTGGCCCGGTTCTTTCGCCGGGAGTTCTCCGGCGTGCTGGTCAGCGACTTCTGGGGCGCTTACAACGCCGTGGTCTGCGCAGCGCGGCAAACGTGCCTCGCGCACCTGCTGCGGAACCTGGAACACGTAGAGAAATACAAGTATCCCAGCCGGCAATGGCCGAAATTCGCCAAGAAACTGCGGCGGTTGTTGCGGGACGGCATGCGGCTGAAGAAACGGCAGGCCGAACTGTCCCCCGACGGCTATGCCTCGCGCCGCGACCGGTTGCATCGACGGCTGGATCAATTGATCCAAAGGCCGTGGAAGGATCGCGAGGCCCGGCGGCTGATCAAGCGTCTGCGACGGCATCGCCACGATCTGTTGACGTTTCTCGACCATCCGGCGGTTCCCTACGACAACAATCACGGCGAGCGGGCCATCCGCCCGGCGGTTATCATCCGCAAAAACAGCTACTGCAATCGCAGCGGGCGCGGCGCCGATACCCAAGCCGTGCTGATGAGCATCTACCGTACTCTGAAACAGCGGGGCCACAATCCACTCACAACCATCGTCGATGCCTTGACCACCTACCTGACTACCCAACAACTACCCCGCCTGCCAACATGACCGCTGCAAACGGCTAAAGTGTTACGGAACCTTCAATCCAGGTCAGGGACTTCCTCCAGGAAGAAAAAGGGGAGGTGCAGGAATGGTAGCGCTGTTCCTTGCCTGTCTGACGATCGTTATTCCATTGGCGATCGCCTTGATCCCCTCGCTGGCCATCCTACTATGGATTATGAAGCAGGTTCACGGGGAACCGGAGCCACAGGATGAGACGCCAGCAGAAGACGTGGATGTCTATCCACTGGAAGAACCGGAAAAATGGCCCTGAATTGGGACTGCTACTAACAACCCAGGAATGGTCGGAGGAACACGACTGGCCGCTTGACGCTTGTTTCGTCGCTTGCAGACATCATCTCTGCCGCGCTGGCAGCGTCCGTCCATTACACTTCAAGGGCTAACTTGAGTCGTTTCTGCGTTTCCGCCTTCTCCATTTCCGCCTTGCCAAAACCATGTTCCGCCCCGGCGGCAACGGCCGCGTCCTGATGCTCGGCATAATTGCTCACCAGCATGCAGGGAGTGGCCTTAAGTTCTGCATCTGCCTTGATCTGCCGGATAATCTCCAGGCCGTCGCTGTAGTCGCAATCCAGTTTGCGGTTGACCAGCACCAGGTCGATCGGCCCGCGGCGCAGGGCGGCCAGGGCATCGTCCCCCTTGTCCGCTGTGAGTACCTCCACATCGAAATGCCGCGTCAGCATCCGCGTGATCGCCGTTTGATCCGGAACGCACTGGCCGACACTTAAAACGCGCTTCTTCATGATTTTCCCAGGCTCTGTCTGAAAATGGTTCTAGGGACCGAATTCCGTCAGCCGGCACGCGTTAGCTAACGTCCGATCCAACAACCGCGACGTGCAGTCGAGACCGCGTACTGAACCGGGGGCTAACGCTCAGGTTTAGCCACATTTATTGTATCGGGATCGTGCGGCATCGTAGCCGTGGACCATGGGGAGCAGTTCCTTCCATCCTTCCCAGATGACTTGCCATCCGGGCGGATGGTCGTGCTTTCGGTTTTG
>Ga0194131_10008109_pt1 | contig 13818 bp, 8 predicted proteins | sample TA2KigO120mmetaG_FD_148631 | JGI IMG/M metagenome (GOLD analysis project Ga0194131, IMG submission 148631) | Freshwater microbial communities from Lake Tanganyika, Tanzania - TA2015053 Kigoma Offshore 120m | ecosystem: Environmental > Aquatic > Freshwater > Lake | place: Tanzania: Lake... | reverse complement strand
AAGAACTCACGCTTCTCGGGAAAGAACAGGCTGAAGCGCGTGAGGTTCACCTGCTGCTCGTCGGCTTCCACCTGAGCGAAGTCGGTATTCAACGTGAGGTCCGCGCTCGCGCTCTGGCTGAGGCCGATTCTCGCGTCGGCGCCGACGTCGCGGCCGAATCTGTTCCGCACGGGCGTCGTGCCGGTCAGGTCAGTGGTCGTGTCCGCGATCGCGTACGGTTTGATTTCGATGTTCCGCGCCGCCGGCGGCGCCTCGATGCCGACGAGCGTCGCCATCAGCGACGCCAGAAAGTGACCGCGGCGCTGCATGGCCGTCGGGATACGCGTGATGTAGGAGACCTCGTTGATCGACTGATTGATGCGTCGTGCGTTGAAGCCCCACACCTGGCCGCGGCCGGGCTGATAGCGAAGCGACTTGAACGGAATCGCGACCTCCAGCGTCCAGCCACCCTCGAACCGTCCGACCTTGAAGTTCCACACGGGGTTCCAGTCGAGGTTCATCTGGCGTTCGTTTGTCACCTGCCCGTCGATGCGCCCGCCAACGGCGCTGATCTCGAACATCACCGAGTTGCGGTGGTCGTAGAACGTATCGAGGCCAAATGCCAGTCCATCGTTCTGCACGATGTTTACGCTGTCGCGACGCATCTCGTTGGCGATGAGCTGGTCGGGTTGGCTCTCCCAGCACCTCGCCGAGACGTAGAAGTTATTGCGATCGAAGAACAGCCACAGCTCGGTCTTCTCCGTTGCGGGCGCTCCGGCCTTCGGATCGTTTTGGATGAAGTCACTGATCGCCTGGGTGAGGCCGTAGATCTCCTCGTCGAGCCGTCCGTCCACGCGTAGCGGTGTCGGCAGTCGGACGGCCCGCAGCGTGACGCGTCCCTGGTCGTCGCGCGTGGCGACGGCCGGGGCGGTCGGCGCAGGAGGGCCGACGATGGCGGGAAGGCCAAGCGTGCCTGACGGCTGCGTGACGGTTTGTTCGCCGTTCTGGGCGAACGCAGGCCCGCCGATCAGCACGAACGCGACTGTCAGCTGCCTGACCCGACGAGAGATAGCGCACAACATAGAACAGCTTGAAGCCGCAGGCAGTCTAACAGCGATCAATGAGACGAGCGACGCAGCGCCGCCGCGCGATCTGTCGCTCGGCCGAGGCCCAACGCCTCTGACCGAGCGCCATGTGCCCCACGCGCTGTCAACGCACAGCGGCGGTTCGCGATTCGGCGGACACCGTCGGGAACGTGCCGGTGATTCCGTGGGCCTGGACTTCGCGCTTCGTGCGCTCCTTTCGCTCGATTCGATCTCGGTGTCCCTTCGCGGCAGATCCTGCGTCGCGGCGAGCGTGTGCGCGACCGCATCGGCGATCTCCGCGGGAAACCTGGACGTTGCCGACCACCACGCTCGCGATCACGAACGGGCGGCCTCTAGGCCGTTGCCGCGCTGCACCTCATCGCGCGCGAACGTACGCAGAGGCTCGCGCAGGAAGTTCGATGGGCGACCTGCACGATGGCATCCAGAGCGGCCTCGGCCCCGCGCTCGGGACGAGCGTGCTGTAGGCTCGGGGTTGGAAGTCCCCTGCGGGTCTCGCCACAGCCGATCGGCTGCGATTCGACCCGACTCGCCCCAACATCGTGGGTCCTTCCGCGACGCCGTGTGCGGCGTCTTAGTCGTACGTCCAGGCTACGCCTCTCGATGGTGATCGTCAACGGGAGGCGCGGAGCGGATCTCGCCGTAGGTTCCTGTGTTGCCTCACGATCCGACAGGTTCGGGCGAGACCCGTAGAGCTTGTCGGGTCTCAAGGGGCTGCGGGACCGCACCCTCGTGCCCCGTCAGGTCAACAACTCGGACATCTTTCCCCGGTCGGGCTAGGTCTCCTGGATCCGCGACGAGGACCCGCGGCACGGCCGCGTGTTTCCGGCCGCGACGTCCCGTGCAAGACGTCGCCGAGGCCGTCGCGATCGCGGTATCGAAAGTCGCGTACGATGAAAGCCTGGCGAGCTTCACTTATCGTCGACGCAGCCCGCCAGGCCATGTAACGGCCCGACTATGCTCCCGCGGCTGGAGCGCTGGCGACACGCTCGCGCCCGTCCGTCTGAAGTCGTTCGATGCCCTGATGGGAGGAGCGATAAATTCCCCAAGCTGGCAAAGCCTCATGTGGACGGCTGTGCTGATCGGAGTTGTATTCGCAGCCGGTCTGACGCGTGCATCCACACAACCGACAAATGACGCGGCCTCACCGTCGTTTCTGCGCGTAGGCCAGTGCTATCGCCTCACCTTCCCTATTGCTGGCGCGCCGACGTGGAAGGTCCTGAACCTCGTCGGGGGCGGGTGGGTCCGAGCCGAGGTCGACGCCGGCTCACCATCCGGCCGGGAGCCCGTCTGGGTCAACACGACGCAGGTCGTCACCGCACGTGAGGCACGCTGCTCGCAGTAACTGGCGTGAGAGTGGGCCGTGCGAGGGCGGCGGGCCGCCGTCGGTCGATGGTCGCGTCCAGGCACGCGAGCGGGGAGCGGCTCCCGGCATCGCCTTCGAAATCGGCGCCACGAGCCAAGGACCAATGCGCTGGACACGGCCGGCTCGGGCTGGCTTCCGCCCACGTGCTGTCTTCGCCGAGAAGTCGCTGGACGGGACTCCGCAGCAGTATGATTTGCGTCGTGCCGGGAGGTTGTATGACAGTCAAGAGTCTCCGCATCGCTGCTGCGTTCTGTGCCGCCGCTGCGATCAGTGCGGCTGCATCGGCCGTCATGCTGTCAGCGGCCGGTCAGCAGTCGAGCGCGAACCCGTCGTACACGGCCGAGCAGGCCCGGGCCGGGCAACCAGCATTTCAGGCGAACTGCGCCACGTGTCATGGTGCCGATTTGTTGGGTAGCCCCTATGCGCCACCGTTGGCCGGTCGCGGTTTCGCCGATGCCTGGAGCACGCGTTCGGTTCGCGATCTGTTCGAGTCGATTCGAACCATGCCGCCCACCAATCCGCGGCTGTTCGATGACGACGCACGTCTCAACCTGGCCGCGTACATTTTGCAGGTCAATGGCATGGCCCCTGGGCCCGCGCGCCTGATGCCGACGGCGGCCGATGCGCTCGCGTCGCTCAAGGCCAGCCGACCAGCGGCGTCGGCCGCGAATTCCCGGGCTGACACACCAAGTGGACCGCCACCGTGCCCCGAGGGTGACCCCTCGCGGACCGCGCCGAATAGCGCGCGACGGGGGCGATCGGGGATATCGGCCAGTGAGTGGCCGTTGTACGGCGGGTCGGCGTCGAACCAGCGCTACTCAACACTGGGGGCGATCACCTCGAGCAATGTCAACTCCCTCAGGGGCGCCTGGGCCACGCAGCTTCCGGGCCGAACAAACCAGACCGGGCTCACGATGTCGAACGGGATGATTCTGGTGCCAACCGCGAACTGCAAGGTGATCGCGCTGAACGCCAAGACCGGCGAAATCGTGTGGGAGTTTGCGCTGCCGGAGCGGCCGGCGCGACGCGGTGTCGCGGTCGGCAACGATGTCGGTCTCGTGTTCGCGGTCGGCAGCACGGGCTCCATCATCGCCATCAACGCGGAGACAGGGGAACGCCGATGGACGCACAGGCTGACGCCAGATCCCGCCCACGGCCGTCCAGCGAACATCACATCGGCGCCGACCTATGCCAGGGGCGTGCTGCTCGTGGCGATCTCCGGCGGCGACAGCGGGCGCCGCGGCGGGGTCAGCGCGATCGACGCACTCACGGGCAAGGAGATGTGGCGCTTCTATGTCGTGCCCCAACCCGGCGAACGCGGGTCCGAGACGTGGCCGAACAATGAGATGTGGCGCGCCGGGGGCGGAGCCGTCTGGAGCCCTCCCGCCGTCGACACAGAGCTTGGGCTCGTCTACTTTGGCACCGGAAACCCGAACGGCAATCCGGAGGGCCTCTTGGGGCAGCATCCCACGAAGCATCCGGGTCCGCACCCGTCGCACGCAGGGGATCTACGCCCGGGCACGGCGTTGTTTACGGCGTCACTCGTGGCGCTCGACCTCAAGACGGGCGCGTATCGCTGGCATTTCCAGCTGACGTACCACGACATCTTCGATATGGATGTGGTCACTCCGGTCGTTCTCTATGACGCGACCGTGAATGGACGTCCACGGAAGGGGATTGCCGTGTTGCGAACCGACGGGTACCTCTTTCTCCTGGACCGCGTCGATGGGTCGCCGCTCTTGCCGATCGAAGAGCGCCCGGTGCCTCAGGATCCGTTTCAGCTGACGTCCCCCACGCAGCCGTTTCCTGTTGGCGGCGATCAGGTGGTGCCGAACTGCGTCGAGCCGTGGCTCATGCCGCCGGGTTTCAAGAGCGGCTGCTATTTCACACCGCTCAATCAGCCGAACCTGATGGTGCCGTATATCGGCACGCGCCAAGCGCCGATGGCGTACAGCCCAGAGACGGGATACTTCTACATTGCCGCCTCGGTGAACCCGTTTTGGGCGACGAGGTTTGGCATCGGCTTCGGGGAACCTGGCCAGCGATCGTACGGGCTGGTGTCTGCCCTCGACTCTCGCACCAACAAGATCGTCTGGCAGCAGCGATCACCCTATCCGCTCGGGCACGGCGGAGGCATGTTGGCGACCGCGGGGGGCGTCGTGTTTCATGGCGACGCGGACGGCCACGTGCGGGCGCTCGATGCCAAGACGGGAGAGCCCCGGTGGCACTTCCAGATTGGCGTTGGCGCAGCCTCGGCACCGTTTATCACCTACGAGCTGGACGGCGAACAGTACGTGGCGCTTGCCCCAAGCGGCGGCGCATCGCCGCAGGGCGGATTGGGCAGTGCGCAGTCTCCCGGAGACGCCGTGTGGGCGTTCAAGCTCGGAGGACGACTGTCACAGGTACCGGCGCCGCCCCTCCCGCCGGTCGTCCAGGGGTTCGAGGGTCGCGGCGTCATTGCCAAGACGAATCAGATCGTCATCGACTTCACGGAGCGGGACAAGGACACCGTCAGACCGCCTGGATTTCGCATCGATAAGTACGAGACCTTCGAACCGCGCCGGGTCGAGGTGCCCGCGGGCACCCGGGTCACGTGGAAGAACACAGGGCACGAGCCGCACACGATCAGCGTTCGAGGGCAGAGATGGACGACCGGTGCCATCAAGCCCGATGGCACAGGCTCGATCCAGTTCGATGTGCCTGGCACGTACGTCTTCACCTGCGACAATCACCCTTGGCAGCAGGGAGAGATTACCGTCGCGAGATAGTCTGCCGATGCAGACTGGAGCCGTTGTCACAGTCTGCGCCCCGCGATCAGCATTTGGCTCCTGGCGGTTCGTCCTCGAGCATGACGCGATGATCGCAGCAGCCGACCAGTGTGACGTGATGGAGTCGCGAAGAGGTCGCATTCTGTGAGGGTAGACGGGCCGGTGTCATCCCTTGATCGAGAGTGTGAGCCACGCCGCCAACGCGGCAGCCTTCTGTTCGGCACGCCAGGGTCCGGACGAGCTTTTTCCGAGCTGCGCGACAGTCGTTCGAATCGCGGACTCCGACCGGCCGAGGACGCCTGTCGCCACACCGTCGAGATCACGACTTCGGAAGACCTGGGTGCGAATGCCCCGAGCTGTCAACGCGCCGACCACAAGTTCGCGGAAGAGTTGGCCTTCTCTCGCATGAATGCGCATGTGCGTGTTGCCCAGGCTCTCGGGATCCACCAAGCTCCCGACCACCACCCCCGCGCAGCTGATGCCCTTTCCGCTCCCAAAGAGCTGTTGATCCAATGCATCAGCGAGCGCACGTGAGCCATGGGTGCGGATTGACGCCAGGAGTCGCGTCAGCTCTCTCCCGGGCGCCAGGGCCTTGGCAAAACCGTCGTGGAAAGGCTGACGAGACTCAGGGACGGCAGGGTCGCTGAGCTCGACGAGCCTGCTTTCAAGGAGTTCGAGCCGGTCCGCACGGCACACGAGGACCATCGCAGCCCAGCCGGACTTGACGGTCAGCCCAACGCCAACGTGCTTCATGGTTCGCGGCAGCGACTCGCCCGGACCGCTCCTCGCTTAGACGGCTGGGACGGTTTCGTCGATCCGACTCCGAGCGCGGAATCCTGCGACACATCCGCGCGCGAACGGCATCTAATCTGACGATACCATCTGTCCGATGCCCACCCACTTCGATGCCATCGTCATCGGTACTGGCCAGGCCGGCCCGTCACGCGCCGTGCGTCTGGCCAAGGCCGGCCGCAAGACTGCCATCATCGAGCGGAAACGCTTCGGGGGCACCTGTGTCAACGTGGGCTGCATTCCGACGAAAACGCTCGTCGCGCGCGCGCGCGGTCCACATGGCGCGGCGCGGCGACGAGTTCGGCTTCTCCGCCGGGGGAGATGTCCGCGCGGACATGCCGCGAATCAAGGCGCGCAAAGACGGAGTTGTTCGTCAGTCCAACGAAGGTGTCGAGGGCTGGCTCAGATCGACACCGAACGTGACGGTCATCCAGGGCCAGGCGCGGTTCGCAGGACCGGGGACGGTCTCTGTGAACGGCGAGCAGATCGAGGCGACGGAGATCTTCATCAACGTTGGCGCGCGCGCCGTGGTTCCTGATGTTCTAGGGGCTGCCACATCGCCGTATCTGACCAACTCGACGATCCTCGACCTCGACCGCCTCCCGGATCATCTCATCATCGTCGGCGGCAGCTACATCGGTCTCGAGTTCGCGCAGATCTTTCGGCGTTTCGGGAGCCGCGTCACCGTGATCGAGCGAGGCGATCGCATCATCGCCCGGGAAGACGAGGACGTCTCATCGACGCTGCAGCAAGTCCTGGAGGGTGAGGGGATCGCGTTCCGCCTGAAGGCGAACTGCATCACCGTCGCGGGCGCGGATGGTAGGGTCGCGGTCGGCGTCGATTGCGCGCACGGCGAGCCGCGCATGGTCGGCAGCCACGTGTTGTTCGCGGTCGGTCGGCGTCCGAACGCCGCTGATCTCGGCTTGGAGGCCGCGGGCGTCGAGACGGATGTGCGCGGCTTCATCACGGTCGACGACCGGTGCGGCACCAACGTTCCTGGCGTCTGGGCCCTTGGAGAGTGCAACGGCCGAGGAGCGTTCACGCACACCTCATACAACGATTACGAGATCGTCGCCGCCAATCTGCTGGACGGCGACGCGCGCAGGGTGACCGATCGCATCCCGTGCTATGCGCTCTATACGGATCCGCCGGTCGGACGCGCAGGGATGAGCCTCCGAGAAGCGCGCGAATCCGGTCGACGGTTGTTGGTCGCGACCAAACCAATGACGCGAGTCGCTCGGGCGCGAGAGATGAGCGAGACGCACGGCTTCATGCGCGCCATCGTCGACGCTGACACCAAGCGCGTGCTCGGCGCGGTGATCGTCGGCATCAACGGAGACGAGATTGTGCACTCGCTTCCGGACGTGATGTACGCCGACGCACCGTACACCGTCATCTCACGCGACGTGCACATCTACCCCACCGTTACAGAACTCATTCCCACGCTGTTGCAGGAATTGGCGGCGATGGACTGAACTCGCTACTGCGCGAGTGCGACGACGAGCAGGAACTGTCCTTCGTCGTTTATCCACCGACGAACCGGTTCGAAACCGGATTCCTGGAGCCGCCGTTCGACGTCATCGACCCTGAACTTGTACGAGCTCTCGGTCCAGATGTACTCGCCGGCACGGAACTCGATCGAGAGATCGGCTCCCGGTACCTCGACACGTTGCCGCCGAAAGGAGACCAGGTGTATCTCCATCCTCGACTCGACGACGTTCCAGACGGCTCGATGGGCGAATCCGCCGATGTCGAAGGTGGCACCGAGCTCGCGGTTCAACCGAACCAGCAGGTTCTTGTTGAACGCCGCCGTGAGGCCCGGCGGGTCGTCATACGCGGCCATCAGCTCGGGGAGTGGTTTGACGAGGTCGACGCCGAGAAGCAGACCGTCGAGCGGCCTGACGGCCCGGCGAATCGTGTCGAGCAGGGCCCGCATGCCGGGCGGATCGAAATTCCCGATGCTGGATCCGAGAAAGGCCACACATAGACGGTCAACGTCGGAGCGTGCCTCTGATACCTCCAGCAGTCCCTCCTCGTACGGGTGCCGGTGCGTGTCGACGCGGAGACCGGAGAGCGTCGTCAACGTCGCTTGGCCGGCCGCCAATGCCGACGCCGAGACATCGATGAGATCGATCTGCGCGACCCACCGACCAGGCGCGCAAGGCGTGGCTCGACCGGCGTTCAGGAGCCGACGCAGCTTGTCGCCATTGCCGCACCCGAGCTCGACGAGCCGATTGGGTCCACCGGCCGCATCGAGGATTGCGCCGCCGTGCGTGTCGAGGAGTCGACATTCGGCTCGCGTCACTGGATACCACGGCAGCCAGCAGATGGCGTCGAAGAGCGCCGAACTGAGATCGTCGTACAACGCCCGCGCAGGGAGCTGACGTGGTGTCTGCGTGAGGTAGTGCCGGACGTCCTCGACTAACCAGGACGGCGCGACGGTGGTGCACGCTTGCAGCCCGCCGATCACGACGCGCTCCTCACGCAGCGGAAGGTGGCATACACGTAGGGGTAGCGTGGTCGGAACCAGTTGCGGAACGTGGGCCGCAGGAGCTCTCGCGCTGTCGCGGTCGACGCGCCCTTCATCACGAAGTGGGAGTCGTCGAAGAAATCCGCAGAGTACTCGGGGTAGCTCGGGCTCGCTGTGAATCCCGGAAGGGGACCGAACAGCGACGAGGTCCACTCCCATCCATTGCTGGCCAAGTCGTCGAGGCCCCACGCCGAGCGGCCCGCGGGGTGCGAGTCCACGGGCGTCGGATCCCACGTCGTGAAGTCAAAGGCTCCGTGACGCGATGCTGGGGTCTCGTTCCCCCACGGATACATGCGCGAACGCCCGGTAGGCGAGCCGTAGGCGGCATGCTGATACTCGGCTTTCGTCGCGAGGCGCCGACCACGCCAGCGTGCGAACGCGCTCGCCTCGGCATGGCTGACGAACACCGGCCACGACTCCGGGAGCGCCATTCGCTCGAAAAGGCCACGCCACCACCACCGACCGCCTTCGCGCTCCCAGAAAGTGGGACGCGTCATGTTCTCGGCGCACACCCACACCCAGTCGTCGGCCGCCCAGTACTGCTCGCGCGAGTACCCGCCGGCCTCGACGAACTCGGCGAACTCGGCGTTCGTCACGTTTCGCCGGTCCATAGAGAACGCCGGGACGTCGACGTCCAGCGAACCGAACTCGTTGTCCCACCCAAACGCAATGGTGTCGGGCGCGGCCCCCAAACGTACGCGACCCGCCGGGACGCAGCACTCCTCGTTCGATTGTGCCGCGCCCACCACTTGGGGCCGATACCCCGCCGGTGCACGCTTCAGTTCGTACGGCAAGCGGTGCCACATGTAGAGCATCGTCTCCTGGTGCATCGCTTCGTGCTCGAGCACCGTGTGAACCGCTTGTGAACGGTGCAGCAGCGGATGCCCTGGCACCTCGAGGGTCGCGTCCTCGAGGGTGGCGATCACCATGCGGTCTGCGGCGTCAACGAACTCGCGCACCGCCGAGCGTTCCGGCCATGCAGTGACGCGGCCTCGCTCGGGCGAGGATTCGTCGGGGTCGATCCCACGCGCGAACAGTCGATCGAGCGCCGGGTCGACGCCAGGACGGCCGAGTGCCTTCTTTACGAGCGTATTCATGCTGAACGCCGGAATATGCCCTTCGTAAAACACGATCGGATGGCGCAGCGCGATCGGCTTCTCGTAGTACGCCTCCGGCGAGAGAAGCGCGAAGAGCTGGGCTGTCCGGGCACGGTTCCTTCGATACCTCTCGATGGCTGTCAGGCGGAAGCCATCAGGAGAGGTCGACGCCGACGAAACCGCCTCTGACGGCAATCCGCTTGCGCTGTTCGAACCGGGCTCGCCGGTCACTTCTGAGCTTAGGTGCATGAGACAAGGCTCAGGTGCTGGGGGTGGGTCCCGCAGTATGGAGATACACTCAGTGTTAGGTTAGATGCAACCTCAGCCACGTCAGTTTCAGGATTAGCGGCGCCGCGCGTTGAGCCGACCGAGCGCCTCTCGACCCACTCGCCTCGGGCGGAGTCGTCATCAACATCGTGTTCCTTGCCCTTAGCCAGACAGTGGCGTGGGACGCAGACCAGGCGATAGTGACTTGTTGGACGAAGAACCTCTCTCAGTACAATGCGCGGGAACGAAGCGGTTCGCGGAGTCTAGGAGTCGGCCTCGAACGCATCCGCAGTGGTGATGGCGCGCACCGTGGCACGCGTCGAGTGGTCGTGTCGTGCTCGAGGTCGGACAAGAGATCACGATCGAGATCGAGAAGCCTGCGGCAGGCGGTCGGATGATCGCGCGGGCGGACGGGCAGGTCGTGCTCGTCGCCGACGCGATTCCGGGCGAGCGCGTGGTGGCGCAGGTCACGCGCGTCACCAAGGGCCTGGCGTTCGCGGACACGCGACGCGTACAGACCGCGTCACCGGATCGCCGTCAACCCTTCGTCGATCCTGCGTGCGGGGGCTCCGCGTACACGCACATCGACTACGCGCGGCAGCTCACGATCAAGGGCGAGGTCATCGTCGACGTGCTCACGCGCATCGGACGTCTCCGTTCTGCCGAGCCCGTGCGGGTGGCGCCGTCCCGCGAGGACGGGTATCGGATGCGGGCGCGTCTGCACCGATATGGCTCTCGGCTCGGATTCTTTCGGGAGGGTACCCACGAGGTCTGTGACGCCCGCCCCACGCGGCAGCTCTTGGAGACGTCGTGCGATGTGCTCGACGCAATTGCGGCGCGACTGAATGCCGTCGGCGCCGCCGGGGTGCGGCAGGTCGAGATGGCCGAGAACCTCGATGCGTCGCTTCGCGCTATTCACCTCGAGTCGCGCGACCCCCTACCGTCGTCCGAGCTGGCCCCCGTCGGCCACGTGTCAGGCGTCACCGGCGTGCTCGTCACCGGGCCCGCGCGGCACGGGATGGCACCCGAAACGCGACTGGTCTCTGGTGACGCGTACGTCGTCGACCGCTTGGAGGTCGAGGGGAGGACGGTGCGATTTCGGCGCCACGTTCGCGCGTTCTTTCAAGGCAACCGCCACCTCTTAGGCGATCTCGTGGCGCATGTCACGGCGCTGACCGCGGAAGCACCTCGCGTCCTTGACCTGTACGCCGGTGTGGGCCTCTTCGCCGTGTCCATCGCGACGGCGCGCGGTTCCCGGGTCATTGCGGTGGAGGGCGATCCGTTTGCCGCGCGAGACTTGGTAATCAATGCTGCGAACGGCGCGAGTCCTCCTGGTCAAGTCACCGTGGCGCACCGCTCTGTGGAGCACTATCTCAAGAACTCACCGCCCGCGGTCGATCTCGTGGTGCTGGACCCGCCGCGTACTGGGCTGTCGCCGGACGCCCTGCGCGGGCTCATGGCGCTGCGTGCCCCACGGCTGGTCTACGTCTCGTGTGACGTGGCGACGCTGGCCCGCGACGTGCGGCAACTGGTCGAAGCGGGAGGCTATCGACCGGAACGGATCGAGGCCTTCGATCTCTTCCCGAATACGCCACACGTGGAAACGGTGATCCTGCTCGGCCGTCGGTGAGCCCGCTGGCGCCGTGATCGCGAGCCGCACTCAGCGTGCCCGTGCGTCTGACGTCTGCGCCGCGTTGAGGAAGCCCTCGAAGAGCGGCCTGAACTCACCCGTGCGCCAGAAGTTCTCTGGGTGCCACTGAACGCCCAGGCAGAAGGGCACCGCGGGATCCTCGATTGCTTCGACCATGCCGTCGGGTGCCGTAGCCGTGACCTTGAACCCTGGGGCGACATCCTTCACCGCCTGGTGATGACGGCTGTTCACGTCGATGGAGTCGCTCTCCAGTCGCTCGCGCAACAGCGAGGCCAGCAGCGAGTCTTTCTCGACCCACACTTCGTGTGCGCGTGAGAACGGTTGGTTCGGTGGAACCTTGAGGTTGTGCTCGAGTGAGCCGGTCTGCTCCGAGGCGATGTCCTGGATCAGATTTCCGCCGCAGGCAACGTTCAGCACTTGGATGCCCCGACAGATGGCGAGAATCGGCAGATGCCGTTTGCGCGCCTCCTTCACCAGGGCAAGCTCGAATGCGTCGCGTTCGGGCTCCACGTCGGTCAGCGACTCGTGCGGGGCGCCGCCGTAGTGCTCCGGCGCAATATCCCCGCCCCCCGTGAGCATCACGCCGTCGGTGCCCTCGAGGGCGTCGTCGAGGGCCATTGATGGATCGAGGATGCGGACTTCCCCACCGACGTGGAGGAGAGCCTGACGATAATCCTCGAGCTTACGACACGCCGTGATACCGATGACCGCCATGCCTCACCGTTGGCTTGCAAAAGGGGGCCACCGGTCGACAGGATGGACCCTCACTACCTCGACTGTCGCGCGCGCCGTTCACTCGCGGAGCCGTGAGCCGCAGGCGTTCGAATGCCTGTGGGGCCATGCTGCTACATCCGGGCCGGAACTTCAATCCCCATCAAATCCAGGGCCTTGGTCAGTTGGACCCGGAGGTACGCCACGCCGGCCGCCCGCCATCGCTGCCGATCGGGGTCCTCTTCGGCCACAATCGGATACTTGTGATAAAAGGCACTGAAGAGTTGTGCGAGGCCAAAGGCGTACTTCGCCAGTCCCGAGAACTCAAGGGCGCGGACGACCTGCTCGACAATCTCATCCAGGCGTGACGCCTCGGTGACCAGTGCCCACAGGTCGTGCGGGTCGTCTGGTCCACTAAGCTCATCAGGTCTGAGCGCGTCCAAACTCGTCAGGATATCGGCCTCCGAGATACCCTTCCGCTCCTTCAGCGTCTTGAGGATGTTCTGGGCACGTACCGCCGCATACTGCAGGTAGGGACCCGTCTCGCCCTCGAAGCTGAGCGCCTCTGAGATGTCGAACACGATGAGCTTGCCTCGCGAGAACTTCAACATGAAGTAGCGGATGGCCGCGACGGCGATCTGGCTGGCCACGCGCCGACACTCGTCCGGTGCGAACTCCGGGTTGCGCGCGGCCACCTCCTGTGCGGCCTTGTCGGTGAGCAGATCGAGCATGTCGTCGACCTTCACGCCCAGCCCCTTACGGCCCGACACTTCCACGAACGGCTTCTTCTGCGCGTCGCCGTCGTCGGACGAGTACCCCAGCTCACGCGCGGTCTCGTGCGAGAGCGCCACCATTTCGTACGAGAAATGAATCGAGTTCTCCGCTTCGCGAGGGTGGCCGAGCGTTCGTAACGCCTGACTCAGCAGCGCCTGCAGGTACATTTGGCGGGAGTCGATGACGTTGAGGATTCGTGAGGCGTTGCCAAATGTCGGCGCGGTGGGATCAGTGTCGCCTGAAGTCGTCGCCCAGAGCACCTGTCCTGTGTGCTGCGTCAGAAGCCGCTTATACCGGAAGTCGCGCCCGAGCAGGCCAAACTTCCAGAACTGGTTCGCGATGTCCTTCCCCACATACGTGACCACGCCGTTCGAGCGGACGATGACTTTCTCGCGGGTGTCAGCTCCGCTATCGTCTCCCGCGCTCTCGGCGTCGCCCGCATCACCGGCCTCCTCCTCGATGCGCATCACCCAACACCCGGCGAGCTTCCCCTCGGTCTGCAGGAACACCGCCCCTTGTGCCCTCAGGATGTCGAACGCGTGGGCCCAGAACTTCAGCCGAAGGATGTCCCCTTCGTACGTCAACAGGTCATAGGTCACATTCAGGCGCGCCATCGTCTTCAGATGCGCGCGCACGATCCGATCGACGATGAGCGCACCCATCTCGGCGACGGCCCCCGCGCCCTGTTCGAGGTCGTGAAGCGTCGCCGCGCGAACGGCGAGGTGCGCGTTGTCCTCGTCGTACCACTCCGTCACGCGAGAGTACAGATCCCAGCAGTAG
>Ga0194131_10008108_pt1 | contig 13820 bp, 9 predicted proteins | sample TA2KigO120mmetaG_FD_148631 | JGI IMG/M metagenome (GOLD analysis project Ga0194131, IMG submission 148631) | Freshwater microbial communities from Lake Tanganyika, Tanzania - TA2015053 Kigoma Offshore 120m | ecosystem: Environmental > Aquatic > Freshwater > Lake | place: Tanzania: Lake... | reverse complement strand
CCGGCGCAGGCGTGTTGAACGGGGCGGCCGGCGCTCCAGGGGACTCCAGCCGCGGCGCCGCGAGGCTGTAGTTCCGGCTGCGGGCGTAGTGCCGCATGGCCTCGTTGATGAGGTAGTCCATCGAGCACCCGAGATCCCGGGTCATGACCTCAAAGAGCTCCCAGAGGTAGTCGCGACAGTAGAAACTGCGCAGCGTCTTCCGGTTCTGGTCGGACATGGATCTGCTTCCTCACGTCAAACGGACAGGGGCCCCCGGGGCCGGCATCGAATCAAAAGTCCGAGACCGTTTAGCATAAGCGTCCAAACGCGTAAACGGCGCGCAAGGGCCGTGCGGGCCGTGATCGATCATCAATGCGGGAAATGGGTCAGAGGTGGAACCATGCGAGCGGTCGTTCAGCGAGTAAAAGAGGCCCGGGTCGTCGTCGACGGCCGCGTGACGGGCGCCATCGAAACGGGGGTTCTCGTACTCGTCGGAGCGGCCCCCACGGACACGCCGGCCGAGGTTTGCACCTTCGCCGAGAAGATCGTCGGGCTGCGGATCTTCGCAGACGAAGGTGGGAAGATGAACCTCGATCTGCGGCAGGTGGGGGGCGCCGTGCTCGCCGTCTCGCAGTTCACCCTCTTCGGCGATTGCCGCAAGGGTCGTCGCCCGTCCTTCCAGGCCGCCGCCGATCCCGAGCACGGCCGGGCGATGTACGACCGCTACGTCGAAGCGACGCGCGCGCTCGGTCTGCGGTGCGAGACGGGCACTTTCGGCGCCATGATGGACGTCCACCTGCTCAACGACGGGCCGGTCACGCTTCTGCTCGACTCGACGCGCCTCTTCTGACGGCGGTCGCCGTCGACCCCTCAAACGAATTGCGGGCGGATGAGGCGCCGCTGTGTCGCGACCGGCGCGACGGGCGGATCGCGGACGAGCCGGAAGCCGCAGATCAGCGACGGCTCTGCCATCGGGACCGGCGCCCGGTGGGTCACGCGGCAGGCCATCTCGTTCGGCGTCGCGTAGTGTCCTCCGCGGCCGACACGCAGCCCCGGATCGCCGCCGAACGGGCTGTCGCAATACTCACTGATGAGGCCGGCCAGATCGAAGATGCCGTATGGCGAGCAGTCCGCCGGAAAGCTGCCGACGCGCTCCGGCATTGGTCGACCCGGGCGCGAGGTGGCCATCTTGCAGAACGTGGCGTCGAAGCGGTTGCCCCAGGGGAAAAGACGCCCGTCGGGCCCTCGCGCGGCCTTCTCCCATTCTTCTTCCCGGGGCAGCCGAACGGCGATGCCGACCCGAGTCGTATGCCAAGCGCAGTAGGCCTGCGCATCCTCGAAGCTGATGCCGAAGACGGGCCAATACGGCTCCCAGCGGAACCCCTCGCCGTCGACCGTCGGGAGCGCAAAAAGACCGTCGGGCCCGACCCCCCACAGGTAACCCTCGCAGGGCTTGAGGCGCGGGACGCGTGAACGGGCCTCGTCGGGTGCGGTGAACGCGAGGTCGTTCAGAAATGCCAGGTACTCGGCACAGGTGACCGGAAACCGCGCGACGAAGAGATCCCCAATCACCACCGAGCGCCGGTTTCGGGCCGTGGCACACGCCTCGTCGCCGCCCATGGTGAACGCGCCCGCCGGCATATAGAGGAAGCGATCACCGATTTCGTCGTCGCGAAAAAACCGGACGGCCACGTCCGTCACTTCGCCTCGGTCGATCTGAATCGGGCAGCAAACGTCGCGATACCCGGGAAGCGACAGCGTCAGCAACCAGCTACCCTGCGCCAGGGGATCGTTGTTCAGGGGCGTCGGGGGCAGGCGTTCGTCCATCAGCGTCGTCAGCTGGAGGTCCACCTCGACGAATGGCGCCGCGTCGACCTGCGCCCCCGGCGGATCGGACCGGAGGATGAGGCGCCCCTCACCGCGGAGTTGCTCGTCGAAGAGTCCGCGGTTGTACGCGATGACAAGGCCGCGATAGTAGATGACGTTGGCCTCGTCGTTCTGACGCTCGGACTCGCGCAGGCGAATCCAGTAGAGGCGCGCCAGCGCGTCGGAGGCTTCGTCGTTCGCGGGATCGAAGCCGATGGCCGCCATGAACGCTTGCGCGGCCGCCCCGAAAAGACGGTGCGCCTCGCTCTCGGCCTCGGCCAGGGCGGCCTGCCGCGACCAAAGCGGTCGCTTGGCCTCGATGGGCTCGAACCCCTGCACCCGCCACTCGAGCTCGGAGACCTCGGCGCGCATGTCTTCGGCCCCGGCGCGCGCAATCTTGAACTCCTCGACGAGGCCGTGCCCCTCCTCGACCTTCTCCCGAGAGAGCCGCGCGCGGCGGTCGAGATCCTCGACACCCGACAGGTACTTCTCCAGATCGGCGACGATCTCCCGGCAGCTCTGGTAGCGGTCCTCACGGCGCTTCTGCAGGCAGCGCAGGCAGATCTCCTCGAGCGCGCGCGGGATCTCGTTCTGCGGGGCGCGCTCGCTCGGGGGAATGACCGGCTGCGTGATGACCGACAGCAGCGTCTGCCGGAAGTTCTTGCCGCGAAACGGCGGGACGTAGCACAGGATTTCGTAGAGCAGGGCGCCGAGCGCGTAGATGTCCGACCGCGTGTCGACCTCATCGACCTTGCCGGCAGCCTGCTCCGGCGCCATGTAGGCGGGCGTCCCCGTGACGACACCCATCATGGTCTCGTCGTGCGACTGACTGCGCAAGGTGCTGACTTGCTCGTCGTCGAAGGTCAGCGGATTGGGGCCGGAATACTCCGAAGAGTCCGCCTTGCGTCCGAGGACCTTGGCGACCCCCCAGTCGAGCACCAGCGTCTCGCCGAAGTCGCCCAGCATGATGTTGCTCGGCTTGATGTCGCGGTGCACGACGCTCCGGCTGTGCGCGAACCCGATTGCCATGCAGACCTGCTCAAAGATCTGCAGAAGACGCGTCCGCGTGAAGACCTCGTCGCCAAAGGGGTCCGGCTCCGCCTCTTCGGGCCTGCGCAGCCGCCGGATGATGTCCTTGAGCGTGCGGCCCCTCACCATCTTCATCGTGAAGAAGACCTCGCCACCGCTGTAATAGCCGAAGTCGTGAACGGGCACGATGTTGGGGTGCTCGAGCTGCCCGGTGATCTGCGCCTCTTCGATGAACTTCTTGAGGACGTAGTCGGAGACCTTGTGGCCGTCGATCAGCGTCTTCATGACCAGCGTGCGCATCAGATCGCGGTCGCGCGCGACTTGAATGCAGCCGACGCCACCGCGGGCGAGCTCCCGGAGGATCTCGTATTTGTCGGGCGGTCGCGACTCGGCGATCTTGAGAGCACGGAGCTGCTCCACCCGGGCGAGGACGTCTTCGACGGGCTGCGGTTGGTTCACGGACGAGATTTCGCCGTTGTTCCAGTTCCCGGAGCGCGACGAGTCGACGCCCGCGGCGGAGTGGAGTTCGACCGAGCCGCTCGCCGTCGAGACGAGGTGCGGCAAGAGGCCGCGCTCCTGGATGACCGCCAGGACGGGCGCCGTCTGGCCCTGCGCCAGGAGGACCTCGCAGAGCCGCAAGAACATGGCAGCGTCGATTTCGCCGCGGAGTGCCGCCTGCCGCAGGTGAATCAGGACCTCGTTCATGCCGTCGCTTCCCATTCGGCGCCGCGCTCGGGGCGGGCCGGAGGCACTCTATGCCGCGGTCCGAGGCAGCGTCAACGGCCGACCCTCGTTGCGGCCACCGGTCCGACGTGGTATCACGGGCAGCTTTTCAAGCCCGCCCAGAACGTCCTTCCCATGTATACAATCCTGATTTCATTGATGATTTCCGTTGCCTGCGTGATCCTGCCCGCGTGGGTTCTCGACTGGTCGCCCAAGTGGACGGTTCTCCCGGCGTTCGCCCTCGGCGTGGCCGCGTTCGTCTGGCTTTCGCGCCGCATCTCCCGACGCTTCGAGGCGCTGAACCAGGCCGCGGATCGCGAGCTTCAGGCGCTCCAGCAGCTCGGCCAGCAGATGGCGCAGCGACCCACCATGCGCAACCCGTTGCTGCTCGTGCAGCGGCTCGACGCCGCCGTCGCGATCTTCCGGCGCGGCTTCTTTCTCGAGAAGTGGCTGTTCTCGAAGCCTCAGCTCATGCCGGACGCCCCCGTCGGAGAGTGCATCCCCTACCTCGAAAAGGCCCTGGTCAAAGGTCGCAAGGCGCAGCTCATGTCGAACCTCTGGCCGGCGTGGGCCATGCTCGGCATCGCATACTACAAGCAGGACAAGAAGAACCTGGCGCGCGTTCGCGGCGTCTTCGATGCATGCCTCGCCCACGTTCGTAAGGAGCCCCTCTTCTGGCAGATCTACGCCTTCGTGCTCGTCGGGGAAGACGACGTCGACGCCGCCATTGCTGTTCTGGCGCGCGCGAAAGAGGTCCTGCCGGACGACGCGGCGCTTGCCGAAAACCTGACCGCGTTGCAGAACCGCAAGAAGATGAACATGCGCCCCTACGGCGAGCTCTGGTACCAGTTCGGGCTCGAGCTGCCGAAGATCGCGCAGCCGCCGCGCATGCCGCACCCCCGCGCGCGTGGCGGTTTCGCCCGCCGGCGGTAGCGCGGAAAGGCGCACCTCCCCCGTCGAGTGAGAAGAGATGAGCGAGCCCCTGCGCACCCTCGGCCGATACGCCCTGAAACGCCGGCTGGCCGCCGGCGGCATGGGCGAGGTCTACCTAGGCGAGGTCCAGGGCGCGGCGAACTTCACGAAGCAGGTCGCCATCAAGCGCATCCTGCCGCACCTCGCCGCGAACGAGGCATTCGTCGCCAAGTTCATCGATGAGGCCAATGTCACGGTGCAGTTGCACCACGGCAACATCGTGCCGGTGCTGGAGCTCGCGGATGAGGGCGGGGAACTCTTCATCGTCATGGAGTACTTGCCGGGACGGGATCTGAAAGCCATCCTCCATCGACTGAAGGCGCAGCGGCGTTCTTTCCCCATCGATCTGGCGCTCTTCGTCGCCGGTGAGATCTGCGACGGACTCGACTACGCGCATCGCCGGACCGGCGCCGACGGGCACCCCCTGCACATCGTCCATCGGGATGTCAGTCCGTCGAACGTCATGCTCGGCGCGGCCGGCGAGGTGAAGCTCGTCGACTTCGGCATCGCCCGTGCGCGCGGCAGCCTCCACCAGAGCATCTCCGGCACGTTGCAAGGCAAGTTCGCGTACATGAGCCCGGAGCAGGCGGAGGGTCTGCAAGTCGACCCCCGAAGCGACATCTTCTCGACCGGGCTGGTGCTGTACGAAATGCTGACGGGCGGCCGCCCGCTCGAAGGCGACAGCGAGACCGACACGCTGCGTCGGGTCCGGCAGGCCCGCGTCGCCCCGCCCTCGACGCTGCGATCCGACATCCCGCCCGAGATCGACGCACTCGTGCTCAAGGCGCTCGCCCCGGCGCCCGAGGCACGCCACGTCACGGCCGCCGCCATGCGCCGCGAGATGGCCACCGTGCTCGCGTCGCTGCACAGTGCCGCCGACGCTTCGATGCTGCATCGGTTCCTCGCCGACGTCTTCCCGGAGGGGGTGGTTCCGCAGGCGGCCGACGCGGGACCCCTCTCGATGGACGACGCGCTCAAGCTGCAGCTCGGTGCCCTGACCCCGAGTGTCGACTCGATGGGCAGCACCCGCACGGCGACGGGGCCTTCGGGGCTCGCGCACCGGCCTTCGGCCTCGGTGACCGACGATGCCACGCCGGATCCGCCCGATCGACCGCGCAGCCGCCCCCGGGCAAGCGAATCTCCTCTGCCGGTGACCGGCCCTTCCCTGGTCTCTAGCCCTCCGCCGGCGTCGGCGAGCGGCTCCCAACCGGCCGTTTCGATCACCGAGCCGCCCGTCCCCGTCGCCCCGCGGCCGCTCATCGGGCGCCGCGTGCTCGCAAGCCTCATCGTCCTCGTGCTCGTGACGTTCGGGCTCCTCGCCTACATCAATCAGCCGGTGGCGGCGACGCTGATGGTCACGACGGTCCCGCCCGTCGCCACCGGACTCGAGATCCGGCTCGACGGCGTCGGTCTGACGGGGCTCCATACCGGCAGCGCCGGAGATCTGGTCGAGATTTGCGCCGAGGCGCGCGACTATGAGCGGCGATGCCGCGGACCCGTCGTGCTGCGGGCCGGCGCGAACCCGGTCTCGATCGAGCTCTTGCCCCGCATGGTGCTATTCCGGTTCGAGGCCGAGCCACCGGCGACGACCGTCGTGGTCGAGGGGATAAAAGAGCCCTTCCTTCAAGGTACCGCGCAGAACGTCGTGCTCGGTGAGGCCGTTACGGTGGTTTGGCAGGCCCCCGGGCACCACACGCTGGAGAAGAAATACAACCTCTTCGAATTCCCCGAGCGACGAATCCGGGCGCGCCTTGAACCGGCTCCGGAGACGGCCGCCCCCTCGGCCCAGGCCCAGCCCACCGAGCCGCCCGCGCCGCCATCGGCTCCCTTCCGACCGGGCGACCCCTCGGCCCCGAAACCGCGCGCGGTGCTGATCCAAAGCGCGCCGGAAGGGGCCGAGGTGCTCGCCGACGGCAAGGTCCTGGGGCGAACGCCGCTCGAGCTCGCCGCGCCTCGTTCGGTCCAGAGCTACCGCCTCCGGGCAAACGGGTACGCCGAGGCGACCCTGCGCCTCGAGCCCGGCAACAGCAGCCCGCCACGCGTCGAGCTGGTCCCAACTGCCCCCGGTTACCTCAGCGTGCGCGTCGAGCCCGCGGCAGGCACCCTGCTGCTCGACGGGCGCGACACGGGCAAGAACGTCCTCCGGACGCACGCCATCCCCGCCGGAACCCACACCTTGCAGGCCCGTTTTCTCGACCGGTTGTCGCCGGTCCGGCAGATTGAGATCGAGTCGGGCAAGACGCTCGAGCTCCTCGCGATCGACCTGACCGCGCCCGAAGACCGCGCCGCCGACGGAGTGCCCTAGCCATGAGCGAAGCCCACGCCCCATCCGAAGTCACCCGCACGCAAATGGGTGTCGGGATCGAGCGCGTGCGCACGCACGAGTATTCGCTCGAGGTCATCGACGGTCCCGACAAGGGCAAGTCCCTGCGTACGCGGGGCCGGGTCGTGCGGCTCGGCACCAGCCCCGAGAACGAGTTCGAGGTCGACGACGGCACTACCAGCCGCTTTCACGCGCGCATCGAGGCCGACGCCTTCGGGCACCGGCTGACGGACAACGACAGCAAGAACGGCACCTTCCTCGGCGACGTCCGGATTCGCGACGTCTACTTGAACGCCGGCGCACTCATCCGCATCGGGGGCAATACCTTCCGGTACCAGCCAGGCAGCGAGACCGTCGAAATCGAGCTCTCCCGGGCGACGCGGTTTGGACGGATCATCGGTCAGTCCGCGGCCATGCGGGAGATCTTCGCCATCCTTGAACGTGTCGGCCCGACGGACATGACCATCCTCGTCGAGGGAGAGAGCGGCACCGGCAAGGAACTCGTCGCCGAGGCGGTCCACCAGCACTCGAAGCGCAAGGGCGGCTCCCTCGTCGTCTTCGACTGTTCCGCCGTCGCGCCGAACCTGATCGAGAGCGCGCTCTTCGGACACGTCAAGGGCGCGTTCACCGGGGCCATCGTCGCCCGGGCGGGCGCCTTCGAGCGCGCGCAGGGCGGCACGCTTTTCCTCGACGAGATGGGAGAGCTCCCGCTCGACCTGCAGCCCAAGCTCCTGCGCGCCCTCGAACAGCGAGAGTTCAAGCCGGTCGGCGCCGACCGCGCGGTGAAGCTGAACACCCGCGTCATCGCGGCGACCAACCGCAACCTCCAGAAGGAGGTCGAGGCGGGCAATTTCCGGGAGGACCTCTACTACCGGCTCGCCGTCATCCGAATCGTCCTGCCACCGCTCCGCCGCCGCGTCGACGACATCCCCTTGCTGGTCGCGCACTTTCTGAAGGAGCTACAGACACCGGATGGGCAGCCCGTTCAGGTGAGTTACGAGACCACGGTCAAGCTGCAGAAACATAGGTGGCCGGGCAACGTCCGCGAGCTTCGCAACTTCGTCGAGCGCGCCGCGATGCTGGCGACGGGCAATCGCCTCGAGACGAAGTACCTCGTCCCGCCGAGCTTCGACGACACGCGTTCGGGCCCCGAGCCCTCCGCGGCGGACGAATCGGCGGTCCCGTCGGCGGCCGCGCTCGAGGGCAAGGCCGTCGCCGAGTTCGACGACTCCCTCCCCTTCAAGGACGCCAAGGCTCGATTGGTCGATACGTTCGAGAGAACCTACTGGGCCCGCCTGCTCGACCGAACTCGCGGCAACATCAGCGCAGCGGCGCGCATCGCCGGCGTCCACCGCAAGAGCGCCGAGTACACGCTGAAGAAGCTCAACCTCCGCGGTAGCGCCGACGGCGACGACGACGCTTCGGGCTGAGCGGGCTCGGGTGGCCCCGGGTTGACACCCTTGATGCGTGCGGCCCGTCGTGCGACCCTTCGCGCGCCGTGGCCACACCTCGCTCCCAACCGGCCGTCTTCTTCGCCCGGGCCCTTCGACCCCTCGTCCGACTGTGCCCCCTATTCCTCGCCGGTTGCGGTCCCGAGCACGCGTTGAGCGGGGCGTGGCAGCAGGACTGCGATTCGGTCGAGGGCCGCTGCGACGACGAGCCTTTCGTCTACATGCTGCACGTCGGTCGCTACGGCGACGACGTCACCGGGCTCGTCGTACGCTATGTCAACTCAGGGGCGCCCTTCGACCCGCGTATGGAGTGCGGCTGCTACGTGATGCAGGGCGGACGCGCGAAGGATACCTCCATCTCCCTCCATCTCAAGCTGAGGGCCGCTGCGGCCGCTCCCGGCGATGGTCCAGGCTGCCCCGCCCCCACGCATCCGTTCGCGTCCGAATCGTGCCGGGCGGCGCTCGCGGATCCCCCGTGCAGCACGCTTCGATTCGACCTTTCCGGCGACGACGACATTCTCGACGGTCGCCTTTCCTGCGACGACGCCGCGCCGGGCGTGACACGCCGGTTCGTCCCGGCGCGCGGCAAGACCCGCCGTACCTGTCTCGCCGCTGATCACTGCGCCAACCTGCCATCCCCCGACGACAGCCCCCCGTGATTCGCCTGCGCACGCTCACCCTCTGCCTCGCAGGCCTTTTCTTCCCGATGGGTGCCTCCGCCGCGCCGCCGTTGTCGGATGTGGAGCGCCTTCGGGACGGTCTGCCACCCGGTTTCCGTCGCCCGACGGTCGTCGTTTACCCCGTCCTCGACGCTCGACCGCTCGCCGCCGTCGGGCCCGTCGCCCCGAGTCCCGAAACGAGCGTCTTCGACGCGTTCGTCGCCGAGCTCGCGCGCCACGAAAACCTCAATGTCATTCGGCCGGGACAAACGCTGCAGCGCGTGCGCGCCCGCAAGGGATTCGCCGAAAACGAGGTCGAGGCGGGTCGAATGTCCGGCGCGGGGCATGACGACTACAAGCAGGTTCGCCTCGATGCCGCCATCGACCACCTCGCCGAGGCCGGCACGCTGTTCTCGCGTCTCGAATACGTCTACGTCGATCCGCGGGCCGTCGCCCGCGCAGAGCTCGTCCGCGGACAGGCGCTCCTCGAAAAGGGCGACGACGTTGACGCGAGCACCGCTTTCGGGCGAGCGCTCAACGCCGATCCGCGGCTGCGTCTGCGTCCGAACTACGATCGCCCCGAGTGCATCGACGCCTTCGAACGGGCGCGTCGCGCCGCCATCGAGACCCCGCCCGCGCCCACGGAGCTCAGCCGTTGGGCGGCCGACGAACCCGTCTCTCCGGACGTCTACCTCGTGCGTTCGCGCCTGTTGCCGGCGGTCGCCGAGCGCCCCGAGCGCCTCGAGATCTACGTCGTCGGCTCCGGCGGCGCGGTCATGCCCGACGTGCAGGCGCTCGCGATGCCGGACGCTGCCAGTCGACTCGCCGGGCGCTTGTGGGCGAGTCTGCCCTTCGGCCACACCGTGAAGGACAAGAAACCCGGCGGTGAGGTGCGCCTCGACGCCGGCTTCGCCTGGTTCCTCTTCGCGGAGGACGGCCTCGGCGCGGGCGTCTTCAACAACGTCGGCGCGCAGTCGTCATTCTACTGGGGCTTGGCGCGCAATATCGGGCTGCAAGTCGCGTTCCTCGTGGCCAATAGCGGCCGTGACACCGAGGAAGACCTCCGCGGGGACATCCTGACCTATCGCGCATTTCTGGGACCGGGCTATGAAAAACGCGTCGCTCGCTGGCGCTTCGATGCCCACCTCGGCGTCGAGGTCGCGTCGCCCGGCCGCATCGCGACGACGGACAACGTTTACTGCAAGCATGCCCCGCCCGACGAGCGGTCGATCTTCGCGGCATTCTGTCCGCAAGACGCGATCTCGACGTCCAACCGCACCCTCCTCGTCGGAACCGGCATGACCGCCGGGGCCTCAGTCGACCTCGTCGACGACCTCTACCTCGCGTTACAGGTCAACGCCGCCGAGTACTTCTACCAGCTCGAGTCCACCGATCTCGGGCGCCCCGTCGGGGCCTCGTTGTCCCTCGGCTACCGGCTCCGTTGAGGCACGCCGGTCCATCAGGCGGTCGTCTCTTCAAACCGCAGTCGCACGGGGTTGACGAGAGAAATGAGACATTGTCCGCCCCCACCGATGAGGCGGACCTCGACTGTCTGTCCGGCGGTCAGCGGGCCGACGCCGGCGGGGGTGCCCGTAGCGAGCAGATCGCCCGGCATCAAGGTCATGTGTCGGCTGACATAGGAGACGAGCGCCGCCGGTCCGAAGACCATGTCCGCGAGGGCCCCGTCCTGCCGGCAAGCACCGTCGACAAAGCACTGAATCCGACCGGGCCCGATGTCCGACGACCAGCGTTCAGCGGGCAGGCGGGCGTCGGAGACCGGACAGAACGTGTCGAATCCCTTCGCCCGGGTGAAGCGGCCGTCCGCGCGCTGCAGATCCCGCGCCGTGACGTCATTGAGGACGGTGAACGCTGAGATGGCTGCCCACGCGCCGCTCTCGTCGAGATCCGTGGCGCGATGCCCAATCACGATCGCCAGCTCGGCCTCATGATGGACCTCGGCGCTCTGCGGCGGCAGGCGAATTGCCTCCCCCGGTCCAATGAGCGCGCTCGGCGGCTTCAAAAAAAAGATCGGCGCGGCGGGGACCGCGTTTCCCAATTCAGCCGCGTGCTCTCGGTAATTGCGCCCGATACAGACGACCTTCGACGGAGGAGGCAGGACTTCCATGACCGAGAGCATCACCTACCCTCGGCGGAGACGCAACCCGGGCATCGGGCACTCGGGGGGCGCGCGGCTTGACCGTCCCCTGAGTGTGACCTAGACTTTCGCGATTGGGCTGCGAGGCCGCAGCAGTTCCTGAACCGAATCGACGTGGCGAGAAGCTCATGGCCGGTGAACGCAAGGAAAACTCCGTCCTCTTCAGCTTGAAGGAGCTGAAAGACATCACCGCTGACGAGCCAGAGCAGCCGCTTCGCTCGAAGGCGGCGCCCGCGCTGTCATCGGCGTCGGCCCGTCGGCCGTCCTTCATGGACGATAAGGACGATCTGCTCGCGGATCTCCGCTCGTCGGTCGCCGCAGACGCCGAGGCCGAGGCCGCCCGCATCGAGGCCGAGCGTCGCGCACTCCGGGACGCGGAGGACCGGCGCAAGCACGAGACGGCGACCCTGCAGCGGGCCGAGATCGACGCCCGCATCGCCGCGGAGCAAGCGCGACGGCGCGCTGCCGAGGACGAGCGCGTCGCACGCGCCCGCCAGATTGACCTCGACGAACGCCGCGCGCGCGGCGAGATCATCGAAGAGCCCGCCGCCGCGCCCGAGCCGGTCGTGCACGTGACCCATGTGCCGGCCGCCGTCCCTCAGGTGCTCGCGCCGGTGCAGCCGCAAGGCCGCAGCACCGCGTTCTATCTCACGGTCGTCGGCCTACCGGTCGTCTGCATTACGGCCATCGCAATCGCGGTGATCCTCACGCAGAAGGAGACCAACCTGCAGCCCGTGTCGACCGAGCCGGTGGTCGTCAACGTGCAGCCGGCTGCGGTCATCACCGCCTCGCCGACTGCGCCCGCCATCGCCTCGGCCGCGCCGACGGAGCCCCCCGCCCCCGTGAGCGAAGCGATCGCCCAGACCGACAAGCCCAGGCCCAAAGGCCCGCGGGGGCCGAAGCCGGGCGTTGGAGAGAAGCCCGGCGCCGGGGGCGAGAAGCCCGCGAAAACGCCGACTGGCGGCCTGAAGATCGACCTCAACAGCGACTGAGGCGCGCTCAGAGACAGAGAGCGAAGCCCCACCCGTTGTTGACGCACATCGTGCCGTCCGGGCAGCTCGGGTTGCGCAGGTTGCACGTCGGGATGCAGATCCGCCCGCCGCCCGGATCCCCACAGAACGACTCCTCGGCGCAGTCGTCCTGAGAGACACAGGGTCCACCCGACGCCACATTGCCCGCCGGGTTGCACTGCCCGTCGTCGGCGACGAGCGAAACGGGCCGGCAGATCTCGCCTGCGCCGCAACCAGACGCCCCGCCGGTGCCGAGGGTGCAATCGACCTCAAGGCACATGCCGAGCACCCGCGTCTCGTCGAAGTCCGGCGTGTTTGGGTCGTCCGGGTTGCTGAAGTCGACGCAGGTCCGGCCGGCCGAGCAGCGTGCCGCCTGCGGGTTGCAGAGACCGGCGCACTCCCCCGTGCTGGCGAAGTCGAGCGACGGATCGAGGGGATCGTCCGGATCGCCGAAGCAGAAGAAGCCGGGTTCGCACTGCACGGCGCGGCTGTTGGCGTCGCGACCTTCGGCCTGCGCGTTGCAGGGCTGTCCCTCGCGGGCCTGTCCCGCCTCAAAGCAGATGCCGGGCTCGCTTCCGCCGGCGGGATCACCCACCGCCAGGGGGAAACAGGTGCCCTCCCACTGATTCTGCGACCCCGTGGCGCACGTCCCGAGGACCTCGCCATTGGGTTGCTCCGGGTTGCCACAGAAACGGAACCAGCAGACGTTGATGTCCGGGTAACAGACCTCGTTGAAGGGGCAGTCCTCGTCGCCGCCGCACCCGAACAGGCAGAGGCTCTGCGCCGGGCCGTTCTCGAAGCAGAGTTGCGACGCGCCGCAGGTCGCCGGATCCTCGAAGCAGTCCGTGCCCTGTACCGGGACGCAGCCGCCCTCGAAGCACTGGTGGGTGTCCACCGGGCAGTGGTAATCCGTGGCGCACGTCCCGTTCAAGCGGACGCAGTGTCCACCCTCGCAGGACTCGCCCGGCGCACAGGCATAGGGGCAGCCGAGATCGCAGAAGCCCGTCTCGGCGTTGCAGACCTCACCCGCACCGCAGCCACCGACCCGGCAGTCGGGCTGACAGATGTCCCCCGAGTCATCGCCGGGAGGGACGCACATCCAGCCCTCGCGGCAGTCCCCCGCTCCATTGCAGGCGGCAAAGCAAATGTTGCTCTGCCCGGACGCGAGGCAGCGCTGCCCGTCGTCGCAGTCGTTGTCGCTGCGGCAATTGAAGAGGCAGAAGCCCCCCGGCACCCGGCCGTTTGTGGCTTCCTCGGAGACGCACTCGTCGCCGGGCGGGCAGTCCTCGGCCGTCTCGCACGCGCCCGTGTGCATGCCCGCACCGCCGATGGGCAGGCAGCGCCCTGTGGCCGGATCGCAGGCCGCGCCTTGGGGACAGCGGACGTCTGCGCACGGATCACCGGGCCCGCCGCCGTCCCCGCCCGTCGAACCACCGGCGCCGCCGGATCCGCCGTCGCCACCGGGCAGCGCACCGCCGGTCCCGCCGCCGAGAGGCTCGCCCCCGTTGCCGCCGGGAACGGGGCTGCCCCCTCCGCCGAGATCCGGCAAGGTGATGCTCGGGCCCATGTCCTTTCCGCCCCCGCCGACGGGATTGCCGCACGCAAGAGAACGGGCGACCTGGGTGGCCGCCACACCGAACTGACACAGGTTGT
>Ga0194131_10008107_pt1 | contig 13820 bp, 8 predicted proteins | sample TA2KigO120mmetaG_FD_148631 | JGI IMG/M metagenome (GOLD analysis project Ga0194131, IMG submission 148631) | Freshwater microbial communities from Lake Tanganyika, Tanzania - TA2015053 Kigoma Offshore 120m | ecosystem: Environmental > Aquatic > Freshwater > Lake | place: Tanzania: Lake... | reverse complement strand
CGGACGCAGTTGGGACGCATCCTCGCGCGGGCGAGCGTCAGGCAGTGGCCCAAGTTGTGGCAGAACCTCCGATCGACCCGCGAGACCGAACTCGCCGAGCGGTTCCCGATCCAAGCGGTAACGGCGTGGATCGGGAACTCGGAGGCGGTGGCGCGGAAGCACTACCTACAGACCACCGAGGCGCACTTCGAGGAGGCGGCGCGGGCGGGCGAAGGCGGAACCGGCGAGGCCCGCTCGAGCCTCTCGGCGGAACTCGCCGCGGAGGCGCCCTCGATCAAGGCAACGCAAAAAGCAATGCGCGCAGCGCACGAAAACAGCACGAGCGGGCATGAAGCCCGCTCGGCTGGTTCGCTCGCAAGTCTTGGAGTCTTCGGAACCTTGGGTGAGTCTTGCGAACTCTGCTCAACGGATCCAGTGGGCCTGAAAGGACTCGAACCTTCGACCTCACCCTTATCAGGGGTGCGCTCTAGCCAGCTGAGCTACAAGCCCGTCGGGTCGGCGGACCGGCGAGCCAGTCCGTGGAGGGCGGAAGTATAGCGGTCGAGGAGCAGCGGATCCGCCCACCGTCGCGCGCCGAGACCGCCTCCTCGACCGAGCCAGATCCCGCGGCGGGTGATGCGGGACCTGACGCCGAGGCGATCGCTCACCACGCCCGCAGGTCCCCGGTCAGAGGCTCGATGAGGTCCTTGAGCGCGACGATGCCGAGCGGGCGGGCGTCCGGTCGCCCAACCACCGCGAAGCGCTGCCTCGACTGGCGGAGCCGACGGATCGCCTCGGCGGCGGGCATCTCCGCGGGCAGGAACTCGATGGGTCGCAGGAGGTCGGCGGTCGGTCGATCCCTCTCGAGGATCGCATCGATCGCCTGCAGCATGCCCCGCACCCGCCCCTGCCCATCGACCAGCGGAAGCCGGCTGAAGGGACGCTCGCGGATCACCTTGCTCCGTTCCGCCGGGCTCGCCTCGAGCCGAAGGGTGATGACCCTCGACCACGGGACCATCTCGCCGACGACGGTCCTCCGACGCATCTCGAGCGCCCGATCGACGAGGGACAGCTGCTCGCCGCTGAGGACCCCCGACCTCGCGCCCTCCTGCAGCAGGTGGGCGACCTTCTGTCGAGCGCTCGGACCCGATGGTCGCTCGTCGCCGAGGAACCTCGTCGCGAGTCCGGCGACGCCCCGCAGGAGCGCGAGCAGTCCGATCCAGGAGAGCAGGCTGCGAAGACCCACCAGAAGACCCGAGAGGCGGTAGGTCCAGCGGTCGGTGAAGGTGCGGAAGAGGTCCTTGGGCAGGACCTCCCCGAAGACGAGGAGCAGCGGGACGACGACGAGGGTGTTCACCACGACCGAGGCGACGGGACCGAGCTGCGCCCGGTCGAGGAGCGTCGCGACGGCGAGGGTCCCGATGTAGTTCACCACGTTGTTGCCGATGAGCAGCGACGCGAGGATCCGCTCCGGCTGCGCCAGCTCGTTCTGCACGCGGATCGCCCGTCGCTCGCCGCGGGCGGCGGCGACGGTGAGCCGGACGCGGTTGATGGTGTAGAGCCCGGTCTCGAGACCGGAGCAGAGCGCGCTGCACCCGAGCCCGCCGAGGGCGATCGCGAGGATCGCGGCGTCTCTCGACCAGTCGGGAGTCACGGCGCGGCACTCCCCTCGTCCGAGGCGCTCAGCAGACGCACGAGCACCGTCCGCACCACGGCCCGCTCGACCCGACCGGCGGAGAGCTCGACGTTCGCGAGGCGGACCCGGTCGCCGGGATGCACCGCGCGACCGAGGCGCTCCAACATCAGCCCCCCGAGCGTCACGGCGCCCCGGCTCGCGAGCTCGGCGCCGAAGATGTCCTGCCAGTCGAGGATCCGCATCTCCCCCGGCACCTCCCAGGTCAGGGCGTCGAGCCGCCTCGGCGGCGGCAGCGTCTCCTCCTCGGGGGCGACGATCTCCCCCACGATCGCCTCGACGACGTCCTCGAGCGCCACCACCCCCGCCGTGCCGCCGAACTCGTCCACGCTCACCGCGAGGGTTCCTCCGGTCTCGCGGAAGCGGACCAGCAGTGCCTCGACGGAGGCGATCTCCGGGACGAAGGCGATCGGCTCGAGGTAGGTCTCGAGCGGTCGGCGTGGCCCCTCCGCGAGGAGGTAGCGCTTCACGGGCAGCAGCCCGATCAGGTGATCGACGTCGCCCCGGCAGACCGGAAGACGCGAGAGCCTCGCCCGCTGCACGGTCGCGCGGATCCGTCGCTCGTCGGCGTCGATGGGGAGGACTTCCATGCGGACGCGCGGGACGTGCACGTCGCGCACGCGGAGGCGCTGGAGCCTCACGACGTCGAGCAGGAGCTCCTGCTCGTGGCTCTCGAGGAGCCCCTGACGCGCCGAGATCTCGAGCAGCGCGCCGAGCTCCTCCTCGCCCAGCTCCGGAGGGGCGGTGCGCGGCGCCGTGAGCCGCGCAAGCGGCTCCACGACGAGCCTCGACATCGCCGCGCGGACCGGGAGGATGAGCCGGTGGAGCGCGAGGAGCGGCGTCGCCACGAGCGTCGCCACCATGCTTCGCCGCGACTCGCCGGCGAGCTTCGGGACGATCTCCCCGCACAGGATGAGCATGAGGAGGGTCCCGACCGCGAAGCCCACCTCGAGCACGACCGACCCCTCGACCCGCACGAGGAGCACGGAGCTGACCACGAAGTAGAGGGTGTTCACCGTCACGTTGCCGAGGAGCAGCGTGAGCAGGAGCATCCGAGGGTCCGCGAGCAGCGACTCCACCGCGCGTCCCGCGATGGGGTGACCGCGGCGGAGCGCGAGACGCTCGTTCTCGCTCATCCCGAAGAGTGCCGTCTCCGACGCCGAGAAGAAGCCGCTTCCCGCGAGGAGCGGAAGCAGCATCGCGAGCAGGATGAGGTCGGTCGCGCCGAGGGAGACCACCGGCGGGGCTCCCGCCATGGCGATCATGGCGACGACTCCCGACGCGTCCGCCATTCCTCGAGCAGACGATCGAGCGTGCGGATCACGTGGAGCGCCGCGCGGATTCGCCCGGCGGTCGCCGGATCCGGCTCCGCGGTCGTGCGGGCGAACTCCGTCCCGACGAGGTCAAGCACGCGACGCCGCTCCTCGCGCAGGTCCTCGAGCTCGCGGTCGAGCGTGCCCCGATCGCTCGACGCGGCGGCGTGCTCCAGCCGCTCGCGGCGCTCCAACATCTCGGCGAGGAACTCCTGCGGGAGCGCCGCGGCGCGCCCCTCGGCGAGCGTCGCCCGCCGGTCGAGCAACGCCTCGGCGCGACGGAAGGGATCCCGCAGGATCCGCCGCGCCTCGTTGAGGAGCGCGGTCGCGCGGACCGCCTCCGCGGCCTGCACGGGGTCGCCGGCTCGATCGGGATGCGCGCGGGCGGAGCGGGCAAGCCATGCCCGGTCGATCTGCTCGACGCCGAGGTCGAATCGTGGCTCGAGCCCGAGCAGGACGAAGGGGTCCTCCGCCATGGGATCACTCGGTGCCCGCGACCCGCTCGATCTCCTCGTAGCTCGTGTGCCCCTGCGCCACGAGCTGGAACCCGAACTGCTGGAGGCTGGTGAAGAGGTTGTTCCGCAGCACGTCACGGATTCCCTGGATGGTCGGGTTCTTGAGGACCACGTCGCGGAGGGGATCGGAGAACTCGAGCAGCTCGAAGAGCGCCCGCCGACCGACGAATCCGGTCTGCAGGCACTCGATGCAGCCCTGCGGCGCGTAGATCTCGGGAACGCCCCCGAGGAACTGCCCCATCTTGAGGCTCTGCTGGGGCGTCGCGCGGACCGGTCGCCGGCACGCGACGCAGAGGAGCCGCACGAGCCGCTGCGCGATGATCATGTTGATGGCGCTCGCGACGAGGTACTGCTCCACCCCGAGGTCGAGCAGGCGGAAGATCGCCCCGATGGTGTCCTTCGCGTGCACCGTCGAGTAGACGAGATGCCCGGTCATCGCCGCCTGCATGGCGACGTTCGCGGTCTCGATGTCGCGGATCTCGCCGACGTAGATCACGTCGGGATCCTGCCGCAGCACCGAGCGGAGGATGTTCGCGAAGGTGTGCCCCTGCTTGCCGTCGATCGGGATCTGCGTCGCGCCCGGCAGCTGGTACTCGACCGGATCCTCGATGGTGATCGCGTTCCGCTGCTCGACGTCGATCTCGCGGAGGCAGGAGTAGAGCGTCGTGGTCTTGCCGCTTCCGGTCGGACCGCAGGCGAGAAGCAGTCCGGCGTCTCGGGTCGCGATGCGCCGGAGCTTCTCGTACATCCAGGGAAGCAGGCCGAGCTCGTGGAGGCGGTTGGGGGCGTTGCTCGAGTCGAGCACCCGCACGACGAGCTTCTGCCCGTGCACGGAGGGCGTGAAGCTCACGCGATAGTCCACCCTTCGCCCGGGGATGCTCACCGAGAAGTGCCCATCCTGCACCGCGGGCTTCTGGCTGGTGTCCATCTCGCAGAGGATCTTCACCATGCCGACCACCCGCTTCGCGATCGCCGTCGACAACTCGGCGGCGGTCAGCATGTAGCCATCGACGCGGAGCCGCACGGTCGCGGAGTCGCCCTTCGGCTCGAGGTGGAGATCGGTCGCCCGCGCACGAAAGCAGGCGAGCAGGAGAAGCCGGAAGACCCGGACGCTCTCGGCGGACTCCCCCTCGCCGCCTGCCGAGCGAGGAGGATGGACGGTGACCCCGCGGCAGTCGACCAGACCGATGTCCGCGACCTCGAAGCTGCGGTCCGGGGCGCCGTCGATGATCGAGAGGAGCTGCCGCTCGTAGTCGGTCTTCGGCGCACCGACGAGCTCCTTGAGGTCCACGTCGAGCGTCGCGTTGTCATAGGCCTGCCGCTTCGCGTTGGACGCGGCGGCGGCGAAGTCGGGAGTCTGGCGCTTCCTCGTCGGAGCACCCTCCTCCGGATCGATGTACTCGATGGAGAGACCGCCGATCTCGATGCGGTCACCATTGCGAAGGACCCGCTCGGAGACGCGAACGCCGTTCACCTTGGTCCCGTTGCGGGATCCGAGATCGACGACCCGGAACCCCTCGCCGTAGCGCTCCACATGGCAGTGTCGCCGGCTGAGCCGATCATCCGCGGCGTGCACGGTGCACTCCGGGTGCCGCCCGACGACCACCGGCTCGCCGTCGACGGAGAGGTCGATCCGACGGTGACCTTGCGTCGTGCGAACGTCCAGATGCGCCATGGGGAGTTCCGTTCCGTTCGATCCGATCGAGCACGCCACGTGCCGACCGACTCACGATTCCGGCGAGGACGGCAGCCGAATCTTCTGCCCGCGAACCAGTCCCCTCCGCCAGCCAGAGGATACGGGACGGGTCCCCCTGCGAAGGCGTCTCCCAGGGAGCCGCTCGCCGTTCATCCATCACTGGCAAACGAACGCGTGACTTCGGTCGCTCGCACGACGCAATCTCGTGCCCGATGACTCAATCTCTCCGCTGCCTCCGGGGGATTGCTTGCCATGGCGAGCAACTGCCCGCCGCTGGCACGCGACCACGAACGCCGCGTGAAGGAGAACCGTCAGCGAGGACCCGAACCACCCGACCGGGGTCCGCCGTCGGGGCGTGGGCCTGGAGGTCCTCCAGCGGGGCGACCTCCCCCTCCCCCGGGGGCACCGCCGCCACCTCCGCCTGAACCGCCGCCAGGACGACCAAAGCCGCGCCGAGGATTCCGGCTCGAGCCACGCCGGGGGTTGAGTCCCATCGCCCTCGGCCCGAGAGGACCACTTCGAAGTTCCTTGAAGGTCGCCGGCTTCCCGCCCTTCTTCGGAATCGCCTCATTGATCACGAGCGCACGCCCCCGCAACTTCGTGCCAGCGAGCGACTCGATCGCCAACCGGGCGCGGAGCTCGTCGCGGATCATGATGATCGCGAAGCCTCGGCGCTTGCCGGTCGCCTTGTCCTCGGCGAGCGCAATGTCCTCGATCGGTCCGAACCGCTGAAAGAGCCTCTGAAGGTCCTCTCGCTCGGTTCGGTAGTCAAGGTTGCCGACGTAGATCTTGAACATGCGGTCTCACCCTTCCCCGTCGACCGCAGCGTCCGCGGGCGACGTCAAGGCGTCAATCCCCCCTTCGAACGAAAAGAGCCTCGCCGGGTTTCCCCGGCGAGGCCCAAAAGTCGGCGATGACCTACTTTCCCGCGTTGCAGTATCATCGGCGAGTCGAGCTTAACTTCTGTGTTCGGGATGGGAACAGGTGTGACCTCGACCCTATCGTCACCGACAAGTCCCCTCCCCAGTGGCGACCGGGGAGGGGAGCAATGACCATGTCGCGTTCGTCGTCGTCCACGACGGAACACTGAGAACATGAGCAGCCGGACGGCCCGCACCCAGCGTCGAGGATCGACGGGGCGCGGTCAGCACGGCCAAGCCGTTGACCGTTAGTACCGCTACGCTGAGCAGGTTTCCCTGCGTGCACGCGCGGCCTATCAACCCGGTAGTCTCCCGGGGGTCTACGTCTTGCGACAGCAACACTTATCTTCAGGTGGGCTTCCCGCTTAGATGCTTTCAGCGGTTATCCCTGCCGCACTTAGCTACCCAGCGATGGACCGAGCGGTCCAGCTGGCACACCAGGGGTGCGTCCATCCCAATCCTCTCGTACTAAGGATGTCTCCTGTCAATGTTGCAACGCCCACGGCAGATAGGGACCGACCTGGCTCACGCCGGTCTGAACCCAGCTCGCGTACCACTTTAATAGGCGAACAGCCTAACCCTTGGGACCGCCTTCAGCCCCAGGATGTGATGAGCCGACATCGAGGTGCCAAACCGCTCCGCCGCTATGGACGCTCGGGAGCGATCAGCCTGTTATCCCCGGGGTACCTTTTATCCGTTGAGCGACGACCCTTCCACACAGAATCGCCGGATCACTAGAGCCCTCTTTCGAGACTGCTTGCCCTGTCTGGCTCGCAGTAAAGCTGGCTTATGCTCTTGCACTCTAAAATGCGGTTGCCAACCGCACTGAGCCAACCTTTGCACTCCTCCGTTACATTTTGGGAGGAGACCGCCCCAGTCAAACTGCCCGGCATGCAGTGTCCCCCGCCCGGCTTCACGGGAATCGGGGTTAGGCCACGAACGAGTTCAGGGTGGTATTTCACTGATGGCTCCACCGGACCCGAGAGTCCAGCTTCAAAGCCTCCCACCTATGCTACGCAGCACCCATCCATGACCACTACAAGCGTACAGTCAAGGTCCACGGGGTCTTTCCGTCTTGCCGCGGGTAGGCGGCATCTTCACCGCCACTACTAATTCACCGAGTCGGTTGTGGAGACAGCGCTCCAGTGATTACGCCATTCATGCGCGTCGGAACTTACCCGACAAGGAACTTCGCTACCTTAGGACCGTCATAGTTACGGCCGCCGTTTACCGGCGCTTCAGTCGCCAGCTTCGCATTGCTGCTAACCGGCTCCTTTGACGTTCCGGCACCGGGCAGGCGTCACACTGTATACGTCCTCTTGCGAGTTAGCACAGTGCTGTGTTTTTGATAAACAGTTCCCAGAGCCTCTTCTCTGCGCCCTCTGTTTCCAGGAGGGCCCCCTTATTGCGAACGTACGGGGTTAACTTGCCTAGTTCCTTCACAACCGTTTGCTCGAGCGCCTGAGGCTTTTCGCCACGCCCACCTGTGTCAGTTTTGGTACGGCTTGGTTGCTCGTCACCGGACGGCTTTTCTTGGAACCGCTTCGTCTCGCATCGGCCTAGAAGGCCTGGACGCTTCACTGTCCCGCCAAGACTCCGCGATCCGTCACGCCGGATCAACCTTGCAACCAAGGGCCGGAATGTTCACCGGCTGTCCATCGACTACGCCTTTCGGCCTCGCCTTAGGAACCGCCTAACCCTGGGCGGAATTACCTTCCCCAGGAAACCTTGGGCTTTCGGCGACGGGGATTCTCACCCCGTTTATCGTTACTCAAGCCGACATATTCACTTCCTGTCGCTCCACCAACCCTAACGGGAAAGCTTCGACGCTGACAGGAACGCTCCTCTACCCCCGCACAAGGCGGGCCGCAGATTCGGTACACCTCTTATTCCCGATCATTATCGGCGCTGGATTCCTCGACCAGTAAGCTGTTACGCACTTTTTAAATGGTGGCTGCTTCTAAGCCAACATCCTGGCTGTCACGGCAATCCAACTACCTTTAGAACTTAGAGGCGTTTAGGGACCTTAACTGGCGGTCTGGGTTGTTTCCCTTTCGACCACGGAGATTATCCCCCATAGTCTTACTCCCACGATTCGGTGCACGGTATTCGGAGTTTGGTTGGGGTGAGTAGGCTTGTGGCCCCTCAGCCCCATCCAGTCGCTCTACCCCCGCGCACTAGTTCGTGAGGCTAGTCCAAAAACTATTTCGAGGAGAACGAGATATCTCCAGTTATGATTAGACTTTAACTCCTCCCCACAGGTCATGCCAGAACTTTTCAACGTTCACGGCTTCGGTCCTCCAGGAGGTATTACCCTCCCTTCAACCTGCCCATGGGTAGATCAACTGGTTTCGCGTCTGCTCCCTGCGACTCGACGCCCTTTCAAGACTCGGTTTCCCTTCGGCTGCGCTGGGTTTCAGCTTAGCCTTGCCGCAGAGAGCAACTCGTCGGCTCATTATGCAAAAGGCACGCCGTCACCCCTTGCGGGGCTTCGACCGCTGTGTAGGCACATGGTTTCAGGTACTTTTCACTCCCCTTGTCGGGGTGCTTTTCACCATTCAGTCGCCTTACTGGTTCACTATCGGTCGTCGAGGAGTACTCAGGCTTGGAGGGTGGTCCCCCCATGTTCGGTCCGGGTTCCACGAGCCCGAACCTACTCGAGGCCACGTTGACCACGACGCTACAGGACTATCACCTTCTGTGGTCCGTCTTTCCAGACGGTTCAAGTCGCTTGTCAACTGATCCGCGTTCGCTCGGCGCTACTGACGGAGTCGCGGTTGCTTTCCTTTCCTCTAGGTACTAAGATGTTTCAGTTCCCTAGGTTCGCTTCACGTGCCCTATGAATTCAGGCACGGATGACCCTTGCGGGCCGGGTTGCCCCATTCGGAGATCCCAGGATCAATGCTCGGTTACCAGCTCCCCTGGGCTTTTCGCAGGTTCCAACGTCCTTCATCGCCTCTCGACGCCAAGGCATCCACCATGTGCCCTTGATGGCTTGACCGTGCTGACCTCGCCTCGGCGAATGCCTCGACGTGGTCCACGGTGCTTCGCCTGAACAACACCACTCGTTCAGGACGACGTCGCGGGACTTCCCGCGACGGCCGCTCAAGCTGCTCATTTTCACTCGGTATTCGTCCGGACTCCGGAGCCGAGGTTCGGGGAGAACCAACGGTCCGAGCATCCGGACTCGCGACATGGTCTGCACTTGTCAAGGAACTGAACTCGCGACGGAACTCACGTTCCGGCAACGAGATCCCTCGTCGGGGAGCAGGTCTCTCCCGGACGAGGGATCGAACAGAATAGCGAGGTCGAAACGCCTGTCAATGCCCTTGAGCCTGCCCCGCAAGATTTTTCGCACCCCGCGTTCCCGGATCGTCATTCGGACCCAGTCGATCCTCACCCCCCGAAGCTCCCACGGCGACCACGGGCGGTCCGACCGCAGGTCAGCGTGCCCGCCGCCCGGCCGAGAGATCGCCCTCGAGGTCCACTCCTGCGGTCCTGTGCCGCTGTGCCCCGCTCTGCCCCAATCTGCCCTTCCCCCTTCTGCCCTTCCCCCTTCTGCCCCGCCGCCCCTGCCCCGCCCGGCCCTGCTCTTGCCTCCTCTGCGAACCCCAGTCCGCACGAACCACGTTCAAGGACGCCAGTGGTCCTCGGCCCTTCTGGGGGGGGTCCAAGACTTCCGCAAGACTTCCGCAAGACTTCCGCTCGACAGGCGAGGGGCGTCGGCCCCAAGCCAAGCGAACCACCGGCTCGGGTCCGTCAGCCTCCGGCCGACTCGTCCTGCTTCGCGGCTTCGACTTCGTCGGCAAACTTCCTCCGCAGCGGATTGCCGCGGTCCGACTCAGGGAATCGCTCTTCCCGGTCGATCGCGCCGAGCCGTCCGACCAACACCACCACGCCTCGGGTCCGCTCGTTTCCGCTGACCTGGTCCCGCGAGGGGTCCTCGATGATGTCCATGACGTACCACCCGGTCGAGAAGTCGATCTGGGCGTCCGGCTGACCAGCACGCCGCACCGACTCCACGCCCCCGATGACGTCACCCGGCTGGACGCTGAAGGTCGCCGACCGACGGAGCCCATCCCGGAAGGCGAACACCTCGATGGTCGCCGTTCCGAGACCGAGGCTGCCCTCGCCGGGCGTCGCCCTCGTCAGGAAGAAGCCGACGGGCGGCGACACCTGCACCGGCGCGGACCAGTCGCTGAACGCCGTTCCAAGCGTGAAGCCAGACGCGAGCGACTGCTGCTGAGGCACCATCTGGTTGGTGCGGGCGAAGAACGGGTTGTAGACGTCGATCCGCGCGCGGTACCGATAGGTCCGGTTCGGCTCCACGCCGAGGTCATGCGTCCAGACGACGATCGACGGGTCCTTGTCCATGGAGGGCAACGCCACGGCAGCACCGCCGCTCGCAAGCCCCGGCGCCACCTTGGAGAGATCCGACTCGGTCCTCGAGATCGACGTCGCGATGGTCTCAAGCCGCTTCGTGAGCGCGATGCGACGCCGCTTGGTCGCCTCGTCCTGCGCGGCATCCCCCGTGCCGCGGCGTCCCTGCATGCCGCTTCCGGACCCGAGTCCGCCGCCGCGCGGTGGCGCCGTGCCTCCGCCTCCGCCCGCGCCACCGTCTCCGGCATCGCGCCCGCCGCCGCGACCGCTCGGACGATCACCCGGCTTCTGCTCGTCGTCCCGGACCGGACCTCCCAGCTCGTCGAGACGCGACTTGGTCCTCGCCTCGTCCTGCCGCAGCCGCTGGAGCTCGCGACGCAGCCGTCGGACTTCATCGCTCACCGCAGGCGCCGCCGCATCGCTCGGGGCGGTCGCCTCGACAGGAAGCGGCGCGACGAAGTTCGAGTTCCGGGTGGCGACGAACTCGGGCTGCAGGATCTCGAGCTGCCGCGCCGCCTGCGAAAGTTCCTCGAACATCGCGTCGCGAAGCGCCGCATCCGCCGTCGCCGCGTCGGCGCGGAAGGAGTCCTGCGTCGGGAAGGCGGGAACCACCACCGACTCGCCCCACTGACCGTTCGCCAGCTCCTGCCGCTCGAAGACCACGTCGACGAGGTAGAGCCTCTCGTTGAACCAGAGCGACGGCACCGCCTGACGGGCGGGGCTCGCGCGAGGCTGGCTTCGCTGCAGCTCCTCCCGAAGCGCCGCGAGGTCAACGATCGCCGAGGGCGAGATCCAGGTGACGTCGAGTTCGCCGACCGCACCGTCGAATCGACCCCCGAGCGGCTGCAGCTGCTGCCAGCCCTCCTCGGTCAGGGCATCCGCGGTCTGGACGATCTCGCCCATCGCGACGCCGGAGAAGCGAGGCTCGTAGTACCAGACCACCTCGGCGATGTCGCTCGGCACCAGCGCCGACGCCAGCGAGGGACGGCTCGGAGCGAGTCCGCCTGCATCGAGCAGCGGAGCCGTCATGTCCTCGCGGAACGACTCGACGACGAGGGGTACCTCGCCCTCGAAGAGATCCACGCCGGAGGGGGCGTCGTCGCGGAGTCGATCGGCAAGCTGCTGCGCCCGTTGGCGGAGCAGACCGTTGACCTCGCCGACGCCGACCTCGCGGTTGTCCACGCGGACCGTCGAGCCGCCCCCGAGGAACTGCAGGGCGATGACCGCCACGAGGATCAGCACCGCGAGTCCGAGGACGAACTTCTCGGCGTGCAGCTCGAAGAACGAGATTCCCTTGACCTTCATGTGGAGCCTCTTGGGTTCCGATCCAACCTGACGCGGCGCTCGCGCCGCACCGCCTCGATCCTGCGACTCACCCCTCGCCCATCGGGGCGATGCCGCCGCCGATGCCGAGGGCGGCCCGCAGGTCACCCGGCATGAACGGCGCGGTCCACTCCCGCAACCACACCGTCTCGATGAGCAACGTCACCTCGGAGACGGGATCCGTGCCGTAGATGTACCCCTGACCCGCGGCGTCGAAGGCGTCCGCCGGACGAAGCTTCACGTCGAGGACCGTCATGAAATTCCGCCTCGCGAGGGCGTCGAAGAGCCTTGGCAACTTCGCGGTGGAGACCACCGCGACGAGCTCGACGAGCCGCACGTCGTAGATCGAGTTGCTGACGCGCCCCGTGAAGCTCCGCGCGAAGTCGAGCGGCGCCTCCACGCTCGCGTCGATCGTCATCGGACCGAGGGCGGCGTCCTCGCTTGGGGGCGGGGGCGAACCCTCGCCGCCCGCGTCAGACCCATCGATCCCCCGCCGACCGGGAACGCCATCTCCGGTGAACCCGGATCCCGGCGACCCCTCGCCGCCCCCGCGGGCACCCGGCAGCTCGTCGAGCACCATCAACTGCACCACCCGCTTGACCGGGCTCTCGACGACGCTCGCCGCGCCGGCGTTCGCGATCGCGATCGCCTCCAGCACGTCCTCGGTCATCCAGAACCGCCACTGCCAGTCAAAGAGCATCGACGTCGCCACCTGAGTCCGCGTCGGCTCGCCGGGGACGTCCAGCACCTCCGGCGACGCGTAGAACGACAGCTCGCGGGCCCGCTCGCCGTAGCGCACGAGTCGAGTCTTCAGCAGCTCCGCGTCGAGGTCGGCGAGCTCGCGGGCATCGAGCTCGGCACGCGACCGCTTGCGGATCGTGTTCGTGATGAACTGCGCCTCCCGCCTCTCGAGCTCGGCGCCGACCGCGTCGGGCGCCGGCGGTCCGCCCGCCCGAAGACGCGCCAGCAGGTCCGCGTACGCCTTCACGACCTTGGCATGCACCTCGAACTGGATCGTCTCCCGCTGGCTCTTCGGCGGCTGCGGGAACGCCTCGGGGGACACCACGCCTCGCCCCTTGCGGTTGTGCTCCACCGCGAGACCCCGCACCGCCTCCGCGTCCGCCTGCAGCTTCGTGGAGGCGGATCGGTACTGCTCGAGCAGCGACGCGTTGACCACGCCGCTTCCAGCGCGGGGCTCCTGCCCCGGGACGTCGAGTTGCACCGAGGTCCGCTCGAAGCCGGCGATCTCGGTCACCTTGCGTGCCCGTTCCTCCGCGGTCTTCTGCACGCTCGACTCGATCGCGCCGGAGAACCAAGGCGCGAGCCCGAGCGTGACCACGATCACTCCGCCGCAGGCGACGATCACCCAGTTGCCGCGGACCCACTGAAGGATCTTGTTCATGACTCGCTCGCGTCTCCTTCGGTCGGCTCCGAGCCATCGCCGCCGACGCTCGGGGCGCCGCCGATCAGCTCGACCGTGAACGTGATCACGCCCTGGTGAAACTTCTGTCCGTCGGCATACAGCGACGGCATCCCGGGAATCGGCGCCAGCTTGTCGAGGTCGACCTTCGCCGCCTCTCCCTCCGGCGTCCCGCCACCGCCGCGACTGCGACCGCCCCGTCGGGTGGTGGGACCGGTGGGCACGTCCCGCCCATCCTGATCCGGCACGAATCCGCCGTCCGCGCCAGCGCCGCCGAGCATGCCGCTGCCGCCCGCCTTGACCTGCCCGCCGCCCGTGCGACGTCCCTTCATCTCGCCGCCGCCGGCGCCGGTCGCGCTGCCGAACGACGCGCCGCCGACGAAGTCGTCTCCTCCTTGGTCTCGGTCCGCCGGACGCGTCCCCGTCGCGGCCCCGGCATCCGCGCCAGCGCCCGAAGCCTGCCCTGCCGTCAGCGTGACGAGCCGGTCGACGTTCAGGGAGACGGTGTTCTCCACGATCTTGTAGGGAACGCCCGACCGATCCTCGCGGGCCGCCTTGCGAAGCCACTCGCAGACGGTGGT
>Ga0194131_10008104_pt1 | contig 13827 bp, 21 predicted proteins | sample TA2KigO120mmetaG_FD_148631 | JGI IMG/M metagenome (GOLD analysis project Ga0194131, IMG submission 148631) | Freshwater microbial communities from Lake Tanganyika, Tanzania - TA2015053 Kigoma Offshore 120m | ecosystem: Environmental > Aquatic > Freshwater > Lake | place: Tanzania: Lake... | reverse complement strand
CGAATCTTTGGCGAAGTTTTGGCGAAGTTTTGGCGAAACTCATGGCGAATGGCGAAACTTTGGCGAAGCTTTGGCGAAACTTTGGCGAAACTCATGGCGAAACTTTGGCGAAGTTTTGGCGAAGCTTTGGCGAAACTCATGGCGAAGCTTTGGCGAAGTTTTGGCGAAGCTTTGGCGAAACTCATGGCGAATGGCGAAACTTTGGCGAAGCTTTGGCGAAGCTTTGGCGAAACTCATGGCGAATGGCGAAGCTTTGGCGAAACTCATGGCGAATGGCGAAACTTTGGCGAAGCTTTGGCGAAACACTGGGCGGCGCAGGGACAATCGCTCGTAATTATGATATACTCGTAACTCGTTGATGGCACAGGACTTAGCTGGGCGTCCCCCGCGAAACGCCGCCGGCGAAGCTGTAAGTGATTGCACCAGAAGGACTTAGCGTGATATCATGCGTGGCACGTAAGGAACTACAAGCATTCATAGAAAATTCGTATGTGAAAAACCCTCGTAAGTTGTTGATTCGACAGGACTTACGAGCACGTTGGGGTTGACAGGAAACCAGAAATTTTGCTACACTGTATATGTTATGAAACATAGTCCCCGTGCAAGCGTCGTGCGAACGGGGCGCACCCTGACATCGAAAACCATGACCTTGTCGCTGACTGAGGAACAGTTTGATTTCCTTGCGGATCTTGTCGAACGAAAGCTCATCGACGAAATTCACTACGGTACAAACCTCATTAGTCCGACATTTGCCGCAGTGCACGATTTGTTCTATGCTGGAAACGAATCCTTTGCGGCAGAGGTTCGTCGGCGCGAAGGAGTTGCCCGCGGCCGCCGCGACCAAGATCTCACGCTGCGCGGTGACGCAATGCAAAAGGTGCTCAATACCAAGCGCTATTGGCAGCGATGGGGTCAACGCGTGAAGGACGAAATTTAATCAACATGACACACCAGTCTTCAAATTCAAATTTAACCTGTTCGACATGGGTCAAAGAGCGCGGCTTAGGCCGGACGCTATCGGGGACGGGTGCCTGGAAAGAATGTTCGCGACGACCGGTGGTGATTTTCTGCGGCAAAGCGTATTGCCGTCAGCACGGCGCGAAGCGTGCGCAGGAATATTTAAATGCGCACGGTGACCCCGCCAGGGTGGTCTGGATATAGACAGGAACATTCAAGATATGAAGACAGTAAAACCGCGTGGACATTTAGCGAAATGCATTCGATTCAAGCTTTCGCTCACGTCGAAGCAATTTGACCAGCTGGCGGATCTCGTAGGAGAATCGGAAGCACTGCGCGTGACGCAGACTCCGCTGGAAGCCCGTCGTGCGCGGCGGTTGGAGCAAGCGCATGAGGCGGGGTTCGACACGTGGGAAGAATATTTAGACGCCACGGGGTGGAACGGTGGCCTTGGCACTAGAGGAGAAAAATGGTAACTGCGGCATTTGCATTTGCGGGTCGTGCGTCGTTTGTGATTGAAAATCCACGTGGAGAATCTCTCACCGTGCGCCTCGTGCGGGCGCGGCCCAAGACCAATCCCTACACGGGGAAACCGTATGCGGAAACGTTTTTCGTTTCGTTGCGGCACAACAATGCACCGTGGGTGTATGCGGGTCGCTTAGACGCGTCGCGACGATTGCTGGTGCGATCTACCAATCCGCTTCCTGGCGACGAACCGCGCACGGTGCGTATCGTCGAATGGGCGCTCAAACTGATTCATGCGGGCACGGATGTCCCACAGGGGTATCGCTTGTCCCATACGGGTCACTGCGGAAAATGTGGCAAGCTGCTGCGTGATGCGGCCAGCATTGCGTGCGGATTGGGTCCGGTGTGTCGCGCATGACGATACAGCAACTGAACGATATTGCGGCCATGTTTCGCTTAAATCGACCACTATTAGTGGAAGGTGTGCGCATGGACGCGTCGGGTGTGCTGACGGAACCTGCGGGCGAAGCGGGACTGCGACAGTGGCGCACGTGCGTTGAGGATTTTGTGGCCTTAGCGCATCGCCGCCGTTTTGGTGGGCCGGTCTTTAATCCCGAGCGATTTTTTGATGCGTGCGGATATAATACCTTGGCGGGTGGCGGCGGCGCCTACGGCTATGTCGTGCGCAGAGAGGACACGGAATGACATCGATATTCTTTGAGAAAGATCACCTCGACTACATACTGGAATTGCTCAACAATGAGCGATACACGGGCAACGCCAACGCACAGTTAGCGGAGTCCCTGATTGCGAAAATTTGGGAATCGCAAATTGTCGCGTCAGAGGCAACCGCGAACCTTGAGGCCGCGCAGGCGTCAGAGGACGCGTACTGGTCCGCACGAGAAGCGGAGCTACTCGATGAGTATATCGAGGCGGATGTGCTGGCGCGACAACAGGGCTACTAGCATGACCTTTCAACAGTATCTTGCACTCGTCGATGCATACTATGCGCGACGCCCCACTTTACGGTATGGGGACGCGATCATGAACGTGCTTCATAGTGTGCGCCCCGATTTATACGACCGTGCGCACGAATTCGGATCTGGATTAAATACGTATCATACGTCCGATCCCGACGACATACGCACCACGCTTCAATGGATTGAGCGACGCTTGTCCTCCAAGGAGAATGTATGAAATTAGTAATTGAAACACAGACATTCGAGAATTATGGGGCCCATGCGTGGAATGGCACCGGTGCGTGTCCGCAACAGTGGAAGCCGAAAGGCGGGGCCGAGTACGTGTTTCCGCTCTTCAACGATCCGTCGTACACGGGTCAGTGGCGAGATCGGCAGGAGATCGTTGACCTCGCGAGCCTGGCCTGTACACACGCCGACGAATACTGGCGCGAAACGGTGGTCGGTTTTTATTGGTTAAAGAATACTGAACCGACACACTCTGAACATCAGCAATTAGCCACTACGGGCACCATTACGTATCCCACCCCCGTGCGATCTTTCGCCGCCATTACGTCGACGATAGCGGCGTCGGCGGCGGCGGGTGGATATCGTCCAACCACCACGGGAAAATCACGTGCGCGGACGTATCAATTTACCTTACCCGTCCATCATGGCCAGATACAGGATATTGTGGTATATGGCTCGACGGGCAGCGCCGGCGTGGTGTATTTAAATCAACTGGTGAAATTACGTGCTCGGTTTAAAGAACTGAATCGTGATCGATCCCTTCGGCATGTTCTTGGACCCTGTCGTGTGCCCGACAATCATCGATACGTCATCGAGCTGAAATATCGCGGGCCGCGTATGGGCAATCGCTATCGTACCCCTCGTGAATTTGCGGATGCCGTCGATGTGTATGTGCATCATCGCCCCGATGGGTGCTGACGGAGTAATACGTGTATGCGCACCAAAACGAAATATACACCAACGCTGAATGTGGTCTCCTGTGCGCGCCTGCAGGCCCTTCGCCTGCTGCGCGCCGCGTATCTGCAAGGGCAACGAGATGCGGAACAGCGGTCGCCAGCGGATGCGGATCGATGGGCATATACAGGAAAACTTGCACTTGAGTACTTTCGCGGATATGTCAGCATTTCACTGGCCGGACGCCGGCGACGGCATGACCGATTGGGATGGCGACGGTCGGACGCCTCATAGTATGTACAAACGACAACAACGACACAAACGAACACCATGGGCGACGGAGCGATATGCGCCGGGGCATACAGAAACGCCCGAGGAATATTTTTTACGCGGTGGGGGCGTGACACACGTGACCACGCGTGGTATCTCTCAACACCTTCTAGAGGAGCAATCGCTCGTGAACTGGATTTGTGGAGGTACCGAAGAAGATCAGGTGCGCGGGTTTGCCTGGGCGGATTTACCGCCAGACGTGCGACAGCGGGCCCTGAACAGCCGGTGTATGACACCGGAACATGACGAGGAGGAGATACACACATGACATCGGAACACGGCATTGCAATGCTTACTATTATTAGCACCACGCTCATTCAACTTTCGCAACTGTTTTTGACGGGATATGTGGCGCGATTGTGCTGCACGACCCTATTTACGTATTTCACGCATCGATTGGATGTGCTTGGAAAAGATGGGTACGTGTGGTATCCTCAAAATGAATATGAGCCTGTGAGTGATGGGCGAGTGAAAAAGAAAATACACGCCACCACCGAGGCAATCGCTTCGAAGCCGACGCCTGAGCCGGTGCCCACTGAATTGCGATTCATTGGTCGGCAGGTGACATAATATGACACGACACAAACCATCACTTACTCGCTCACCATCGCACAAGCGTGTCATCGGTATGGGGGCGCCCCCTCGACGACGTACTCGCACAACTCGCGCGGCCGTTACCTCACGACCGCCGTTCGCGTGGACACGCCCAGTCTCAAACCAGCGCATCACTCCACGCACACGCCCGTCGACGATCTTATCGACGGACCCGCCGTTGTGGATTGCGCTTCCATTGATTTTTGTACTCGGCTACGTGCTCCTAGTGTTCGGATTGAGTCTGTAATGACGCGGTCGATGGTGCATTCCGCTAAGTCCTGTATTGACAAGGAGTTACGAGGAATCCCCGTAAGTGCTTGCAAACACAGGACTTAGCAGCTCGCGGCGGACGGCCCCCTAAGTCCTGTGCCATCAATGAGTTACGCACCTCCACGATTTTGTCGCGCCGACACAGAAAAAATCGCAGTTGAAAAATAGCCATAACTGCTTGATTCTAAAGGACTTAGAGACACGCTCAAGTTGACATGGGTATGCGAATTTTGCTATTCTATAGGTAAGAATGATGCTTCATAAGTCTACTGCGGTATCCGCGTCGCACGTTCCATCCGTCTCGCTGTTCGCGCAATTATTGGCGAGCGAACGGTTGACGATTCGTGTGGATCGCGATTTGACTACCGCCGCGTTTATTCCTGAAAAACGAGTACTCTTGTTGCCGTCGTGGTCGGGGTTCGATGAAGCTTCATGGTTGCTGTTTGTCGCGCATGAAGTTGGTCACGCGCTCTTCACGCCTGCGGATGCGATCACGACACATCCCGCGTGGCAGCGCCTCTCCCGCATTCACGGGGAAACCATCGTGCGCAACGTTCTCAACGTGTTCGAAGATATTCGCATCGAGCGTTTGATTCGCGCTAAGTATCGCGGGTTAGCGGGCGTGTTCAGTCGCGGGTATTATTCTCTTCTTTCTCGGAGCTTTTTTGGATTTGCTCCTGACACGCTGACGCCAGAGATTTGGGATTCCAAGCTGACGCTGGATCGCGTGAATTTGTATGCGAAAGCTGGTGCGCTCCTGCGCGTGAATCTGACCGCCTCACAAGAGATCGCCTGGTACAATCGTGCGTTGCGTTTGGATACGTACGAGCAGGTGATGACGTTAGTGGAAGAGGTCATTCTGTCGCTGAACGAACAGCAAAAGCGTCAAGCTTCACAAACGAATTCGACTACCTATTCGCTGCAACCGTCAAAAAACAAGGCGTCGCAATCGTCGAAAAACAATACGTCGCAATCGTCGCAGCCGAATGCGTCACAGGACAATCAGTCCGCACAGGATAGCGCGTCGCAGTCCGCACAGGACAATACGTCGCAGTCCTCACAGGATAGCACGTCGCAGTCCTCACAGGACAATCAGTCCGCACAGGATAGCGCGTCGCCGTCGTCGCAATCGTCGCAGGACGAATCGACACAAGGGCCGACTGCCTCTGCGGAGTCAGAGTCGGAATCGCCGTCACAAAGTAATACGGCCGCCGACCCGTTTAAGATTGCATCTCAGCAAGCGGCGACCGACCAGCTACGCAAATCTGCGTCGAACGGCCGCTACGAAACACGGGAACACGTGATACTCCCCGTGAATACGGCGTTTCTACATTATAATGATGTCACGGTCGAACAGATGCTTGAAGCATGGAAAGCGCCGGACGATATCCGCGCCCTGTTCCGTACGCTGCTACAGCAGCAACGCCGAGAGCAATCGTCGATTCTCGCATCGATGATCGCGACGTTCCGAGCGAATCAATCGGCGTGGCAATCGCGCCGTGTGCAAGTTTCTAAGAGCGGTGCTCTTGACACCACAAAGTTGGCGCAGTATAAACTCGTTGAGGATTTGTTCCTGCGCCGTCAATCATTACCAGAAGCGCAGAATCACGGGTTCGTGATTCATGTGGACTGGTCAGGGTCGATGGACATTCGCATGTCTGTGGTGCTCTGGCAGGTGCTGCATCTCATTTGGTTTGCGGAAAGCATCAAGGTGCCGATCTCGGTCTATGGGTTTAGCAATAGCGGGCAAGACACCGAGGCCTTCAAGGAATATCGTCTTCGTGCGAATCATGTGCCGAACGGTCGGCTCTTGGAACTGTATCGGTCGAATGCATCTGCGCAAACGAAACAAGATGCGCAAGCATTTTTGCTAGCACTGACCGCTCGATTCGCGGGGTTCTCAACTATGCTGACGAACCTCCTCGCCTACGGTGAACGGCCAGGGGCGTTTGATACGATTAATGCACGTGCGCCTCGGGCGTTAGTGCCGGTGCTGCGTAATCTCATTCCGACCTTTGCGGGTTGGGGTACGGGTGATGTCAACTCACTTACGCAAATCTTACAAGATACGTTCTACCATAGTCATGTGGCTATGGGCGGCACGCCGCTCTGGTTCGCGCTCTATTCCTCGATTGATATCGTGCGCAAGTTCAGACAGACGCATCGAGTTGAACAGTGCATTAGCGTGTGGTTGACGGATGGTGAGGATACGGACAATCTGCCGATTGATGATAAGGACATTCAAGTGCCTGGTCACTCTCGCTATTGGGGCGGTCGGTATTGCGTTCGGCCGCTCACGCTGATCGATCCGCGTAGCGGTCGGAAGTTTGAATCTGCCGAGGGCCGTATATTGCCGCTGCTGTTTGACCTGCATCGTACCTTGACGGGTGCGACCGTGGTGTGCATCGATATTACGTCCAATCCGTTGCATAGCCTGCGACGTATCGTCAGCAAAGATGATCTGCGCGTGATTGCGAATCAGGTTGGTGACGTAGATCAATATTCTTCGAGGCGTCGCTCGTCGCGAGTGAAGCCGAAGCAATTGAAACAAAATCGCACACGTGTGATTCTTCCGCAAACGGATGGTAGGTTTGACGAGACGGGGTTATTGTTAGTGTCACGCAAACAGTACGCACAGATTGGATGTGATGCGTATTTGGTGTCGCATCCCGATTGGTGGACGAACCCCGAAGTTGGTGTCGGTCGCGTCGAAGCCGCCGTGGATGATGTGTTCTCACGGTCGCATGATGCGGATGCGGAATTCATCGATGACGAATCGAATGATACGCAAAGTGATGACGAACAGGAATGGGATCGCGCACAAGACGCGTGGGATCGCGCACAAGACGCGGACGATGCGGCAGCCAAGCGCTTCATCGAAACCGATGGGTATCGTGCCGCGCCGGTGAAATTAAAGACGGCATTGCTAGAACAGCATGCCACGGTAGCGATGCGCCGCTTCGCTGATCTGTTGGTACCGTATATGGCGATTGGACGGGATGATGCGAGTGTTCGGTAATTCGCACATCACCGCCGGCTTATGTTATTGGGCGACGCGTCGAATATTAATCGGCGAGTTGACCGGTCAACTCTTCGGGAAACGTCAGCATCGGGAGGTGCTTGCGTCGCACGAGAGGCGGTCAACCCCTCGCGGACGCCCTGCTAAGTCCTTTGTTTTCAAGGGTTTACAAATAGATAATCTCGTGTACGCATGACTCCCAAGGCATTCATAGAATATTCGTATATCAAAACTCTCTGTAACGTCTTGATTCTAAAGGACTTACGAGAATGCACGAATTGACAACTGCCTAGGAAAGAGATACAATATACGTATATGTCTAATAACGTTATAGTCACGGGGTCGCTGACGGGTACGGGTTCCGTGCACGTGCCGACCACCGAGCGCTTTCTGTCCGCGCTGTTGAAGCACCCCCGCGCAGTCGATGTCCGGATCGGTGGGCAGATCAGGATAGTAGTGACTCGCCAGATCTCAATGGCGGTCGCAAGTAAGCTTGGGTTGCCTGACCCGCGCTGGTTCCGCCTTGGTGGAACATTTAAACCGGGCCCGCTGGCACGCGCACAGTTTTACATTCCGACCATCGAGGAATGCGTGTCGCGGGGTCTCGGTTACAAGATTCCATCGAAGCGGGGTCGCAAGCCTGGATCGACGAACAGCACAAAGACGAAGTCCGAGCGGACACGTGTCGCGTCTCGGCCAGTGTCTCTCACGAGTGAATCTGCGGAATCTGCGGTTACCATGACCAGACCCGCCTCGGTTAATATGTCGTCGCTGGTCGCGAATGATCAAGCGAACACAACCATGCAGACCGCGATTAGCGCGGCGCTTGGTGTCGAGGTGCTGCTCGGTTCCTCCGATTCTATTCCCTATATGCCGCGCGTGGCGAAGTCCTACGTGCCGTGGGGACACTTCACCGATCTCAAGACCATCATCGATTCAGAGCATTTCCTGCCGGTGATGATTGTCGGGCCGTCGGGTAACGGTAAAACCGAAATGTGCGAACAGGTCTGCGCGGCGTTAGGTCGCGAATACGTGCGCGTGAACATCACGTCACAGACCGATGAGGATGACCTGCTCGGTGGATTCCGTCTGATCAACGGCGAGACGAAGTTCGCGCTCGGTCCGATTCCGCTTGCGATGCTTCGCGGTGCGGTTGTCAATCTTGACGAAATCGACCTCGGGGGCGCTGCGCTCATGTGCTTGCAACCCGTGCTGGAAGGCAAGCAAATTTATCTGAAGAAGATCGGTCGCTACATCACGCCTGCGCCTGGATTTACCGTGGTTGCGACAGCGAATACCAAGGGTCGCGGTGATGACGGCAAGTACGCGCATACCACCATCATGAACGAAGCCATGCTTGAACGGTTCGCGGTGATGCTCGAACAGCGATGGGCCGATGCGGCGACGGAACGGAAGATTATTGCGCACCAGCTCAAGAAGTTCGGGAAGCATGATTCGACGCTGGTTAAGCATCTTGTCCAATGGGCGGGTGTGACGCGATCAAACTACGAGCAGCAGATCTGCAACGATCAGATTGCGACGCGCCGCTTGATTCATCTCTCCGGTGTGTTCTGTGCGCTTGGGAACATCGAGTCTGCGCTGGATCATACGTTGTCGCGGTTCGATGCGGATACCAAGTCTGCGTTCAAGAACTTGTGGAACGCGATTCACGAAAGCCCCAAGGCGAACCCCTCACCCTCTGGTGAAGCGGTGCCTGTGGAACCGGTCGCGACGTCGACCCCATTTTAAGGAGACATCAATGAGCCGCAGAAAAATCACACGACACTATGGGCGACGGGAATTTCGCCGTGCCCAGAACGGCGTCCGCATGAGCTTTGGGCTGGTTCAGCCCGATGCGACATGGATTCCCACGCAAACCGCGCCAGGGCCGGTCGAAACCACGCGAGGCCTGAGCGTCGCGCAGGAACGCGAAGCCCGAAAAATCGCCAATCGTGAAGCACGTCTCAAGGCCGCAGCGGAGTCTGTGTCTAACGTGTTGACATCACAGGACTTAGGTGGGCGACCGGCGCTGGAGGCCTTGCACGTCAAGATCGGCGGGCCGCCGATAGCGTGGCCGCCGATAGAGGATTCAATAGTCAAAACATCTGCGCGTGCAGCAGACCGCGAAAAGTTAAAGCGGGCTGCTGACGAGCCATAAGGAAATATTATGCAACCTCATCAACGCACTAGCGATTATCGATTCACGTTGCCGGTCAAACTGGGCATCATTCAAGATGACGGTTCACTGGCAAAGCTGCGCTACCGAGCCGCATTCGACAATGGTGTAATGTACGGCTGGCGCATGGCCAAGAATTCGGAGAGAGTCTCTTCATCGAGGGCGGGGAACGCCGGTTTCGATGATGTCGAGGACAAGGGGTACCAGCTTCGGTATGTAATTGATCTGAGGTGGCGTGGGCCACGGTATGGGCGCTCCCATACCACGCTTCGCGAACATGCGCGAGCAGTCGACGTCTATGTGCGATTGCGCCGCGATTATAATCATTGGAATTCGCGTTCATCTATCAGAACAAATGTGAGCGCCGCTACCTGTCGCATCCCATGACACAGTATCAGATCACGGCATCACATCACGATCAGATGCGTACCGTCACCTCACAGCAGGTTACCGTTATCAATGGTAAAATGTTCGGTGAAGGTCGCAGAATGGGCTTCGCCGACGGTGAGTGGCCGATATGGATTCGAATGATCGATGAGAGCGAACTGCACCTGAAGAGCGAATATCTGTTTATGCGTCGCGACGCGCTCACCAACGACGATGGGGCCTTTATAGGCTTTCATTATGAGGGATATAAAATTTACGATACGCGCCGTGATTCGGTGATGTGTGAAACGCCCTTTGAAATGAACGTATATCATTATAATGCCTGGTATGAGGATTCTCTTGATTCCTCCAAGAATGCCTAGGCATTATAATAAAATGCCTTGTAAATAATGCTTGCAAACGACGATTACATCGCGTATAATAGTTCTTATGGATTGAGACGTTTCTCAATGCCTGTTAATGGAGTGTAAGAGTGATTACAAACAAAATGAACATCACGAAATCGGTGGACAAGATTGAGGCATCGGCCGTGGATAACACGACGAACGATGTGAACCTTGTCGCCACGCCAGATACCGCGGCGAATGCACCGATATCGAATACCATCACGGCGAAAATGCCGACGATGACCACACTGTATGCGACGACCCCCACGGGGCGTAAGCGGCAGAAGCGTGAGGCCTCAATTCTCTTAGCGTATGCAATTGAGAATGGTGGGCGCGTTGTGCTGTCACCGACGGTTAAAGCCGAGCTGGCAGCTCGTGGTCTCGCGGAACACCGAATGTCTCCTGCTGTCTATGACGTGCGGAAGTATTTCGGTAAGACGGTGATTGCTGAGCGCACTGGCCGTCGCGTGTCTGCGTATACCATTACGCTATAAGTTTGCGACATAATGGTGGCATATGCATATGAGTTGGTCGCCCATGTCCATGTGTACACCGGTCGCGTTGTACCCGCCGGGAGTCGGGTGCGGCACGACGCCACATTTCATTCTATGAGATGACGCTTTCTTCCTCTTCACTGTGTCAATCCAGTTGGAGAGTTTTTTTGTCATCCCTCAGCATGTGGCTTAGTCGCAGAGGCTGTATGTATTCTTTTAGGGGCCCTTCCCCCCCTCTTTAGGTGCATACAGCCTCATTTTTTATATGTATTTTCACGGAGCCTTATATGACATCCAAACCTATTATGCTCATGTTAACTGAAACTGAGCTTGTGCTATTAGAAGATTTTTGCGGCTATGCGTCGGATCATTTTGATGCGGACGATCCCATAACCGCTATTCGCTTTCAAGCTACGGTACAACGTTTGTTGGACAAGCTGCATCAGAGTCGCACGGCCGCCGGATTAACGGATCGGTGTACTGCGCAGGATGGTGTAATTCAGTTACCGACAGATACCGCTCGCACCGAGCGTGTACACTAAATAATGGGCGATTTTGACTGAGAGGAGTATATGATGATATCATATTTATGTTCATACGAATACGAACCCCATAACATGCCTGATCGCCTTCCACGTACACCTGACGAACTATACGATATGAATCATGAGGAAGAGAATGATGAGGACGATAACGTCGCTCCTCTTCCTACCGAATGGTTCGACGACGCCCCTCTTGAATGGTGGGATAAACAGCATAAACAAAATTCTGAACGGGACGATGACGATGACGATATCGATATCGACAACGATAGTCTCGGTGGACGGCCATCTCTCGCCGGCGCCCCTGCGGGGGACGCCCACCTAACCCCGTATGGATCAACACCTTACCACGTCTATGACCACGGGTTTAACACATAATCGACATCTTACCGCTTGGCCACGAGGGTTGGATGATGAAGATCGTACCTATAGTGTGACGGTGTATCTTGACCGTCATATGCAGCACCTCATCACGCAAGCCGCCGCCACGACTAATAAAGATGCCGCGCAATTTATACGCGATGCTGCGTTACAGATAGCACAGCAGATCGACGAGATGTTACGTATCGTCGATGTGCCACATACGGACACAGCACCTACTTCTCATGGCGAATGACGCGGCATCGTCGCCATGCACATCCTGCGTGTTCTGTGATGTGTTGTCAGACGCCAGCATATCGAATGGCCGGCACGAGTCCGAACGCATACTGATACAGCACGAGCTCGCGGCCGTGGTTTGGGATGCGTTTCCGGTCACGCCGCTCCACGCGCTCATCATACCACGCCGTCATGTGGCGAGCTATTTTGATCTCTCCCTACAAGAGGTGCAGGCCTGCCATGATCTGCTTCAGCGTACGCGTATCGATATTGGTGCGCGTGATTCCTTCGTGAAGGGGTTTAACATTGGTGTGAATGCCGGTGTGGCGGCTGGACAGACGATCTTTCATTGTCATATTCATCTGATACCGCGCCGACATGATGACGTACCGAACCCGCGTGGAGGTGTGCGACATGTCATTCCTTTTAAAGGGTTCTACTAGCACAGCAGAGTAGAGTGGTGAATGGCAGGGTATATATAAAATAATTTACATGGGACTCCAAAAGGTACCATCCGACTAAACCCCCCACCTTATAATTGCCATGATAATGTGTTTAGGAGTCCCCCCCATCTTATAATTGCCAAAGAAATTCGTCTAGGGGTGTCCCCCGTCTATGTTATACTAACTCTATATGGTTTATAAATGAAGGTGCGAAAAAAACCTCTACCGATAACGGCCGAACAACTAGAAGAATTCCGCAAACGCACCGGCAAGAATACATTTACGGTCTTACCCCAGAAAATCAAAAAAGGCCCGATAACGCGCCGCACCGCGCTGCACCTCGGCGATCTTATGCGTCAGTTAGGATTTGGGACGTATAAGGACTACCTAAAAAGTGATAGATGGCGGCGTATTCGACAACAAGTACTGGCGGCCGCCGGCAATTCCTGCGGGGGTGAAAAATGTGAGCACCTGCGACTCCTGAATGAGTGGTATAAACAAATACCTCCGGGGTTTTGCCAACAAAACCCGTGGCTGACTTTCGACGTTGCACAACAAATCCCGTGGAAAGGGGCACCACAGATTAGTTTTAGTGAGGCCGCTGATTACTATCTATTGAGAACCCATCTACCTCTACCCGACGAAATGCAGTCGCTGTTCTCGACCGTGTATAATCCACGAACATCCGCGTCCAAAGTGGCCACCACGACACTGATAACCACTCTCAATAAACTGTCAGAAGAATTTCCTAATTACAGGGTCGGCGCTGACTTCATCGATGGCCTGCCGCTGTACGACGTGCGCGACCTGCTTCAATATCAACCGATTCAAGTCCATCATCTGGCCTATGATGAAGATACCTTATTGGGAAGAAGGCTGGATTACGTCATTGCGGTGTGTCGTCGCTGTCATGAAGATTATCATAACGCTGATACGGATGACTCCGCTGACATGTATGAATACGATGACGATGATGATTCGTACCACCCGCGCTGGCCCCATCACAGCGAACTACCGTATCTGACGGCGGACGAACGACGAGTGATCACATGTCAAGAACTGATAAAGTTTACGGCAAAGTGTGAGAAGGCGATTCGTTCCGCGAACGCGAACCTCGGTCGACCAAGATTGATTAAATAACTACCCTGTCTAAATATGCATATGAAATCATTTCGCGCATTTTTAGATGAAGCACGGGGCCGTCCGTTCGCACTAGGCACCCTAGAAGGCGTTCGTGCTGCGAAAATCAAAGAATTTACCAGAAAGGTTATGGCACAAGCACGTGTT
>Ga0194131_10008103_pt1 | contig 13828 bp, 11 predicted proteins | sample TA2KigO120mmetaG_FD_148631 | JGI IMG/M metagenome (GOLD analysis project Ga0194131, IMG submission 148631) | Freshwater microbial communities from Lake Tanganyika, Tanzania - TA2015053 Kigoma Offshore 120m | ecosystem: Environmental > Aquatic > Freshwater > Lake | place: Tanzania: Lake... | reverse complement strand
GGTCTAGGGTAATGGCCATGGAAATCACCAGGAACCTGCTCTTAATCCTGCATTTGATCGCTATGGCAGGAGTTCTAGGAGGCCTACTTGCCTCCCCAGCAAAGCTCAATAAAGGAGTACTTCACTCAAGCCTTCTAGCGCTAGTTACAGGGCTAGGACTAGTAGGCATTAGATACCCATTAGTTGGTTCCTACCCAGATCAATATCAAGCAATCAACCACAGCGTAGTAGGGATCAAGTTTGCAATACTTATTACTATCTTGGTTCTAGGGTATTTGAATGCAAAGAAAGAAGCCTTTCCAAGGAGAGCATGGCTAGCGATGGTGACGCTATCGATAAGCAATATTGCTATAGCGGTGGTTTGGTGAATCCGTTAGCTCTTAATCACCGGGGTATGGATTATATGAACTTTTTATTGATGCAGATCTTGATGTGCCAAATTGGCTTAGAGTGGATGACCTAGATGATTTAAAATCCAAACTAATAGGTGTGGTTGTAGCGATTATTGCCGTAGTATTTGTGGGTGTATTTGTTGATTCCAATAGAGCTGATGATGTCATCTCTTATGGGGTTGGGGCTGGAGCTTTAGTGGTTGGGCTTGCCATTTTTGCATATGCAACGCAACAGGAGGTTTTAAAAAGCAAAGTTAATAAAAAAATAAGTAAGTAACCTGCTCAGATTTAACCTGAGCCAAATTGTGGTTAGTCAGCGCCAGTGAAAAGAGAAATGTAATTTATCAATATGAATATCAAGTATCTAGCTCCAAGAGTAATGCCGGGCTTGCGTACTTGGCCGCCGGTAAAGAGAAGGTTGCGATAGATCTTTGGAATGAGGCTGCACAAAACCATGGACATATAGAGGCTCGCTTTTACCCTGTCTTTAATCTTTGCAAATCTAATCCAACAGCGGCGATTGGAGTTTTGAAAAATTCATTTACGAAAGATGAGTTGAAGCATTTAATTGAAACTTGCATTGAGGTTTCTGGTGAAGGAAAAGGCTGGTTTGCAAAGTGGGCTAAAGATGGACTTGATGTGCTGAAGAAAGTTTCACAAGGTAAGGGAGCTGGCCTCAAAAGTGCCACAACAGGTGCCGCTGCAAGTAGTGCCGCCTACCTTGCTGCTAAAAATATGAATAAGTTTATTAAGGACCAAATGGAGGAATCCATAGATGATGGTGGGGAAGCTACGGATTGGTTACAGGACTTTTTTTAAGAGAAATGAACCCTGCTTCATTTATTTAACTTACTTTATTGGGTTTCACAATCATTGATGCAATTACGCCAAATACTCCAAAAACTAAACCAATAATTGCCCACAGAGGTGCATTCAAATTCTTTTTCTTTGCTTGGTCATAAGCAATAAATGCACAAATTACCCAAATTCCTAAAATAAAAATTTCCATTTTTACCCCTTCTATATTTTTCGATAGAAAAGCTTTTACTTTTCATTCCAAAGGTATAGAGTCTGTAGGCGTAATTCAATGATTAAGCGCTTTTACATCGCTTAATTTTTCTTTGGCTGATAAGAGATAAGGTGCAAATATGCAAGGTTTTGGAGCGTTATTATTTCTTTGGGGAGTCCTGGATTGGATCCTGAGTGAGTCTGGGACTGATATTTACTATGACTGGTTCGGTATCTACTTGCCAGATGCAATTTATAATTACTCACACTGGATGGCTATGGCAATAGGCCTTACACTAATTGGGTCAGCTCAAAAAAAGTAAATTGTAAAAATATCTAATTTTAATCTTATAAAATACTAATCGCACCCAGCCTCTTTGAAGCTAGAGTTATAGGCCTTAAAACCTTTTGTGATGAACTTAGCCGTATAATCTAACCGCTCAGCATTAATTGGCAGTGATACAGATCCAGATAAGCTTAATTTTTTCACAAATAAAGTTGGATTACTAAAAAAAATTCTAGAATAAGCAGTTCGCGATTCATCAAACCACTCAGGACTTGATACTTTCCAAGATATTGGTTTTTGATTTCCGAATTTTACTTGTGTTCGTTGAATTGGGGCTAAAGGTCGGGCGGTCCAATAATCCTTTGATTTCGGATCGAACCTTGCATATTGTAGCCGAACTACTTTTTCTCCAGTGTCACAACCAACATATAAGCCAAAAAAACCAGAGTCGGCAAGATCTTGAGCTTTTTTACCTTCAACACCTAGAACATACTTAGTGAAACTTCCAAATGATGGGTTGTAATAGGTCCCAACTCCCTCAAACTCCCCTGTTTCATTTCGGTATTCATCCCAGGCGTGAGCCCGAGGAATCATTGCCAGAGTTAAAGAAATAGCAAATATGGTACTTATTATCTTTCGAGAAATCACATGAAACTTAACGGTCAAAATATGAATTAATTTACTCACTTTCCTCCTCTTGAAAGACCTGCTAAGCCTCCTATGGTAACTGTAATTCCATCCAGCAGTAAAATAAAACCTTCCCAACTCCAACTATGCGCATAGGTTATGGATTTACAGTAGATGTCTAGTACGTGACCTAAACTCCGCGTTTATAATCTTGAACTTTATCTTTAATTGCTTTTTCATAGCTTGAACGAGCAGTTTGTTTTTCTTCGTCACTTCTTTTTAGTATTAAAATATCTTCTTGTTGCAGTGGTCCTGTGATGTCCATTCTCACCACAATATCAAGGGGTAAGCGTGTTGACTCTCCATAACTGTCAGCAAAAGTAGTTTCATTACCTGGGACTTTTGAAAGCAAGCGATTTGGAGCAATGAAAATTGTCTTTGCGCGATCATGATGACCAACTTGAATTCCACTCTCAGAGAATGCCAGAGGACTAATGGGTGTCCGAGGTTTGTTAGAGTCTCCCATTGAGATTGATAGGAATTCATCCCAAGCAAGTAAATTATTCATTTCTAAATCAAAATCTGCAGACTTAAATGCCTCTAAAATATCGCTTCGATACTCTCTAACGCGCGGACGAGATTCTGGAATAGCTTCAATCTGAACTATTTTCATTAATGGAATGAGCTGTTTTTTCGCAACGGATTTGAGTAACTCTGCGGTTTTTATTTTTTCTCTTACTATGGCTCTTGGCCCACCGGGAGATAACGCAATATCCGCATCTAAAATTTCTACATTTAATCGGTCCTTATCCATTCCCATCAACTCTCCAGCTGCTATCACCTGGTCTTCAAATACTTTAGATCGCCACCCTCGAGTTAAATATCTTTCAGCAGTTTCACGTCTTATCTTTTTTGCGGACGCCACATCATTCTCTTGCGCTTGGGCAATTCTTAATGCAAATGGGTATTCATCTTGGTGAATATCATTCATTGAACTGATCAACCATTTTTCATCAATTTCCCATGGCTTATGCAACGCATGGCCAAGGATTTCTAGCCAATCCCGAACTTGTGGATACAAAACCTGCAGTCGAGCCTGTTCCTCTCGATAGTGTTGAACACTTTTAGAGATTTCTTTTAACTTCCAAAGTGAAACGGTTACATTCCGTTCAAACTTGGACCAATCTCTATAATATTGAATTAGTAACGAAATCACTGTAATTAAGAAAAGAGATATAACAATAAAAAATAATTGCCATCTATTTGGAAAACTTTCAGAATTGACGAATCTAGATAACTCACTGAACTGTGGATAGTTTTCTGAAATTTTTGGAAGATAAAAGAAAAGTAGACCAATAGCAAGCACCAGCAACCAATTGATCATTAATCGCTTGTGAAAACGCTTTCTAATTGTCGCTAATGCACCAGGTGCTGGTATCTCTAATTTACCTATAAAATCTTGATAACCGTCCAAACTACCTTGTACTTCTGCTTTATTCATGTTCATGCGATTTAGAACTTTCCAAAGAAAAGATTCTTTTTGCTCAGAAACCCAATGATGAAGCGCTTGTGTAGAAATATGTTGTGTTTTTTCTTGCTCACTCAATAATACTGCTTCTTCAGCCAGTGATTGGCGAGTAATAAATAATTTATCGATTTCAGCTTGAAAATCTACTTCTGCAGCTTTTTCTCTGTTGAGCGATGGTTCTTCGATTACTTCGGTCGAATTGTCAGAAAAATTTTGCTCAGGAGAGGAGTTTATTTGTTCCAACAAGTCATCGCTTACAACAACATTTGAAGATTCGGGCATTTCAACAGCATTTTCATCTAATATTGGATTAGCAGCATCCTCCAAACCCTGATCTAGTGAGGGTGAATTGCCCTCAACTAATTGATGTAACTCATCAATTTCCTCAGCCATGAGAGACCGTTTGCACATTTGGGTTACTCGACGCTAACTTACTTTTCAATTCTGCAATTCTTGAATCAATTTCAACTGTTTTGGTCAAGTTTAGGTCGATTTCTGACTTAATTTTCAAAAGCTTGCTATTACTTGCAGCTAAAACTGAGTCAGAGATCTCTAAATTTTCCCAGTTGATCGAGTCAATACCTATTTCACTTTTTATGTCATCATCAACTTGGAATCTATCCATCGGATCCTGGATAACTTGAGAGACTCGAGCAAAAACCGGCACTCTATTATCTTGTGGAACTAATTCAAATTTTTTTAGGTCCGATCCATCTAACATTCCGAAAACCAAACGCCGTATGTCTTTCCATAAATTTACTGATGGTTTAGTTAACTTCTTCAAATATGGAGTAACTAACGCTTTTTTCGCTGAACTCTCTTCTTGTACCAAAATTTCTAACTCTTTCAAAAGCAATTTGTCTCTAGCGTCCATGGCATCATCCTGCGAGATACCAATTGTTGCTCGCCCCTCGTCACCTTGAAATATTCGAGTTAGCTTCCTACCAATTAAACGTCTAAACCAAATCCACATCCACCAAGGTATAACTTTAAATTTGTCCCAACTAAAAATAAGGAAACTTTTAATCTGACTCCACTCATACCATTTTTCTTTTTCCGGCACTTCTCCATCACTAAGTCTGTTGAAACTTAGACAACTATTTTCTAATTTAAATACCGTATCTACCATCCAGTTTAGATAAGCATCAGCATGTTGATCATCTAGAACATAAGTTTCTTTTATCATTACACCTGTGTTGGGATTGCGTAGATCTGAATTTGGATTTGCAATCTCGTTTAATACTTGTGCGGTAACTCTTCTTGCGATTCCATCAGTTAAAATAGCATTAACAAAGACTCGTGACACCCAGAACTGACCACGCTGCGAGCTCTCGCGTTCCAAAATATCAAATGGACTTCTAGCGACGCCACTCCACAATCCGCCAATACTCGCAGCGTGCATAGCTGCGAATTTAGAGAGTTTCTTGTCATTTCGCACAAATGCATCGCCTGACCATGGTGATGACCTGTCCTCTGGTGAAGCGATTACATTCACATCCCAAGTTTCTTCTGCTGCTAGCTTGAATTCACCTGAATGCATTTGCGAAGGCGCAATGATCAAATTTACTTTAAAAAGATTTGTTTTAAATTTTTTGTCACCATCTCTTGCGCTAGGGAGTGGTAGGGTCCACTCCACATAATTAGCCAGAGTTGTCAAACTTCTTTTTTGTTGCTCATCTTGGGCAAGTGAGTCATTTAACAGCCTAACTGCGACTAAACGAACTTGCTCAAATTCACCTCTCGCCAGTTGATCGAATAAATCTACTTCGATAGTTTCCATCACGCCATCTTTATTTTTTCCACATACAAGAGATTTAATATTGGCCGGTTGTAAATTTAGTTCCTCTACATTTTCTGGAAATACCCACAAAGCATGATTAATCAGTCCATCCTCAGTCCATTTCTGCATCTCCATAAAAACTGAATCGTATAATTCTCGGCTTGGGAAAAGAACTATTGCCACTTTCCCCTCATTCCAAAGTGACTTCATTTCTTTAGACGCCACTTCTTTCTGCGCGCATTGCACTTATTGCTGACTTCAAACTGTTAATAGCCTCTAAGACCTCTTCACGAATTTCCCAAGTAATTGGATAAGATCGAACATCTTCCCCGGGAGTCACCTTGATAACATCTTCGGCGTGCTCTTGCGCTTGTTGATTTAAAAACTTCAAAATTGCCTTTTTCCGCTCTTCAATTGTAGCATTTGCCGTTCCAGCCCGTTCAGGCAAAGGCGATGGTGCTGAACTGTCTGAAACTGTTCCGGCCTGAACCCATTTAGTCAGCTCAGGGCAAATCTCATCTGATTTAAACCCGAGGTCCATCAAGCGATGATAAGCAGCCAAGGGATTTAATGAGCCCTCTGCATTACAGAGAATTATTGCGATTGACATGGACTTGAGTACTGTGCCTGGATAATCAAATGGCGGCGTAAAACCTTTGTTCATCAGCGGATGAGGAAAACTAGCTTTCTTGTTTCCAGGGCCAGTCCAGACTGATATTTCTGGACCTCGCATAATGTCATCAACCTTGGCATCTAATTGACCCAAAATTTTAGCTACGTACCAGCCACGAAGAATTGCTGCCGCAACCTCTGGAGCCGCGGGAGTGCTCTCCCGAAGCGTTCTCGCTCTACGCCATTTCAAAAATGCTTCACGTTTTTCTGGCTCATTTCTACTTGCCAGCCACTGTTGTGCAATTGGCTGAACTAAAGAATCCATAACCATTGGTTGGTAAGGAAATTTTTGTTGTGAGAAAATATCAATTTTTGCAGTGTTACTTTCGCGGAACCATCCATCAGAAGTTTTATCTGTCCACATGTTATATTTTAATAAGATTTCTTTAATCGCTTTATAGAGATCGCTACCAACAGAAAATGGAATTGCACTAACTACTGGCTGCATTTCACTAAGCGATTTACCATGTACTGTCATTAATAACCCCGCATTTAGCTTTATTAATGGCTCACTAGCCGCAACAGCCGCATCAAATTGCTCTCGAAACTTTCGTATACGCTCGGAGGTTTCTCCCCGATCTTTTCTTGATTCAGACAAGTAAGATGCCATATTTTCATTTAGGTAACCATAAAATGAAGTGCCCTTTCGCTCCATCCACTTTAACGCTCGTTGCAGGTAAACGTTTGGATCTGAACTAAAGTCAAATTGAGCACTCTGTGCAGCCTGTGAGCTATCTTTTCTTGAACTCTTTGTTGCAGGAATCCACTCCTTAACTACATCAAACAGTGCCCAGGTATTGTCCGGTTCAAGTTCGGTTAGTTCTAGAGAGCCCATCAATATCTCATCAATAACAACGGCAGGTGCATTACCCTGACGTTCCTCTCTTACGGAACGTCTAATCTGCTCCTTAAACTCATCCGGAAATCGTTCAACATCGATCATCAATCTTTCATTTGGCGCTGGATTGAATCTCTTTGGAACATTTGGTGATTCAAAAGTTGGCCAACCCTGGTATGCATTGTCTCTTCCGTCAAGCTGTTGTGGTTCAAGAGCCCTAGTTAATAAAGCTTTTTCACCACCAGAGACTGCGATCCGGAGTGGAGATAAATAATTCTGAGATAAGTCTTTTAGCAATTCAGCTGCTAGCTCTCGTAGGTTAGCTTCAGCTCGCCAACCTAACGCATTCTTGCATTGGTCAGCAGCACCTTGGACTGCAGGGTGATCGGGGCGCAAGGATTCCTGACCCTGAGCCTTTCTTAACTCTTGACCAACATAAGCTCCAATCCCTTCAGCATATCTTTTATACGTATTACGCTCTGAGATTAACTCATCGGCAACTATGTTTAATTTAGCCTCTAGACGCTGTAGTAATTCGACCGTAACTTTTAAACCCTGTTGCGAAACGTAACGTGCAACTACCTTTAAGATATGAGTTGATTGATCATTAACCCACGCTCTTGCCTTTGTATTTCTCGAATTAGTCTCTTCATCGAGTGCGCGTTCTACGTATACCTGATAAAAATGAATCAACTTTTCGTGCCAGCTTGAGAGGGATTGTCCTCCAGATTTATCCAACCCCTGCTGAGCATCAGTAAGCACTTGATTTGTAAAAGATGCGTAGAGTAAATCTCTTGATTCAATTGGTCTAAGAGCATCAATTACATCGTTACTATGCTCTGTTTCTTCATTCAATCTAAGGTCTTTAATGAAGTCTAGTACGCAAGCGTCAGCTTTAAATGAGATCCATTCATCTTGAGTTTTAACTTTGAACTCAGGATCTTCAGCCTTGTGGATATAAAGCATACGATCTATAGCTGATCGAGCCAATCGCTCCTGCGCGTACTTCATAAATTTATCTCTGCCCAAACTTACGCGACCAAAACCTAATGAGGAAAATGGTGGTGCTTGTCTATTTTCAACTTTCAACCTAGATAAATCTGGAAGCTGGTCGGCACTTACCGAGCTTTGCTCGCGATTTGCAATTGTGTAAGCCAGCATGTCATCTTGCACCTTGTCATCAGTAACCCAAGTTGAAAGGCTAGCTGCAACTGCTAGATAAACTGCCGGTTGATCATCAAAATCAACTTTAGAATTTTGCCTGCCAACTACATATGTAAATGCTGGACCTACGCTGTACTCAATTGCATGAGAGGGTGAAACTAATCCCTGGCTCTTATAAAGAGCAACAGTGCTTGCAGTGGGCGATCCCGCCCAAAGCCCAGCCATAGCTTCGCTCATTGCAGCTAAGGCATTTGGTTCAACTCCACCTTTACCATCAATTTTTGAAAATACATCTGGGGCATAGAGGATTGAAAATACTTGGTGTACCCAGGTTGAACTTGGCGCAGCACTTTTAATTGCCTCAGTTACATCTAAGTACTGCCCTGCCCCAGAACCACCTGCAATTGAGGAGATTACAATTACAATTGGGTCCGTAACACCAGCGCCTTCTTTAGTGCCAAACAATGCACCAATGGAATCTAGTTGTCCCCGAGATTCAGCTGAATTCATTCTAGAAATAGCGGCGGCTGCAGCTTCTCGCACCTCTGACAACTTTGCTAAAACTATAGTTCTGCCAATTGCACGGTATTGACCAGCACCTATTCCAATCGGAATCTTTACTTCTTCTGCTGAGGGTAATGGTTTTTCAACATCCGGCAATAACTCCGATGGAATTTTCCCAGGAAGTGCAACAGCTCCATATGCTTGTTTGTAAGCTGTCCCAGTTGTAACTAAGCCTTGATAGTTTTCAGATGGTAAAAATGGAGCTGGAAAACTTGCACCATCTTGATTAGTTGGACTATCAACATGCAACATCTGCCAAGCTTTTGGCCACCCACCACGCCAACCGCGTTGAATCAATTGTAATTCGAGATCTTGTTTAAGGGCTCGTAACGTTTTACCGCCAGATCCACCAACACCTACTAGTAAGAAGGGTCTTAACATTTATCTGCCTCTCGATATTTGAATGAAGATGAAGTCTGCACTACTACACACCTTTTCCGCCAGGTGGCGGAGGTGGGAACGATCCACCTGATCCAGGTGGTGGAGGTGGGAACGATCCACCTGATCCAGGTGGCGGAGGTGGGAACGATCCACCTGATCCAGGTGGCGGAGGTGGGAACGATCCACCTGATCCAGGTGGCGGAGGTGGAGTAAATGAAGTTTTAGAATCAAATTCAATCATTTCTTCATTAGATGAGTTATCAACTTTTTTCTTTGAATTGTTTTTTGTAGATCTATTACTTTGTTGAGTTAATTCAGCCTGTACTTTAGGTATCAAAGCGACAATTTGATTCCAGATACCCGGCGTAGTTGATACTTTCATAAATCGATCCATAAATTGATTTTTATTAGCTAGATTGTTTCTCTTATAAATTACTAAATTTCCTGGAATGGCAGTCGAAGTCCCAAGAGAAACTAGATCCTTATCCAAAACTTCAATCGCCCAAACTGAATCAATATTGCCGCGAATTGGAGCGATCGATCCATTAGCAAATCTTGAATTCATTGAAGCAGGTGGGGCGACCATTGTTAATAAACGCGCACCTTCTCTAGCTTTCATTTCAAACCAAGGTGGTGGAAATACTAATTTTGAAACTTTAGCACTCAGATTGCCAATAATTTCAGAATAATTTCTTGCATCTGGTTGATCTGAGATATATTTATAATCCTCTGGTTTAGGTGTTAGGACGGAGCCATCAGAAGCAAGAATGCCTTTTAATGAATCAACCCTAATTGGCCAACTAGCACGCTGAACATTTTTCCCAAGTGCAATTTTTGTTGTAGCCCAAGTTAACAAATAGATAAGTGCAAGCGGGAGAGCAATTCCAAGAAATACAAGTAAAGCTTTAATCCAGTTTTCGCCTAATTTTTTTCTTAATGTTTGAAATTCCATAGGTGCATTTAATGTAAACTGTTGTCCTACTTCAGAATCTGAGTAGTAAATTATAGGTAGTTCAGCTTGGACTTGAGCGTCGGCTGGAATTCTATTTTTGATTGCAAAATCTACCTTCTTCTTTTCATCCTGAGAGAGCAGCAAGCAGTCAGATGTGTCCAATCCAACTGGCTTAAACCACTCATACGTTTCAGATCTGTCAATAACATCGTTTACATATGACGGCTTTTCAACTATGCATATTTTTCCATTACCAGATTTTGGTCCATTAAAAACTGCAGAACCCTTTCCCGTTCCACTGCTGCCATTAATTGGAGTATCAAATTTGATTGGTGACATAGCTAATGAGGGGTAATTGTCTGGAAGTCGCACATCTAAGATTCTTGAAACGCTCACTGGTGCAAGCGCAAATCCAGATTTGGTTGCTACGTTTAAAGTTACTCTTAGTTCAACCTGTCCTTGATTTAGTGATGCTTTAAAGCTTGCTAATTCAAATTTGTTTCCAGCTAATGATGCCGTACGTTGTGGATTCGTTTTCCCGTTGCCAAGAATCTCTTGAACGGTAACTGTTGCAACTGAGTAATCGGAGAGATTTACTGGTTGGCCAGCAAACTCAGAAACAACTTCTCCGGAGACCTTTCGGGCGATACCAGCTATTAACTCCCCTGAATCTAGCTTTAAATCTAACCCACTAAACAGCACTAATTCATTGGAGCTACCTTCTTTAAATGAGAAATTCCAGGCGCCATACATTGAAGGTTTTACAGATACGGTAATTTGAGTTGCCCCTGCGGATGTTACAACCGTGACACCTGGTCCCTCGCTGATTGACGAGCCCTGGGGGCTGGTCAATTTCCAGGTTGGCGAAGTGGTGATAATTCTAAATCGCGCAATTCCAGCTTCAATTAGAAAATTAGCTGGATTACCTCCTGATAACTCACCAAGAGTCCCCCCTGCTGTGTAAGAGCCTAACTTTAAAAATTGAAATGCAAGTGCAATTGGATCCTCAGCCTCTAGAAGTGCTCCTGCAGCATAATTCGGCGGAATAGGATTTTGTCCACATGCTTGCTGCTGAACACTGCCTAAATTAATAGACCCAGTTCCTTCAACAATTGGCAGAAGCAAATCCATACCTTGCTCCATGTTTTCACGTTGATCTCCTGATTGCCTTGCCAAATCTTTCTCACTTTTTAGTAAAACTCCTAATACGGTCACTTTTGCTTGGCGCAAAGAATTCGAAGTGTTTTTACAGAGTGATTCGAAAGCCTCAATATTTTTTGGATTTGCTTGTACCGGTTTTTCTCCAGGTGCTCCAGTTGATAAATCCAAACCACCATCTGTGAGCCAAATTAAAGCCTGGCACGCATTACTTTTTTTCCTCTGATTACTAAGTTCAGTTGCTGCACTATCAACACCAAGTTGCCAATTAGTGCTTTGACCTTTATTACTTTCTCTTACTTTGCGTTCTAAATCCAGGGCTTCACTTTCAATTGATTTGGGATCAACAATGGACCAATTTTTCCAAATGCTGTACTTATCCCCGAAAAAACCAACGGCATATTGCACTTTTAGGCCCTCGCGGAGCGTACTTAGTTGGATCAAACTAGATTTGAGGATCTCAGCACGCTTTTTCTCACTATCTGTATATCTTAAACTTGCGGATTCATCTATCAAGTAAAATACATCCAAGGCATCTTTTGAGTTTAAACATCTTGCTAAATCATCAAAAGCTCTTTTTCCTACTACAGAAAGTTCAGTTGTAGAGCCCGCCTGAGATGTATTTATTAATACTCCAAATGATAAGAAAATAGAAATAAGTGTTGCTAAAAATCTCTTTATCATTTATGAACCAAATCGCTCAGCCAATAAAGTAGATAAAATCCTTGCAATTGCATTTATATGAGGTAAGGCAACTAAGAAAGATACTCCGGTAAGAATTCGTAAGACTAAAGAGTACTTTGATTTGGCAATAAACCAAGGATCAGATTTAGTCTTGTTTCGTTGATCAATACTATCCCAGCCCATGCAAAGTCCAACGGCTACTGGTGTAACCAGATAACCAAGAAGGTACACAGACACATTTTGTCCTGAAGCTCCAACTACGACTGTAATCAAAATACTTAAAATTATTAAGGTAAACGCTAGAATCAAAGGAAATAAAGAGGCTTTTTTTGGTTCACCTACCGGCTGATTTACTTTAGGAATAGAATTTCCACTACCAAAAATTTCTCCAGGCTTTGGAGGAAATGATGTCACAACTTCAATCCTGGATTCGGATTACTTGGTTGTTGGTACAGGGCAGAGTATTTCTCTTGGCCGAAAACTCCACAAACTAGAAGTCCAACGATTGAAGCCCAAATAATTATTTTTACGGCGACAGGCATTTGCATCGCAGGTATCACTAAAAATTGAATTCCATTGAGCGCCATAGAACCTAGAGCGACCCACGTCCAGGTTCGCCAACCTGGAACAGTTCTGTAACTGTAAAATCCCGCTACGCCGCATAAAAGTGCAGAAATGATTAACGGCAAAACTACGCGAGAAAACGCTCGACTTGGGTCCTGGCCCAAATCCCATGGGATTGCATACCCGGCTGCAAAAGCACCAAAAATTATTACGGGTGGAACCCATACTTGTGGTCGGCGCGGGTAGTTTGTTGATGTGGGCACCTGACTAAAAGAAAAATTTCCAGTAGGTGGCGGTAGGGGTGGCAGACTCACTTAATCTCCGTTCTCACTCAATTTGAACCACATGGTTGCATACGGGATAGTGCACCGCAAGTATAACCCGTTCTTGCCATAACTATCTAGACTTGAGACAATTTCGTGAAGCGAAATGGAGAAAATGAAGACAGTAAAGGCCTATGGTGAAGTACTTGAACTTCCATATTACCGAATAAAGTGGCTATCTCGGATCGTTTACAGCAGTCCCTTTGAGTCGGCTCGCTGAAATTCATAATGAAAATTAATGCAAAATTGCTTGTCGGCATTGTAGTTTTTAACATTACACTGCCAGTTACCAGTGCCTCAGCTTATCTCGATAAAAAGCCTGTTTTTTACCTTTGGGCTAAACCCGGTTGCTATTCCGCTAATTTAAAGTCCAGCCCAACAATCCCTATGTACTCCGTAAAAAAAATTTATCCAGTTTCTTGCTTATCGCCTCACCATTTTGAAGTTTTTTATGCCGGACAATTCAAAACTAAAGACGGTAAAGTTGGTGCTGGTGGAAGAGAGGTGGTCACAGACTGCTTACAAAAATCCAAGTCATTAGGATTTTATGCTCGATCAGCTAATTCCTATAACTGGAGCAAAGATGAAGAAGAGTTGATCGGTAACTGGATGGCAGATGTAGGTGCTGAATCTCAAAGATTTCCGAATCGATCTATCTGCTATGCAAGTGTGACAACGAAATCATGGTTGTATATCAAAGCAGTTAATTCGCCGATCATTAGAGGGTTCGAAAAATATGATAATTAATTCAAAACTCTTGTTTAAATGGAAGATATCAATTGCACTGGGTTTACTTTTCTTTATCATAACCCCCATAATCATCTCAGCCCTGATTAGACCAACTACTGATCCACTATTAAGCACAAAGTCGCTAAATTCGGACTACAAATTTGAGATTTCTATCTCT
>Ga0194131_10008102_pt1 | contig 13828 bp, 11 predicted proteins | sample TA2KigO120mmetaG_FD_148631 | JGI IMG/M metagenome (GOLD analysis project Ga0194131, IMG submission 148631) | Freshwater microbial communities from Lake Tanganyika, Tanzania - TA2015053 Kigoma Offshore 120m | ecosystem: Environmental > Aquatic > Freshwater > Lake | place: Tanzania: Lake... | reverse complement strand
CACGACGGCGAAGGCCACCACCACGGCGCCACCGCCCTCGACGGGCAAGGCCGCCCCGGCAATAGCGCCCGTCAGCGCGCCCACCACGGCGCCGCCTGCCACGACGGCGAAGGCCACCACCACGGCCCCGCCGACCACGGCGCCCACGACCACCACCGCCAAGACGACGACGGCGCCGGTGGTGGTGCCGCCCCCCACGGCTGCCGCCGCGGGCGACGACTCCTGCAGCGACCTCGTGAAGCTCGAGCCCCAGGCGATGCTGGGACAGCTTCGTCCCGGCCAAGCCAAGTGCATCGAGGGCCGCATCGGCACCGAGGGCGCGCAGACGATGAAGGACAAGCTGTCGCGCGTGCTCATCGCCAACGCCGAGGGCAAGGGCGACAAGGTCGAGTGGGAGCGGCTCGTCAAGCGTCACCTCGAGGACATCGACCGCTCCGACCCCGATATGTGCTTCAAGTACGCCACCCAGCTCAGCCGCGGCGGCGTGGGACGGGCCACGGGCGTGATTCGCTGGACCGACTATGCGCTGGAGAACAAGCAGAAGTGGTCGGGCGCCACCTACACCAAGCGCGTGTACGACCTGTACCGGATGAAGGCCGAGGCCGCCAACAAGCTGTGGGCGGATGCCGAGGCAACCTTCGCCACCAAGGAGCACACCGACGAGAACGAGGCAAAGGCCGCCAAGTGGCGAGGTACCACCAAGGACTTCGCTCGCGAGTGGCTCGACTACGCCAAGGCCAGCGGACAGGACACCAAGAACGCGATGGCGATCTGCGTGTCGGCTGCGGGCAACAAGTCCTTCTGCGAGGGGTAGGGCCCGCTTGATTCCCCTCCTTCTCGCGTACAACGTGGGGTGTAGCGGCGACGAGGCCGCGCTCGGCAGCGTCGACGAGACGCCCACGCCAGCGACGAGCGTGCCGGCTGAGCTAGTGGCGACCTCGTGGCAGGTGCGGATGGCGAAGACGGAGGTCCGCGCGCCCTTCGAGGGGCGTCCGAGCTGGGTGTCGTACTTCGGCAATCGCCGTGACGAGGCACTCCGCGCGTTCAAGTCCGAGAACGACAGCGCGGCCCTGGCGCGGGCCCACACCGAGTACGCGGCGATGTACCGCCAGGCTGCCCTGCTCGCTGCCAACGCTACGCTCCAGGTGTACGGGGCCGATCGCCAGCCTACCGACCCCGCCGAGGCTGACTACCTGCTGGGAGTGAGCGGGGTGCTCGCCAGCAGCGCCGAGCACGCGGCGAAGCTCGGCGCCTCCCGCGAGTCGAGGGCCGGCGACATCGCCCCGCGCGACGCCGCGTGGAGTGCCTACGTGGCAGCGCCGGGCGCCGAGGCCGCCGACAAGGCCGCGGGCGTCGACCGGGTGGCGGGCGCACTCGCCGACCTGCCAGGGGCCGATCGCCTCACCCTCGAACTCCCCCTGCAAGGCGAGCCGGGTACGGTCGCGGCCGGCGATCCCGGCGAACTTTGGGCGCTCTCGCGCTGGCACGAGGCCCGGGCGCGCGAGGCCGACCCCTCGGCCGGGGAGACCATCGACCAGGCCCTCGACCCCTACCGGCTTCCTTTTGAGACGCCGCCGGAGCGCGGTGCGGCCCCGGCCACAGACACTTGGCTGTTCATGTCGCCCTGGTCTTCGGCCGCCGACGTTCAATACGTGGCCAATGTGGCGGCGGGCCGCGATACCACGGGGGCGATGGCGACCGCCAGCCTCTTCGCCGCCGTGGCCCAGACTTGCACCCGCGAGGGCAACCGGCTCGACGTCGATTGCGTCGTCGACGAGGCGGCGCACGTCGGCAGCGCGATCGAAGACGGGATGGCGGCCGCCAACGGGGGGCAACCTGACGGCTTCCACCGGCCTTTTGCCGACTACGCCCGCGCTGGCGTGCTGCGGGCCCTCGACCTCGTCGCCCGCGCTCGCGGGGACGCCGACGCCTCCGGGCGCCTGCGCATCAACGCGCTCGACCGCAGCCTCGGCGCTGCGGCGGATCCGCTCTTCTACCTGTTCGTGGCGGCATGGGACGCGGGCAACCGCAATACCCCCCGCGCTGCCGAGATCGTCCACCAGAACCTGTCGATGCTCCCGGGCCTGCACCTGGCCCGGGCGCCTCTCGACGCCCTCCACGTCCGGCTGAGCCGGAACGCCGTGCCCGGCGTTCCCATGCACTGAGGAGTTGTGATGAACCGCCCGACCCCAGGATCGACTCCCCCCAGCGCCGACAGGCGCGGCGTGCTCTTGGCGCTGGGCATCGCCAGCGCGGCGCTGCTCGCCGGCGCGCCGCTGTCGTTCTACGAGGAGCAACTCCCCGGGACCCTAAGCCCGCTCTACGCCAGCTCGATGGCGGACCACCGGGCCCAGGAGCTGGTCTTCGACCGCCTCTTCTTCCACAGCGCCATCGACAACCGCATGATGAGCCGCCTCGTGGAGAAAGGCGAACTCGCCGATGGCGGGAAGTCCTACCGGGTCACCCTGAAGCCGGGCCTGAAGTGGCACTCCGGCACCGCCGTCACCTCGAAGGACGTGTGCTTCACGGTGTCGGCGATGCTCGACCCGGGCACCACCAGTCCCATCGCCGAGGGCTATCGCGGCGTGCTCGCGGGTTGCGACGCGACCACGCCCCAGGTGGCGACGATCCGCTTCACCAAGGTGTTCCACAACCCCCAGGAACGCCTGATGTTCTCCCTGCTTCCTGCAGAGAAGTTCGCGGGCAAGACGGCGATCGTCCCGGACGACGACTTCAGCCAGCACCCCATCGGCTCGGGACCCTTCAAGGGCAACAAGGGACGGCGGGGCGTCACCTTCGAGGCCTACGCCAACGCCCACCACGCCCCCACCATCCCGCAGATGTCGCTGCAGGAGGTCCAGGACCCGCTGGTCCAGGTCAAGACGCTCCAGTCCAACGGCGTGCAGGGCATCATCGCGGTGCCGCCGCCTTACCGTCCCGACGTGTCGGCTTCCGACGACCTGCAGCTCAAGAGCTACGACCTGCGGAGCTGGTGGTTCATCGGCGTCAACACCAAGAAGGGGGCGCTGGTCGAGAGGAAGGTGCGGCAGGCCCTCGACCTCGTGCTCGACCGCAGCGACCTCCGCCAGTTCACCGTCGGCGTCAAGCCCGGCGAGCAGAACAGCCCCTGCGAGTTCATCTCCGGCCCCTTCGTGCAGTCCTCGCCCTTTTACAACCGGCAGGTGCCCGTCAAGGAGAAGTCCGATCGCGCCGCTGCCACCAAGCTCCTCAACGAGGCCGGGCTCACCCAGATTGGCGGGCGCTGGCACTACAAGGGGACGCCGGTCACCCTCAATATCGGCATGATGGCCTCGCTCGACGTCGAGGCGCCCGACCTCCTCACCCAGGTGGGCAACCAGCTATCCGCGGCTGGTTTTGATCGCCAGGAGAGCAAGGTGTCGGCCGACGACTGGGCGCGCAAGGTTGTCACCGGCAAGGCCAGCGAGTTCGACCTGCTCATCGGCAAGTGGAGCTTCGGTCTCGTGGAGGAGGTGAACGACCTCTTCCAGACCCGTTCCGGGACGACCACCGGCGCGCGCAACGTGTTCAACTACTCGAACAGCGGCGCCGACCAGCTGATGGTCGAGTACAACCAGTCGCGCACCGACACCGCGGCGTACGACGCCTACCACAAGTTGCACAGGGCGCTGGCTGAAGACCTGCCCTACTTGTTCCTATGGAAGCTTGACACCAAGAGCGCATGGCGAACGGAGGTGCGGGGCAACGTCATCGCGCCGTTCAACTACTGGACCGAAGTCGACGGCTGGAAGTTCCAGTAGGCCGCCCGGATGACCGCCTGGTGGATCCGGCCCGGGGTGCGGCTCATAGCGGCAATCATCCTGCCGCTGGTGGTGCCGGCCATCATCACGCTGCTCATCTGGGCGCTGCCGGGCGATCCTGCCGAGATTATCTGTCCTCCTGAGACCTGCGGCGGCACGGCCGAGTTGGCGGCCCGCTGGAACCTCGACGCGGGCGCGTGGAACTTCTTCCGCGCGTGGATGGGCGACGCCGCCGCGGGCGAGTTCGGCCGCTCGTGGCGGGTGGAGCAGGGCCTTCCGGTTCGCGACCTGCTCGACGAGTCCATTCCCACCACGTTGATGCTGGTGCTCGCGGCGCTGGTGCCGCTGGTGCTCGGCGCCGTGGGCTCGGCCACGGGACTCATCCCCCCGCGCGCCGATGGCGGCTTCCACACGGTGGGACTCGTGCCCGCCGTTGTCTTCGCGCTGCTGGGCGCCGCCTACGTTGAGCTGGAATACGGCGCACAGAGCTTCCTTCCCGGGGCCAACCGCTTGCGATTGGTTCTGGGCGCGCTGGTGCTGGGTCTAGCCGATGGCGCCTTCGCCGCTGCGGTCTCGGGCGTGCGCGGGCTCTTCGCCGCCGAGCGCGACCAGCGCTACGTCGGCATCGCGCTGCTGCGCGGGGAGCGACCGCTGGCAAACATGCTCCCCAACGTGGCGCCAGCCCTCGCGGGGCAGCTGCGCGCCAGGGTGCTCCACCTGCTGAGCGGCACGGTGGTGGTCGAGGTGGTCTTGCGGATCAACGGCCTCGGGGACCTGTTGTGGGCGGGCACCCTCCTCCAGGACTTCGGCGTGGTGCTCGCGGCTGCGACGGCGTTCGCCCTCGTGAGCGCCGTGCTGCTGGTGATCCAGGCGCTGGTGGAGATCGCGGTGGCCATGTGGGTCCGTCGCGCGCCCACGGTTCGCGACGGCGCAGCGGCGTCGCCGGTGGTGGCGGCGTGAATCGTCGTGTCGCCACCATGCTGGCGCTCGGCGCATTCGCGCTGCTCGCGGTGGCCGCGTTCGCCGCACCGGCCCACCTGGTGGAACCGGAGCCCTCGCGCAGCTTCGCGGGCCCTCTCGACGCCTGGCCTTTCGGTGCCGATCGAGCCGGCCGTCCGCTCCTGGAGTATGCCCAGCAGGGCGCGCGCGTGGTGCTCGGGCCGGCGCTGGTGGCCGGTTGCGTGGTGGCGGCGAGCAGTGTCGCCGGGGGCCTGCTTCGCTGCGTGGGCGATCCGCGAGTCGACGCGGCGGTGCAGGGGGTCGGGGAGGTGCTCGGAGCTTTGCCCCGGATGGTGGTGATCCTGGTGACGGCATTGCTCATCCCCTCGACCTCCCGGGGCCTGTTGCCGCTCGCGGTGGCGTGGGCGGTGCTCGCAAGCCCCGGGGCGATGGACGAGGCGGCGGCGGTGGCCGAGCGCCTCGGCGGGGCGCGCTTCGTGGAGGCCCTGCGCGCGCACGGGTTCTCGTGGACGCGCATCTTCCTCTTCCACGTGGTGGCACTCAACCTGCGCCCGGTGGTGGTGCGTCAAGCGGCGGAGGTGGTCACCCAGGTGACCTTCCTCGAACTCGGACTGAGCTACCTTGCCGTCCAGGACGCACAGGCGAGCTTCACCCATCCCGACTCGCTCAAGTCCTGGGCCGACCTGCTCTACATGGGCTACCCGTCGATCGTGCTCGACGACATCCCCACCGAGCACGCCCTGTGGACCGGCCTCGCGATGGTGGCGCTGGTGACCGCCATCGCCAAGTTCGCCACCAGCGCCGCGAGGGCGCGATGAGCGTGTTGCTCGAGGTCCGGGGCCTAGGCGTGCGCTCGACGGAGCGAACGCTCGTCGAGGGGGTGAACGTGACCGTGTTCGGCGGCGAGGTGACGGCGCTCTGTGGCCCTTCCGGGTCGGGGAAGTCGGTCACGGCGCGCGCCGCGATGGGTGTGGTCGACGTGGAGCCCGGCCTGTTCTCGGGCTCGCTGAAGTTCCCGGAGACGGGTAATCGCGACTGGTTCGCGGGCGTGGCCCACGGCGGCCAGCGCGCTCACGCGCGCCTCTTGGCCGACACCGCCTCCCTGCGAGGCGGCTATCTGAGCTATTCGCCGCAGGCGGCGTCGTCGGCGCTCAACCCCGGCCGTACCATCGGGCGCCAGATGGAGATGTCCGTCGCCCGTCGCAAGACCGCGCCCACGAGCGTCACCGAGACCATCCGAGGGCTCCTCGCCGAGGTGGGCCTTCCGGCGCGCGCGGCCTCGGCGCTGCCCGGCGAACTCTCCGGAGGGCAGTGCCAGCGCGCCGCGCTCGCGGTGGCGATGGCCTCCGATCCGCGCGTGCTGATCGCCGACGAGCCGGAGACCGGCCTCGATCCGGTCCTGCGGCGGCAAGTCGTGGAACTGCTGCTCGACGTCGGCAAGGCGCACGGCTGCGGTATCCTGCTGATCTCGCACCACGAGGACACCATCGATCGCATCGCCGAGCACGTGGTGCGCCTGCGGGGCCCGGCCGAGGTGGCAGCGTGAGCGCGCCGCTGGTCGACATCCGCAAGGTCGGCAAGCGCTTCGACGTGCCCGGCCCCTGGCCCTGGAGCCCGCGCCGCCAGGTGCGCGCGGTGATCGACGTCGACCTCCAAGTGGCCGACGGGGAGGTGGTGGCGCTGGTGGGGCAATCCGGGTCCGGCAAGACCACCCTCTCCCGCATGGTTCTTGGCCTCGAGAACCCCACCGAGGGCGAGATCTGGATCGAGGGGCGCCGCTGGGACACGATGCCCGAGCGCGAGCGCCAGGCGCGCCGGGTGGCCTACCAGTACGTGCCGCAAGACGCGATGAGCGCGCTCGACCCGCAGCAGACGGTGGTGGAAGCCGTCGTGGAAACTCTCACCGTGCTCGCCCGCGTGCCGCGTGCCGAGGCGGCCAGCCGGGCGGCAGCGATGCTGTCGCGACTCGGCCTCTCGCACCGTCACCACGCGCTTCCCCGCCAGCTCAGCGGCGGCGAGCAGCGCCGCGTCACGCTCGCGCGCGTGCTCGCCCTCGTCCCGCGCCTGGTGGTGGCCGATGAGCCCACATCGGGGCTGGACCCCGACCGGCGTGCCGCCGTTCTCGAAGACCTCGTCGGCAACCTACCCGACCGGGCCGGGTGTATTCTCGTCACCCACGACCTCGAGGCCGCCATCCCCTACTGCCACCGCGTGGTGGTGATGCTGGAAGGGCGCGTGGTCGAGGTTGCCGACCTGCGAAACGACCCTCCCGCTCACCCCTACACCCGCTCCCTCCTCGACCCCTGGCACGACTCCGGAGGTGCCTAATGACCCGCACGTTCCTCCTGCTGATCATCGGATTCAGTCCATTATTTGCCAGCGTTGCCTACGCCGGCGACGTGGAGCGTGCCGAGCACACCCGCCTCTCGGAGGAGATGCGCAAGCTCGCGCAGCGAAATGCGTGGACGGCGGTCGAGGCGCAGTACCAGAAGCTGGAAGCACTCGAGGCCAAGGGCGAGGTCCTCACCTTCGCCGAGAACAAGCTCGGCGCCGAGGCGGCGCGCGCCATCGGCAACATCACCGCCTGCCGCCAGCGCCTGCAGAAGGCCGCGAAGATAGACGGCAAGCCCGAGATCATCAGCTGGCTCGAAGACATCGACAAGAACTACGGCCCGGTGAAAGTCACCTTCGACCCTGACTTCGCCGGGGAGCGCCTGCTCAACCCTGCGGTGCCGCCCTTCGCCCCCGACCAGCGCGCGGCGATTGGCTGGGTGGCCACCTACCTCGCCGAGGGCAACAACTTCGATGGCATCCTCCCCGCCGGCGAGTACGACGTGTCGGGCGTGAAGGTCACCGTGGCCGTGGGCGGCCCGAAGGCGGTGGCCGACGTGCAACCGGCGGCGGGCACCCGGCGGAGCCTCGTGCACCTCGCCTACGTGGGCCCGCGCATCGACGTGGGCGCGGTGGTGCAGTTCCCGGGCGAGAGCTTCGAGGGCGCCGTCTCCGAGTCGGGACTGCTCCAGCCCGCGAGTTTTGGCGGCGTCGGCGCCCGCCTCGGGGTGGGGCTCGAGCTGGGCATCAGCGAGGGCTTCGGCCTCATCGGCCAGGTGGGCTACCACAACCTCTTCGGCGACCCAATCGTCGAAAATCCTGATTCGTCGCAATACGTGGTCGAGCCTAACTCGATCCACATGGGCTACGGATGGCTTGCCGCCAACGTGCGCGCGGGCGAGCTGTGGATCGCCGCCGGCCCGCTCTATGGTGTGGGGGTGGGCACCGTGACCGGCCTCGACCCCTACTGCGCAGACAGCGGCAAGTGTACCAACGGCGGCGATACCACCTACTCCTCGGTGGACGACGCGGAATACCAGAGGCTCTCCGGGACTATTATGGCTGGAGGCGGCGCGGCGAGCGTGTCGTATGCGTTCGTGGACGTCGGCAGTTTGCGAGGCGGAGTCAGCGTCGAAGGTGGCGCCCAGACCGACCTGGTGCGCCTGTACCCCTGGGCCCAGGTGGCCTTCACCCTCGCCCCGTCGAGCGACGGAGGGAAGAACTGATGCTGCCGGGACTGATTGCTTGTGCGGGCCTCGCAGGGGCCGTGGAAGTTTCCTGGGTGGGTGGCGGTCACGGGAGCAACCCCCAGTGGTCGAGTGACGGCGCCTGGCTGGCCTTCGAGGTGAACAACAACGCCGACAAGGTGGATCTTTACGTGGTGAAGGTTGCCAACGGCGCGCCCGCCGCGCCCACGAGGGTGGCGATCCCGGGCTCATCGTCCAGCTTCTCGGGCGGGGGTAGTTTTGCCGCCAACCCGGTGTGGCACCCGAAGCAGTCGATCCTCATCTTCGAGGCTGCCAATTCCGGCGGCACCACGCGGCTGTACTACTTCAACCCCGGTAGCGGCTCGCCTGCCGAGTACCTCAACGCCGCGCAAGCGCCGGGGATGCTCGCATGGCCCGCGATCTCGCCCGACGGGATGAGCGTCGCCTTCACGTCGTCGTCGTCGGGCGCGGGCGACGTGTTCCTGTTCTCGCAGCAAACCAACAAGGTCGCGCTGGCCTTCCCCTCCACGAAGGAGCCGGAGAACGCCCCCAAGTTCGCGCCCGACGGCAAGACCGTGGTGTTCTCGCGCAAGAGCTACGGCACCGAGGACGTGTTCTCCATGCTGCCGGGCGCCTCGGCGGCGGGACCGGTGAAAGGGGCCACGGGCAACGGCGACCAGACGCGCCCCCGCGTCGCGGGCAGCAACATCATCTACTTCACCGGCGAGCGCGGTGACGACCGCTGGGACATCGGCATCGTCCCGCTCGTGGGCGGTGACCGTCGCATCCTCGCTCGCGACATTCGCCTCCCGCAGCGCTCGGCGCCCAACCTCTCGGCCGACGGGACGGCGGTGCTCTACGGTTCGAGTGAGCCCGCTCGCGACGGCTCCGTGTACATCTGCAAGCTCGACGGGACGGGAATCACCGAGGTCAAGACCGGCCTGAGCGCCGTGGGCGACCCGGCGATGATCAGCGCCGGAGGCAAGACCTTTCTCGCCTTCACCGCGCTCCCCGCCGCCGGCAGCGACTGGCGACAGCTCCACATCGTCGACGTCACCGGCAAGTACTAGCCCTCGCCGGGGCGAGAGGCGGTCGGCTGAGGTATGGTCGCGCGATGCTCGCGTACCTGCTGGCTTGCGATGCCTCGGTCGACAGCGCCGGCGGCTTGCCCGGGCTCGGCGGGGGCAACCGCGTCGTGGTGTTCGTCATCGATGGCGTGCGGATGGAGGAGAGCTTCGGCGAGGGGAACGCGTCGGTTGACGGCTCGGCGAGTTCGAGCTTCCTCCCGCGCATCCGCCGGGAACTGCTTCCCCAGGGCACGCTGGTACTACCAGCTTATAACCTTGGAATTACCATCACGGCTCCGGGGCACACCCAGTTCCTCACCGGCGACACCGCTCCCTTCGGCAACTTCCCGCCCTACGACGACATGGGCGCCTACTACCCCGACCTGCCCACGCTCTTCGAGCTGGTGCGGGCGCAGCACGGTCTGGGCGAGGAGGCCCTCGGTCTCGTCGGCAACACCGACCTTCTCGACGCCGTGGGACGGAGCAACTACCCGGGGCTCGGCACCGAGTTCGGCACCTCTTACGTCCACGTCGACACCAATGGCGACGGCAGCGCCGGCGACGCGGCCGGCGTGGAGGAGGCCTGGCGCCGCATCACCGAGGAGCGTGCGCGCTTCGTGGTGGCCAATCTGCATCGTCCCGACCAGATGGGTCACTACGGTGACGATGTTGCCGACTACGCCAACGCGGTGCGCAACCTCGATGCGCCCATCGCCGACTTCTGGGCGAAGGTCCAGGCCGAGGAGGGCCTGCGGGATTCCACCACGCTGGTGATCGTCGCCGACCACGGCCGGCACCGGACGGGCGAGGCGAACGAGTACAAGCAGCACGGTGACAGCTGCGCCGGCTGCCGCGAGATCCCGATGTTCCTCGTTGGCGCCGGCGTGGCCAAGGGCCTGACCATCGCCGATGGCGTGGCACTCGACGACCTGCATGCCACGCTCGCCCGGCTGCTCGAGGTGGAGTCGCCGTACGCGCTCGGTCGCGACTTCCTCGGGGGCGAACTCGCGGCCACCGGCGACCTGTCACCGGTGAGCGCAGGCGGCCTCGTGCTCAGCGAGCGTCGCGACGAGGAACGACCTCGCGGCGCCGTGTTCCTCGGGGACGTGCTCTTGTCGGCGCCGACCGCGCAGGCCGCCGGCGGTGCCGCCGCGGTCGCTGGTCGCGGAGGGGCCATCGCCTGCTGGCGCGAGCTGGGCGCGCTGGCGGCGAGCGCCATCCCCTGGACGCCGACATGCGCGTGGTTCGACGAGTCAGGGCCGGTGTCGCTCGTTCCGATGCCCTTGCCCGAGGTGAACGTGGGCTGGCGCCCCGCGCTGGCGCTCTCGCCCGGAGGCGTGCCCTTGATGGCCGTGGCAGACAACCTCAACGGCGCGGTCGATGGCAGCGCGGCCGACCGTGCCGTGCGCCTCCTCAGCCTCGGCGACGCCTGGCACGGCGGCGTCGGCCTGGAGGGCGTGTACTTCCCGACTGCGCCCGCGCTCGCGGTGTCGGGCGACGCGGCGCTGGTCGCCTTCGCCGCGAGCCTCGACGCCAGTGCCGGCCGCTCGAACCGGCACGTCGAGCTCCACGAGGTGACCGATCCCGAGGGCGAGCAGGCGTGGAGCTTGCTGTTCACCAGCACTGGCGCGAGCGGCGCGGAGCGCGCCGAGCGTCCCGCAATCTGGGCTCACGACGGACGACTGCGCCTCGCGTACACCACTGCTGACGACGCGGCGAACAACGTCGAGGTGGTGTCGAGCGCGGACGGTGGCGAGAGCTGGTCGGCGGCCGAGGTGCTCGACGACACCGGGCGCGTGTTCGCGCATCTCGACGCCCAGTTCTGGGACGGGGCCGTGGTGTACGCCCGGCTGGGCGACGAGGAGGCCGAGCTGTGCGTCGAGGGCTCCCCTCCGCGCTGCGTGGGCCTCGGCGCCACCGAGCTCAGCGGTTTCGCGAGGGTGAGCGGCGGCGCGCGGGTGTCGATCCGGGTGGACGGCGAGTGGGTGTTGCGAGAGGTGGCCCTGTGAGCGCGTGCGCGCGGGCCATGGGCTAGCGTGGGGCCCGTGCTGAGCCTGCTCTTCCTCGGTTGCGCGCCGGTCGACGAGGTGGCGACCGGCTGCGGCGCCCGCGCCGAGGTGCGCGACGACGTGCCCACCATCCTCACCGTGCGTTGGCGCACGCCCGAGCCGACGGTGGGCCACGTCGAGTTTGGCGCCACCGAGGCCCTCGGACTTGCCACGCCGACGGAGAGCGAGCCCACCACCGAGCACGTCCACACCCTGCTGGGCCTCGCCGCAGACACGGAGGTGTACTACCGGGTGTTCGACGAGAGCTGCGAGTCGCCGGTGGCCACGATGGCGAACGGCTCGCTCCCGAGCGAGCTTCCCAACATCGAGACCAGCGGCGACGGGGGGCTCGGGAGCTTCGTGGTTACGGTCCTCGAGGGCGCCCTCTGGGGGCCGGTCATTCTCGATGCCAGCGGCAACATCGTGTGGTGGGACGTCGCGACGGAGGACTTTGCTGTCACGCGCGCGTACCTCACCGTCGACCGGCGCGCCGTGCTCTACAACGAGAGCAACGACCGCTCGCGGGACTACGCGGCGATGGAGGAGGCCTACGTCGTGCGCGTCCCACTGGACGGCTCGGGCGCGGAACGCCTCCCCCTGCCCTACCTCTCGCACGACTTCGCCGCCTTGCCCTCGGGCGAGGTGGTGGGGATCGCGCGTGAGCTTCGGGAGGTTGATGGCGTCGAGTACGTGGGTGACAGGCTCACCGAGTTGGCGCCGGATGGCAGCCTTGTCGATCGCTGGTCGGCCTTCGACCACTTCGACCCCGTGGAAGTGGGGGGGGTCGATGCCGCGCGGGGCACCTGGACCCACGCCAACGCCGTGGACTACGAGCCCGGCACCGACTCCTTCCTCCTCGGGCTCCGGAACTTCAGCTCGATCATTCGAGTATCGCGACAAACAGGAGAGATCAGCTGGGCCTTCGGCGGACTGGTGGGCGATCAGCTTCCCGAGGGGATCGACAGCGCGCTCGACCTCTACCACCAGTTCGAGCTGGTGGACGGCAGCCTGCTCGCCTTCGACAACGGCTCGCCCGAGCGAGGCTACTCTCGCGTGGTGGAGTACGAGGTCGGCGACGGCACGGGGCCGGTCACCCAGACCTGGTCGTGGGTGGAAGATCCCCCGTCCTACGTGGCCATCCTCGGTGACGCGCAGCGAGTGGGTGACGGCAGCATCGTGTCGAGCCTCTCGCTGGAGGGCCAGCTCGTCCGCGTGTCGCGCGAGGGCGAGGTGAGCTTCCGCGCGGCCACCAGCCTCGGGTACGGGTTCGGCTACGCGCAGCTCGTCGACAGCCTCTACTGAGCCTCAGTCCGTCCGAACCGTGCAGCCGTACTCGGCGAGGTAGTTCATCGCCCCGGTGATGTAGTAGCCGGAGGCGAAGGCATCGCCGCTGCCGGTGAAGTGCCACGTCGCGACGCCGCCGCCACCCAGGGCCACCCCGTAGGTCTCGCGCATCGTCTCGTAGCCCCGGTACACGCCCTCGGGACAGTCAGTCGCCGACGCGCTCAGCGTGGCATCGACCACCATGCCGAAGTCGCAACTGGAGCAGGCCCCGGCGCTCCCGGCGTCGGCGGTGACGGTGTAGCTCACGACGCAGTCTTTCCCGCCCTCCGCCGCCCAGGCGTCGTTGACGAAGAGGTACCAGCGTTCCTCGCCGGTCCAGCCGCTGGCCTCGCTGCCCTCGAACTGGCCCCAGTAGTAGAGCTTCGCGCCCTGCACGTCGGGACTGCCGCCCATCTCCTGGCAGTCGTCGGCGCTGGCGTCCATCTCGGCGAGCACGTCCTTCAGCGTCTCGGTGCCGGTGTCGGTGTCGGTGTCGGTGTCGGTGTCGGTGTCGGTGTCGGTGTCGGCATCGACATCGGAATCCGCGTCGGTCTCCCCGGTGTCCCTGGGTTCGTCGGCGGGCGTGCAGGCGAAGAGGCACAACAGAAAGGCGCGCATGTCGATAGCGTAGCGTCTTCCGAACCCCGGTGTCCGCATGTTGTCCCTCGTCGCCCTCGCGCTCGCCCAGGACCTCGACTTCGGCGTGAACCCCGCGCCGGGGCCAGGCGAGAGTCCCGCCTTCTACCTCACCCCCACTCGCGACGTGAAGACGCTCTACGTGCTCTGCAAGGTGGGCGGAAAGACGGTGGAGCAGACCAAGACCAGCGTGGCCGCGATGACGCGGGTGACCATCACCTTCCCCCGCAACGACTCGGTGACGACGGCCGGCTGCTTCGTGCGTTCTTCCTTCAAGGACGGCGACGTGGTGGAGCAAGACGTGCCGGTGGAGTGGGCCTACCGGCTGCCGCTGTCGATCGACCTGTCGCGAGCGAGCGCCGACCTCGAGGCCAAGACCGTCACCGTGCGGGCCAGCGCGAGGGTCGAGGAGGCGGAGATCATCGCCTACGGCGCCCACAAGGCGGTGCTCGACAAGTCCACGGTCCGCCTCGGGC
>Ga0194131_10008099_pt1 | contig 13831 bp, 11 predicted proteins | sample TA2KigO120mmetaG_FD_148631 | JGI IMG/M metagenome (GOLD analysis project Ga0194131, IMG submission 148631) | Freshwater microbial communities from Lake Tanganyika, Tanzania - TA2015053 Kigoma Offshore 120m | ecosystem: Environmental > Aquatic > Freshwater > Lake | place: Tanzania: Lake... | reverse complement strand
GGCGTCTGACGAGCTCGCGCCGCACTTCGTGGAGTTCCGCGCCGCTCTGGGAAACTGTCGCTTCACGAACTGCGCTCACATGGGCGAACCCGGTTGCGCCATCGCGGCCGCGACCGAGCGCGGACAGGTACACCCCGATCGGCTGGCGTCGTACCGGCGGATACGGACCGCAGGATACGACGACTAGGGTCCGGGCGTCGCCACGATGGGGATGAGTGTGGAGAGGAGCATCGAGACGATCACGACCAACGCGAGGACAGCAAAGGCGCGCTGCATTCGCGTCGCCTGCCGGCGATTCTTCATGGGGACTGAAGTGTAAACTCGCGCCGATCCGCGGAGGCTGTCGTGGCTGAACCCGATCGCGAACGATGGTCGCTTGTTCGACAGGCGATCGAAGATACAGGGCTCGATGCTCTAGTCTGCTGCCTTGCAGAGAATATCGTCCTTCTCAGTGGTTACTACTCAGTCACCGGCGCCTCAATGGCGATCTTCCCGCGCGTCGGCGAACCGGTGCTCATCGCGCCGCGCTTCGAGCGAGAGTTTGTCGATCGCGGCTGGATCGGGGACGTCCGCGAATACGACACGTGGCAGAATCGGTACGAACTGCCCCCGGCCCACCTCCTCCGTCTCGCGCGTACCGTCGCAGAGGAGCGCGGTCTCAGAGGTGGCCGGATCGGTATCGAGGGACGCTTCGAGACGATCGCGCCGAATGGGCTCTCGGGTGAGCCGACGGGCCTAGGAGTTCCTGGCCAGGCACTGATCGGGGAGGCCTTCGCGTGCGAGCCGATCGACGCGACCGAACTCCTCTACGAGTTGCGCGCGCGTAAGACAGCACGCGAGATCGAGAGGCTTGAGATCGCCAGCGAAGTGGCCTCGCTCGGACTGATCGCCTTCAAGGAGCACGCTCAACCGGGCAACCGTGAGGTCGATGTATCCGCGGCGGTGGAGAGCGCGGTCCGCGTCGGTGGACCGGGCTATCGGGGGGCACGGCACGCCTTCGCGTGGGCACAGGTGACCTCGGGACCCGCAACAGCCGGCAACTGGAACTATCCGCTGTCGTCGGCGCGGCGACTCGAACGGGGCGACCTGGTAGTCATTGAGCTCGGTGTCGTGGTGGATGGATATTGGTCCGATTTGACGCGCACCGTGTGCGCGGGGACCGCCAATCAGCAGAAGCGGGATCTGTTCGCTCTGGTGCGAGAGGCACATGCGGCCTCAACCGGTGCGGTTCGCGCGGGCGCGACCGGTGTCGAGGTCGACGCGGCGGGCCGATCGCTGATCGCCGCGACGGGCCTCGGCGACGCGTTCGTTCACCAAACGGGCCACGGGATCGGCTTCCGGTATCACGAGCCGATCCCGTTCGTCGCTCCGCACTCGAGCCATACGCTGGAGGCCGGGCACGTCCACAGCATCGAACCCGGCGTGTACATCCCTGGCGTCGGCGGCTGCCGTATCGAGGATATCTGTGTGGTCGAGACCGCTCGAGGGCGACTGATCAGCCACGCGGAGTTCGACCTTGCCTGAGAGATCCGGCGTCGGCTGCTGAGCGGCCGGTGCCTCACCGCATTCTCCACGTCAACGTCCGTTACTGGCCCGTCGCCAGTGGGGCGGAGATTCACCTTCAGGCGTACGCGGAGCGCCAGGCGGCTGAGGGGTTCGATGTCACCGTGTTCACAACCGACGCGCGTGACCTCGCCTATCTCTGGGACCCCCGCAAGGCGCGCATCTCTCGTGCGAGCGAAGTCCACAACGGCGTGCGCATCGAGCGCTTTCCGATCCGGCATCTTCCCCCACCGGGGGTCGGTTTTCGAGCCGCGCGGCGACTCCTCGCAGAAATCGATCGCGTGCCAGGTACGCGGGGGTTGCTCGCCCGCCTATGCCTGGCAGCCCCCTATGTGCCTGGCCTTCGGAGCGCGCTTCACGAGTCGGCCGGACGATTCGATGCCGTTCACGGCATGAACATCGCGCTGGAGGCGCTGTTGTTCCCGGCGCGCGAGCACGCCCGCAACGCCGGCGCGCCGTTCCTCATCTCGCCGCTCACACACCTGGGCGAGTCAGCCAGGGGACCGATCCGTCGGTATTACACGATGCAGCATCAGGTAGGTCTGGTGGGCTCGGCCGATGGCGTCTTGATCCAGACCCCCACGGAGGCCAGGTTCTACGCTGACCGAGGTCTTGACGAGTCGAGATTCTGGACCGGGGGCGCGGGCGTCGACCCCGACGCCGTCATCGGTGGCGACGCAGATGCCTTTCGCACGCGTCACGGGTTGTCCGGTCCGCTTGTGGGATTCCTGGGGACACTTGCCTTCGATAAGGGTGCGGATCACACGGTCCAGGCGATGGAACTGCACTGGGCGCGAGGAGGTGCGGCGCGACTGGTAATGGCGGGCGCGATGACCGATCCGTTCGCCATGTTTCTACGCGGTCGCCCCGAGACAGTGCGACAGCGAATCGTAGTGCTGCCTTCAGCATCGGACGATGAGAAGCGGGGTCTGCTCGCAGCGGTCGACGTCCTCGCCCTGCCGAGCCGCACCGACTCATTCGGCATCGTGTTCCTGGAGGCGTGGCTGAACGGCAAGGCGGTGGTTGCGGCCGACGCGGGGGGCGTGTCCGACGTAGTCGAGCACGAACGCTCTGGTCTGGTAGTGCCGTTTGGCGATGTGGACGCGATCGAGAGGGCGATCGCGCGGCTTCTGTCCGACCCTGATTTACGGGTCCGGATGGCGCAGCACGGCACACGGCGCGTGCGCGAGCGTCACACCTGGGATCGGGTATACGAGAGGGTCCGACCGGCCTTCATGCGAAGCGGGCACGAGTTACTCGCGATCGCTCGGCGCGAAGCTCGTGCGGATCACTGAGAGCGTCGCGGCGCGACTGCCTCGATCGCCGCGTCCCAGATCGGGTCGAACCTCTCCCAGGTGTACTGGCGGGCGACGTACGTGGCACCGTTGACGCCCAGACGCCGCCGCTCGTCCGGTCGAGCGATCAAGTAGCGCGCAATCGCACCGAAATCGTCCGCGTCGGCGAAGTAGAGTCCGCCCTGCGCCTGTCGCACGTGGTCGAGCAACACCGCGGATCGCTGGTTCACCAGCGCGGGAAGACCGTACTGCCACGCCTCAAGCAGGACAAGGGAGAGGCTCTCGAGGGCCGATGGCTGGACGAACACGTCGGCGCCGGCGTAGGCGTCGGCGCGCTCATCATCCGCGACGTACCCGAGGGGAAGTATCCCGTCCTCGGCGCTGAGACCGAGGCGGTTCTCACCGACCAGGACCAGGCGGGACGAGGGGAGCGCGCTCGCGCGCCAGTGGTGGACGAGGTCGGCACATCCCTTGCCGGCATCGACGCGGCCCACATACAGAAAGACTGTCTCCGCGCCGAGGCCGTGCCGATCGCGGAACCGAGCTCCGTCTCCGGTCACAATGCCACCCATACCGACTGAAGCGATCGCGTGAGGCGCGGAGATCTCCTGAACGGTGCGCACGACCAGTTCTCGCTCTGCCCTGGTGAGGAAGATGAGATAGTGCGCCGCTCGGAAAGTCTCAACGATGGTCGCCGCGCGCAGGGCATCCTCATCGTGAGCGGTCGGGATCAGAATGGAGCGATCCGACGCCTGCTGGAGCCCCAGCACCGTTGGCTCGTAGAGATAGGTGAAGAACAGGTTCGCATCGAATGCGGGCGCGTCTCTCCGGATCGCGTCCCTCAGGTCCGGGGCGTGCGGGCCCTGCGCGGCGAGCCAGGCAAGGTCCGCATCTCGTTGTGCCACCGGATCCTGCGGGACCTCGACCCGGGCGGCGTCAGGATCGCGGCTTCGCGCGGTCGGAAACCGAACGACGCGGACACCGTTAACCACCTCGGCGCCAGCGGGCAGCTCATTGGCCCAGGTCCGATCGCTGAGCGCACAGGTCGTATATACGGTGACATCGTGGCGCGTTGCCAGGCGTTCGGCGACCATCTGACACAGATGTTCAGCGCCACCGCGACCGTAGCGCTGAACGACGCAGAGAACGCGCCGCCTCGGGCCCGGGACGCCGACCGTCGCAACGGCGCGGGGCGCCGGCGCCCTGTCGCCAGCGGTCTCGATCGCCACGAGGACACGCTCGAGGTCGCTCCGAAGCATCTCGATCCTGTGCGCGAGGTCAGCGTAAATCCGGCGATCGGTGTCAATTGCCACCCGAGCCGCCCCTTCGGCGTAGAAGCGAGCAAGATCGTGAAACGGTTGGCGCAGCCGCGTTATGGCGCGCGCGAGGGTCCCGCCGCCTTCCCGCGCCATCGATCGCAGGCTGATATCGGGCCACATCGCCCCCCGGACCCGAGCGCCATTCCAGACATCGTTTCGGAGGCGACGATACAGAAGGTCGATGTCTTCGCCTCTGGGCACAGCCGTAGGGTACGCCAACTGGGCAGTCGCATCCGGTTGCGCCACCGACGCACCGTGACGGCCTATGCGACGATTGCAGCGCCGCGGTGAGAGACACGAGCGCAGCCAAGCCGCAGCCGAGCGTCGGAGCTGTGATCATCAGCCACAACCCAGGTGCCGACCTTGGCGTCTGCCTGGACGCCCTCGAAGATCAGGATTCGCGACTGACGGACATCATCATCGTCGACAACGCGTCTTCCGACGGAATTCCAGAGGCGGCGACTCGTCGACGTGTTCGGTGCATCCTGAATCCGGAGAACCGCGGTTTCGCCCGCGCAGCGAATCAGGGACTCGCGGCCCTGGAGACGGAAGTCGCCCTGGTCCTCAATCCTGACGTTCGCCTGGAATCGGATGCCGTTTCGGCCATCCGCGATGCATTTCGGTCGAACGAGCGGATCGGGATCGTCGGTTGCCTACTCCGCCGACGCGACGGGTCGATCCAGCACTTCGGCGGATGGATGCGCATGCCGGACTGCTCGCCCTTCCACGACGACCGGATCGATACGACGCGGGGCGCAGAGACAATCCGCGACGTCGACTTCGTCACGGGCGCTGCCATCGCTCTGCGACGCACGTGCGTGGCACCAATCGGCGGCTTCGATGAGGCGTACTTCCTCTACTACGAGGATGCAGACCTCTGTTTCCGCGCGCGAAACGCGGGGTGGCGCGTCATCGTGAGTCCGCACTTCCGAGGCATCCACGACGAGTCGACCGTGGCGAATCGCGATATGTCAGTAAAGATCAGGAACCATCACGAAGGGCGCCTCAGGTTCATGCTGCGCCATCGTTCCCTCGCGGAGATTGTGCGCGATGTACGGTTCACTGAACGTGGTCTGGCCGCACTCGCGGCGACGGACGAGGAGCGTGCGATCCTGCGCGGAGTCTGGGCCGACTGGTCGGAGCGACTCCGGGCGAGCCCTGGCGACCGCCGAACACCGTTACACGAGATCGGGCAGATCCTGCGCGCTCTTGCAGAGGAATATGTGCTGCCCGCGACCTCGTCGGCGCGCCAGCCATCGCCCTCCCCGCTCGCTCCTGGCTCGCTGGCGTCACCTGTTCCGATCGCTGGCGGTTTGATCACCTGGATGCGACGACGGTGGAACGAGGTCTCGACACGGTGGTACGTCGATCCGGCGCTGCGGCAGCAGGACGAAATCAATCGTCAGGTCGCCGAGGCACTGAGGAACCTGGAGTCGCGGCTCCTCCATCTCGAGCGGCGCGATCGACCGAGCCACGCCCCCGAGGAATGACCCGGACCCATCGCGGCGACTGTCTCGATCGGGCGGCGCTCGCCGCCGTGGTCGCGCTAATCCTCTCCGCCTGGATCTCGCTGATTCTGGCCGACGTTGGCCTGTACCCGCGCGGACTCGGCGCCTACCCCACCTTCATCGTGCCCATTGGCCTTGCCATCGTGCTGTGGCGGTGGCTCGGCACCGGAGCCTGGGCAAGGATCGATCGGCACTTCACGTTGGCGATCGGTGGGCTCGTCCTCCTGGGCGCGCCGCTGTACCTGCGTCCCCACGAATATGTGCTCGGCGGACTCGATCCGGGCGTCTATCTCTCCACCGCGACACACATCACTCGTACCGGCGCGATCCTGTGGTTCGACACAGACATCGCCGCCCTTACCGCCGATGCGCACGAGGCGGTGCATGGCCCGCGGCTCGCGCCCGGTACGCACGTGAATCGGCTGAAGGGGTTCTACATGGCGTTGGAGGACGCAGACGTCGGCCTCATCACGCCACATGGGTTGCACCTCCTGCCGGCGGCGATCGCGGGAGGGATATCCGCGGGAGGCGTCGGCGCGGGACTCTTCGTACCGCCGCTCTTCGCACTGGGGTCGATCGTCGCGCTCGCACTGCTGGCTCGCTCGCTCGCGGGAGCCGCGGCGGGAGTCGCCGCTGGCGCGTTTCTGCTGGTCAATCCCCTTCAGATCTGGTTTGGCCGATACCCGGCCGCGGAGGTGCTGTCACAGGCAACGGTACTGACGGGCATCCTCGGTGCACTGCTAGCCGAGCGCCGCAATTCGCGATGGCTCGCCCTTCTGGCCGGGATGACGCTGGGGATCGGCGGATTGGCCAGGCTCGAGGCTGTTCTGCCGCTCATGGCGCTGGCGGCGGTGTGGGGATGTGCCGCCGCGGTCCGGGCCCGCTCCGGGGTGATGCCGTGGCTCGCGGCAGGTTCCCTGGGGCCCCTCGCGCACGCGGTCGTCCACAACCTGATCGTTGCACCATTCTACGTCGCGGGCCAGATACCCGGCGCCCGAGACGGTCTACCGGTCTGGGTCCTTCCTGTCGGTGGGGCCGCGACCATCCTGTTCGTCATCAGTCTCCGGCGGACCAAGGCGAGCGGCTACCGGAGGTGGCTCGCAGGGGGACAGGACTGGGGATGGCGCACGGCCGTAGCTGCGATGGTGATCGCCTTCGTATGGCTCTGGTTCGTTCGCCCGCTCGATCTTGGCGGAGAGACGAGCGGTCTGACCCGAGAGGCGAGTGTCTCCATCCGCAACCGATTGGAGGCACTTCCGCGTCTCGGTTGGTTCCTCACTCCAGCGGGTATCGCTCTCGGACTGGCGGGCCTCGTCCTGCTCGCGCGACGGTGGACCACGCCCGTGACGAGCCTCCTGCTGGTCTCGCTCGCGATTGACTTCGCTCTGGTGATGGTTGATCCCCGGATCCATCCGGAGTATCCGTGGGCGGCGCGCCGCTGGCTCACGATGACCGTACCGGCGATCGTCCTCGGATCAGGCATTGCTCTGGCCCGCCTGCGTGGCGCTCTCGCTGTCCGCGGGCGGATGGCATTGCCGAGCCGCGCCGCCGCGGTGATTCCGGCGATTCTGGCGATTGGCACACTCGTGTGGACAGTTGCGGGCTGGGGACCGCTCGCCACATTGAGGGAGTACCGGGGCGCGATCGGGCTGATCCACGCGATGGCCGCCGACCTTCCACCGGACGCAATCGCGCTGTTCGATGACGACCTCGCGGGATGGCGCTATTCGGCACCAATGCAGTTCATCGGCGAACGCTCGTCGTTCATCCTGTACGAACGACCCGGCGGTCCGGACGCGATCGAACGCGCGCTGACGCACTGGGAGCGCGCGCAGAGGCCCCTCTTCCTATTCCGCGAGGGTGAGGCCCTGGCTCTCCGAGCATACGGACGCTCCTGGCTGCGCGTTCGCCGGTTCGTGCCCCAACTGGACGAGATCGTCCTCGAATCCGAACGGCCGCCCCGATCGACCCGCCCCTACGCATACCCGATCGGCATGTACGAGGCGCAGCGAGCGTGAAGGCATCTACCGCCTTCGGGTCGCCTCGATGCCATCAGTAAGGAGACTTGCCAGGCAGGGGACAACCTCATCGGCGGAGTAAAAGGCTGCACGAACCTTACCGCGCTCGATCATCCGCTGTTGCAGCGAGCTATCGGCCAGGATCTCAAGAATGATTTCGGCAGCGATGTCTGGCCGCCGGCCTTCAAGGAGGATACCCGCGTCACCGACGATCTCGGGAATCGCCCCGGCGGCGCGGGCAACGATCGGCAGGTCGACGCGCAAGGCCTCCAGGAGCGGCACGCCGAACCCTTCGTGCTCGCTCATCGTCACGAAGATGCGGGCGCTCCGGTACTCCGCGACGAATCGCGCGCGGGAGACCTTTCCGGCAAAGCGGACCCCGGTGTGGACGCCGAGTCTGAAGGCGCAACGATGGAGCGCTCGATAGTATTCGGACGCTGCGTCAAAGGCGCCGACGACCGCGAGGGTGACATCCGTCCGGGCGCGGCGACAGTACGCCAGGATGGCGAGGAGATCTTCCACGCGCTTGTGCGGCGCGACGCGCCCGGCGTAGAGGAGCGTCGCGGGCGACGCGACTCTCTCACCTCGGTCGGCCATCGCCTCATCCGGAAGCACGATCGGGAGAGTTCGCACGTCGACAAATCCCGCGGCGTGCAGATCGCGGGCGCTGAACTCCGATCGTGCGATTGCCAGTGGACAGAGATCCGCCAGCGAGGGAAGTGCGGCTCGGCCCCGCGAAGTTTCCGCAACCATCGCAGGCTCGAACTGCGCAAAGAACTCTGGTGGCGTCACGTTGTGGTAGGCCAGGACCGTCGGACGACGCATCGACGCAACTAGAGCGGCGGCTTCCGACCACACCGAGTAGTGGAGGATGAGGACATCGCTCGACTCAAGTCGCAGGCGATGGAGCGGCCACGCACGCGCCCCGTGACCCGGAACGATGGTTCTGCCGTAAATGGGTGCGTCCACGCCCACTCGCGAGAGCAGGCGCTGCCAGGAGATCGCGTCGTCGCTGACGGCGTCACCCGCGGACAGATCGGAGATCAGCTGCACGAGCCTGCCCCTGCCGAGCGCGGACTTCAGGCGCCGCCAGTGGAGAGTCGTCTCGGTAACGCTCATGTCCGGTCGTGCGACGGTGAACCGGAGGCCCTCTCCAGGCTCTCCACACGCGCCCGCAACCGTTCGATCTCGATCTCGGCGGTCGCCAGCGCGGTCACCGCTCGCACCAGCCACGTCGCGATCTCCTCCTGACGGGCGGCCTGCGCATCCACGTAGTAGCGGATAAGTGCGTGCAAGGGGCGGCGCAAGCGATCCAGAAGCATCCCGTGGAGGCCGGGTGCTGGAACCTGGCGATTGGAAGGGAGGGGGTGGGCGAGAAGACGTTGCGCCCACATCAGGTAGTAGGTGGCATCGTCGGTCCCGGGCCGGGGCTCAGGGCCGCCGAAGGTCTGCAGGAGCGCGGCCGGGTCGGGATCGAGCGGTGGGCGTTCGCCGAGATTCGTCGCGATCCGCGTCAGGAACCGATCCTCATCGGCAATCAGTCCCTCGGGTAACCGCACGGTTCGCCGGATATCGTCGATCACCGACAGCATCTTAATTCGGGCGGCCGCACTTGACCGACTCCGCGCATCTCACTACCTTGGCTCCGTGCCGACGTTCGGACCGCTACTCATGTTCGGCTCCGGTGAGACATCGCCAAGCGGACGAGCGGCGCACGAGTATGTGTTCCAACAACTGGGTGCCCCGGTCGACATCGCCATCCTCGATACACCGGCAGGTTTTGAGACCAACGCGAAACAGGTGGTCGAGCGTATCGCTGAGTTTCTGCGTCGCAGCCTGACCAACTATCGGCCCACGATTGAATTGGTCCACGCGACGCGTGCCGACACCGGCACGAATGACAGTGCCACTCTTGCCGCGCTGCTGCGCGCCAACTATCTGTTCGCCGGACCCGGTAGCCCCAGCTACGCTGTCCGGCATCTGCGCGAATCGCTCGCGCTCGAGTATCTGTGTGCCCGCTGGCAGGCGGGGGCGGCGCTCGTCACCGCCAGCGCGGCCAGCCTGGCGCTCTCACGGTGGACCATACCCGTCTACGAGATCTTCAAGGCTGGGCACGATCCGCACTGGATTGACGGGCTGGACATCCTCGCCCGGATCGATATGTCTCTGGCCATTGTGCCTCACTGGAACAACACCGAGGGTAGCCGCGATGCGGATTTCACGCGCTGCTTTCTCGGCGCGCAACGGTTCGCAGCGCTGCGCGCGTCGCTCGACCCGTCGGTCACCATCCTGGGGATCGACGAGCAGACCTCGGTTCTCCTCGAGCCGACCGCGGATGTCGGCCGCGTGTTCGGTGCCGGTACGGCGACGATCGAACGCGATGGCAAGGTGACAGTCCTGGACTCAGGCGCGACCTTCGCCCTCTCCCTCTTGCGCCGCTCGAAGGATGATCTCGGCGAGTAGCTCCGGCCGCTGAAGCTGGACATCGTGGACCGTGTTCTCAAGCCAGTGTGCGCTGACCGCGCGAGGATCGGCCCTTTCCGCCGCGGCGATCACCTCTCGGGCCGTCGCAAGGCGCGGGGCACCCCGATCCGCGCCGGGTGGGATCGCCACGACAAACGTCATCGGCGCCCGAACCATCGCGTACTCCGCACTCGGTCGATGGCGATACAGGTGATAGACGATCTTCATATGCGTCTCGATTGGCAGATGCCGCCGCACGATTCCCTCGCCATCAACCCGGAAGTTGGCGAGAGTCGCCTCCTCCCACTCCTCCGTCCACAGGCTCCCGAGGCGCTCGCGCAGGCGCTCGCGAAACTGATCCAAGGGCATGTCAATGTTCGGCGGTCGAAGGCGCTCCTGAGCCTCCTCCCAGGTCATGCCCCTCGATGGCTCCAGGAACCCGCCATCGACCAGCACCAGACCGCGCACCGCGCCCGAATCGGCCGAGGCACCGAACGCGACGGCGACGTTGCCTCCCCAGGACTGGCCTACCACGAGCGCTCGATCGATCTGTAGCCTGGCGCAGATCTCCCGGGCATCATCGACGATCGTTGAAAAGTCATAGCCGTCTTCGGGAACCTCACTACCGCCGTGGCCGCGCTGATTGAGCGCCACCACGCGGTGTCGTGGCGCAAGATGCCGCGCGACCTGGTCCCACGTCGTCGCGCTGGAACTAAGACCGTGCAGCATCAGGATCGGCGGGCCCGCGCCGTCCCAGGCCCGATAGGTCAGGCGCATAGGTCCGGTCCGCGACGCGATCGTCAGGGCGCCAGGGATCGGCTGCGATGCCCCTCGAGACACGTTATTCCGGTCGGCCCGATCTCGACGCGGTGACAGATGCCCGCGGGGATCTCAAGGCGATCCCCGGCGCGGAAGTCGCATTCGTCATTCGCTTCCGCGAAGACGACGCGCGCAGAGCCCTCCAGGCACAGGAGGATCTTGTGGTACGGGTGTGCGTGATCCGTGTGCCGCGCATCAGCCGCATCCCCCCAGGCGAATGGAGCACAGCCCTCGCTGCTCAGAATCTCTCGCGCCGCTTGCTCGTTGGTTGGGTCAACAAGCGCGCCGGAAATGAGCCTGGGTGCTACCCCGTCAGCCAACGAGGGGAGAATAGACGAACCCCGAGATGGAGTTCCATCGGATGCGCAGCCAGGTGGGGTTGCCGGACTCGACCTCCTCGCCGTTCACTGACTCGAGGATGTCGACGATCGTGCCGAGAGGAACGCGGCCCACAATCGGCGCACTCACGCTGGGCGCCGATCGCACGCGCACAGGTAGGGTATCGGCACCGGGCAACACGCGGGCACGGCTCGCAATCGCGGTTGGCGAGCGGGTCGCCACGGTGGCGGGCCGCGCCGTCGCGGTCGCAGGCGGCCGGGGTGTGGCCGTGGCCGATGCGGCCGCAGGCCGAGGCGTGGACGATGCCGGCGCGGCTGGAACCGGAGTGACCGTGGGTGCCGCGGCTAGCGGGGGAAGCGGAACCTCCGCCGACGGACGCGGTTCAGCCGGCGTCGGCGCGAACAGGCCCGGCGGCTGGTACAGCACGGCGAGCGGCAGCTGCGTGGGCGTCGCGCGGTCATTCTCGCTCTCGATCGCGCTCCGACGTGTTGCCTCGGCAATAACCGTGGGCACCACTGCGACCAGTGGTCGGCTAGGCGGGGCATCGGAGGCCGATGGCGCCCGCTGAAGGAAGAGGTTGAGCGCGACCAGACACAGAACGAGGGCAACCGCTCCGAGTGTGAAGACCTGAGCTACCACGCCGACGGTCCCTCGTATCGACGTCCAGATCGCCTTCATCTCGTGCACAGATGGCCCTCGAACAGGTGGAGGCAGGACCCCATAGTCGCGGCGACTCTACGAGAGAGCCTGTAAGAGGCCGATGAGGAAGTGGTTACACGACGTTATGAGGAGTGCGGATTACAGGAAGCCGCGCGCCCTCATGCTGACGAAGCGCGGCCCCTGGGCGCGATCGCCACGCCCCAGAATGATGTGATCGATGACCTTCAGGTCGAGGAGTTCCGCGGCGCGGGACACCTCCCGGGTGAGAGCCACGTCTTCAGATGAAGGTTCAGGGTCGCCGGAGGGATGGTTATGCACGAGCACGACCCCCACTGCAGTAGCCCGGATCGCATCACGAAAGAGCTCGCCCACCTTCACGGTCAGACCCGAAACCGTGCCCTCATACACCCGCCGCCGCCCCACCAGGCGGTTCTTGGCGTCGACCCAGATGACGTGCATCTCCTCGCGCGGTGCGTCGGCGATCTCCCGCTCCAGCATGCGCGCGACGATCCCGGGATTATCGGCCGCAAAGGTGTCCTCGGCGGTGAGGTGGCCAAGCCGACGGCCGAGCCAGAGCGCCGCGCGCACCTGCGCCGCCTTGGCAGGGCCGAGCCCGTGAATCGCGCACAGTTCATCCGCGCTGGCGTGCGCGAGGCCGCGCAGTCCGTCGAAGCGATTGAGCAACTCGCGCGCCAGGTCGATTGTCGAGAGGCCTCGCACTCCCGTCCGCAGGAGAATCGCGAGCAATTCGGCATCGGTCATCGCCGTGTCGTCGCGCGCGGCCAGAATTCGCTCGCGGGGACGTTCTTCCTCGGGAAGCGCCTTGATGCTCCAGAAGCTCTCTTCCTCGCGTATGCGGTGCCCCGACCGTGCCGTGCCGCGCGATCGCTCCACCGCCGCGGATCATACAGTAACCAGAACTGCAGTTCTGAAAGGTTGCGTCAATTCCCTTGTGTCCGTCCGGGTCCGAGCCGGAACCACGCAAGCTGCGGATCGTGATCCGTGGGACGGTTCGCGAAATCCGCATTCACGTGGGCGATCTGGTAGGTAGCGAACGGAGCGAGCCCGGCCGGAACCCACATCTGGTCCAGGTCGATGGCGTTCCCTTGAAACACGTAGCTGTACCGCTCCTCTGACTTCAGTCGAGTTCCCAGCGATACCAGACCCGCACCCCAAAAAGGCGCAAACGCGGCAGAGGTCGACCCGTCGTTGACATCCCCTGCGACGATCAGCGGGCACGCGGGATCGCCGCGACACGTCTCCCGCACGAACCGCCCGACCGCATCTGCCTGTCGGGTGCGCGCGCCTTCCGTGTGGCGCAAGGCCGGTTGCAGGCGACCGAACAACGGCGCGTCGCCAATCCGTGAACTCAGGTGAAGCCCCACCACCGTCACGTTGGTATCTCGAAAGCGAAAGGCTCCAATGAGCGGCTTTCTCGCGCCCATGAAGGCGGGATCGTGCGCACCCAGGCGGCTCGGCGCGTCGCGGAGTCTCACCTCGCGATCCGGGCGATAGAGAAGTGCAGTGCGGATATTCGCGCCGGGCAAACCCCCATCGGTCTTGTCCTCGGGAGGCACGTCCGACGCGACATATCGCGCGCCCCCCGCCGCGCCGATCGCCCTCGTGAGCAGATTCAGCGTCCGAGTCGCGGCCACGACGCCATCGTCCGTCGGCCCCGAATCGTCCTGTACTTCCTGCAGGACGATCACATCAGGACTGGACAACGTGACGCCGAGCAGGGTGGCCAGAGCCTTCACGCGCGCCGGGTCAGATCCCAAATGCAGGTTCTCGACGTTCAACGTGGCGAGACTGAACGCACGTTCGGGAGCCGCGTGGATTGTCGGCGG
>Ga0194131_10008098_pt1 | contig 13831 bp, 16 predicted proteins | sample TA2KigO120mmetaG_FD_148631 | JGI IMG/M metagenome (GOLD analysis project Ga0194131, IMG submission 148631) | Freshwater microbial communities from Lake Tanganyika, Tanzania - TA2015053 Kigoma Offshore 120m | ecosystem: Environmental > Aquatic > Freshwater > Lake | place: Tanzania: Lake... | reverse complement strand
CATAAAATTGAAGATAATGTTCCCTATTTTCAAACCCAAGTAATTCAGTCGCCCCATCTTTAGCCTGTTGATGGAGCCGCCAACCCTCAGGAAGTTGAATCGAAAACTCGCTCAGCTTTATCTGTAGAGCTGATGCTGACAAAGAAAATAGGCCTAGAAATAGCCCCCAGTGGCGTAAACACATACCTGACCCCTTTTTGAGATGAAAAACTGAGTTACGGATTTGTTTTTAAAAAGAAGATCGGATTAGGATCTCATAACCCTTAACAAAATTCTTAAAAATTGGAGCCAAATCTTATCAACTGTTATCGCGATAACTTTTTTTAAAAAAAAGAAAAAAAGAAACTCAGTCTTTACGACTCTTGGAATTAAGGGCATAATTATAGCCCTATGAAAAAAACCAACTTAAAGATCAATCCATTTTTCACTTACTCAATCGCTTTATTCTTTATTTCCTTTTTTGGAAGTCCGATGTTTTCGGCTGTGGGTTCGAAGGCTGAAACTTGCAAAAAAGAAAAGGATGTAACGACTTTAGTCAAAAAAGATCTCGCCAAAGGAAAAGGCAAAGAGGCTAAATCGGGTTCGGTAGTTACGGTTCACTACACGGGCTGCTTGACCAACGGCACTAAATTTGATTCGTCTTTTGATGCAGGCCGTCCATTTACTTTCAACCTAGGTCAAGGCCAAGTCATCAAAGGTTGGGATACCGGCGTTGAAGGAATGAAAGTAGGCGGAAAACGCAAATTAGTCATTCCTGCAGATATGGGTTATGGGGCGGCAGGAGCCGGAGGAGTCATTCCTCCCAATTCGACTTTGGTTTTTACGGTTGAGCTTTTAGATGTAACGACTAAGTAGAAGGGTACTGCGCCCCGAGCATACCTAGGGGCAGCTGACTTGACGTCATCAAAAGGGCTTATTATTTTCTGCCAACGATGACAGTTCCGATTTGCATTATTCCTAGTAAAAATGGATTAGAGTAAAGACGTGCTTCGATAACGATAAACGAATGGACATGGACTCTCTAAACCTCTGGTACCAAAAAATCGCTCGCCCCTTACCCTGGCGAGAAAATCATGACCCTTACCGAATCTGGGTATCGGAAATCATGTTACAACAAACCCAAGTCGAGACCGTAATATCCTACTACCTTCGTTTTTTAAAAAGATTCCCCACGCTCAAATCCCTCGCCGAGTCCGATGAGCAGGAGGTTCTGACACTCTGGTCGGGACTCGGATACTACCGACGAGCCAAAAACTTAAGAAAAGGGGCTCAATACCTCTTGTCTCTGCGCGGGGAATTTCCCAGAACTCGAGACGAGATTCTCAGAGTCCCAGGCATTGGCCCCTACACAGCAGGTGCTATTCTCAGCATCGCCTTTGATCTTCCCGAAGCCCTAGTCGATGGGAATGTCCAGAGGGTCTTTGCCCGGTATTTTGGTTTTCAAGAGTCCGTACAATCTTCCAAAGCCCAAAAATTTTTCTGGTCGAAAGCACAGACATGGGTAAACACAGCCACATCTCCAAGAATCCACAACCAAGCACTCATGGAACTTGGATCGTTAATTTGCAAAAAAGGGACTCCTCTTTGCCATCAATGCCCTATCAAGCCAAGCTGTGTGGCTTTCAAAAAAAATTTACAACAAAAACTACCTATCCCAAAAAATCGCAAACCTAGCCAAGAGGTCCATTGGCTAGCCGCTGTGTTTCACAAGACATTACGGGGCAAAGATCTCTATTGGCTCAAACAAAATATCGGAACTCAATGGTGGGATGGTCTATGGGAGTTTCCCAGGGTGGACAAACCCCTCAAACAAAAATGGAATGACTCCGTTAAGTTTTTAGAAAAAACATATGGAAAAGATTTTCATTACATTCCCCTTAACCATGCGCAGCATTCGGTAACTCACCATAAAATTCGAGTAGCCCCTTATCTTATTCACACCTCAAAGATTCCATCGCCTATCGACGGAAAATGGCTCACTCCCGATCAGATTTCCCAATTACCTCTCTCAGCCCTTGCAAAAAAGATTTTTCGACAATTACCCATGTGTTAGTATTTTAATGATGAAACTTCTTTTCTTACTTGCCTTAGTGGGTGGAAATCTCATGGCCTCCGTAGCCCCATCGATGACCATTCCACGTGATGCTTCTCGCCGCTACCTTACCGATGGAGTTTTTGAAGGTGGTAAGCCCATTAAGGCCAACCTGGAAGCTCTCAGGTTTTTTAACCACAAACAAAAAGGCTTTGAACGTTGGGTTTTTGATTTCTCAGATGCCACGACTCAGACAGTGGGCTCGGTTGCTCCAAAATTTCAGGTCCGCTATCAGAAAGCTTCAAAAGTAGAAAATCAAGGACAACTACTTACTCTCGAACCTGCCCGAATTATTATTTCGATCAAGGGGGTCATAAAAAATCAGATCTCACGCTCCCAGTTAGAAAAATTACCCCAAAGAAGTACTCTGGTAAAAGAGGTCATTGTTTATCCTCCTATCGATGAGGGAGACATTGCAATCGAAATGCTTCTTAAAGATTCCTATCCCTTTTACACCCACCAACCCTTAAATAATGAAGGGCGCCTAGTCATCGATCTTTCAACTCAGGGCTAATTTTTCTTCACTCCTTAGTAGTCAGGTTTCTCGGGTTGGTCTATATTTGTGGCCATGAATACACCTAAAGAACCTCAAAAAGAGTCCAAAAAAGACAATCGCAAAGAGGCCCTTGATTATCACGCTTCAGGCCGTCCGGGTAAAATCGAAGTCATCAGCACTAAGTCGGTAAAAACTTCACGAGATTTGGCCCTTGCCTATTCACCGGGGGTGGCTCAACCCTGTATAGAAATCGCCAAAACCCCCTCGGATGCATACAAGTACACGACCAAAGGAAATTTAGTTGCCGTTATTTCAAACGGAACGGCAGTCCTGGGACTAGGGAATTTAGGTGCCCAAGCAGCCAAGCCGGTCATGGAAGGAAAAGGAGTTCTATTTAAACAATTTGCCGACATCGATGTTTTTGATATTGAAGTCGCCACGGAAAATCCGGATGAATTCATCAATTGCGTTAAGCTTTTAGGACCAACTTTTGGTGGAATCAACTTAGAGGACATCAAAGCTCCCGAATGTTTTTATATTGAGGAAAAATTAAAAGAACTCATGGACATTCCCGTTTTCCATGATGACCAGCATGGCACTGCAATTATCTCAGGGGCGGCCTTTTTAAATGCACTCGAATTAACCGGTAAAAAAGCCGAACAGGTGAAAATTGTCTTTAGCGGTGGAGGAGCCGCAGCCATCTCTTGCGCCAAACTCTATCTCGAATTAGGGGTAAAAAAAGAAAACCTTATCATGTGCGATTCCAAGGGGGTTATTTACGAAGGTCGTGACGAAGGGATGAATAAATATAAAGCCTTTTTTGCCACACGCTCTAAAACTCGAACTCTAGCTCAGGCTCTTGATGGAGCCGATGTTTTTGTCGGGGTCTCCGTTGCAGGGGCCGTCACCAAAGACATGATCGCTTCAATGGCAAAAAATCCCATCGTTTTTGCCATGGCCAACCCCGACCCTGAGATTAGCTACCCTGAGGCTCTATCGGTTCGAAACGACATCATTATGGCCACCGGCCGCTCCGACTTCCCCAATCAAGTAAACAATGTTTTAGGCTTCCCCTTCATTTTTCGAGGGGCATTAGATGTGAGAGCCAAGGCCATCAATGAAGAAATGAAAATTGCGGCTGTAAAGGCCTTAGCAAAACTTGCCAAAGAGGATGTTACAGACCAAGTGATTAAAGCCTACGGAGGAAAGCGCTTTAAGTTTGGCCCTGAATACATTATTCCAAAGCCTTTTGACTCACGAGTTCTTCTTTGGGTCACGCCTGCGGTAGCAGAAGCAGCCATAAAAACCGGAGTTGCGCAGACCCAACTTGATCTTGATGTTTATCGTGCCCAGCTAGAAAACCGGCTCGGCATTCGACAAAGTTTTGTTCGCTCAATAAAGGATAAAATCATTCGCCCGGAGGGTGACTCGCTTGAAAACCTTCCTAAGATCGTTTTTCCAGAAGGATACAACCCCAAAATTTTAAGAGCTTGCGAAATAATTATTCAAGAAGGAATCGCAAACCCCATCCTCCTTGGAAATGTTCAAAGAATCAAAGAGACTATTGACCAACTCGGACTCAGTGCTGTCAAATCCGCCACTATCATTCAGCCCTCAACAGCAGAAAAACGCGAGACATATGCAAATGAGTTTTGGCATTTACGCCAACGAAAAGGATTCACCAAAGAACAATGTTTTTCACTTATGAAAAATGAAAACTATTTTGGCTCTATGATGGTTAAAAAGGGAGATGCCAGTGGGATCTTAAGTGGCGCTACACAAAGCTATCCAGATACCATTCGCCCATTTCTCCAAACAGTAGGAGCCCGTGAAGGGATGACGATTGCGGGCGTCTATATGATGCTCTTTAAAGATAAGATTATTTTCATGGGGGATACGACCGTCAATATCGACCCCACTGCCGAGCATTTAGCGGACATCGCTATTTGCTGTGCTGAAGAGGCACGATTCTTCGATATTGAACCTAAAGTGGCAATGCTTTCGTTTAGTAATTTTGGAAGCAATACTCACCCCTATTCTGAAAAGGTTAGAAAAGCGACTCAGATTGTTCGACACCGTCGACCGGACATCATTATTGATGGGGAAATGCAAGCCGATACGGCCATTGTTCCCGATATTGTTAACGAGACCTTCCCTTTTTGTCAGATCAAAGGCGGAGCGAATGTTTTAATCTTCCCCGATCTCCAGTCGGCCAATATCTGCTACAAGCTCATGCAAAGACTGGCAGGGATAGAAGCGATTGGGCCCATCCTTCTTGGGATGAATAAACCCATCAATGTGCTTCAACGTTCTTCAGACGTGGACGAAATCGTTAATATGGCGATCATCACCGTCTTAGAAATTCAGAATATGTTTTATTAGTTAAATTCTATCGCTTGAAGCGCGACAGAATTTAGTTAGCAGCACCAACGCACTCGAGCTTGGCCACTTTGCTTCTTTAATTCAAGCTGCAAAAATTTCCCATCTCGAGTCAAAATGTCTCGTCATCAAGATTTGAATTTACAGTTTCTCTTAAACTCGGGTTTTAGCCCTCTCGTTTTCCAGGGAAGAAAGAAAACGCAAACTCTGGCACGAGCTGTGCTTGCCTGAATCGCTTCAATGAAAACACTCATTTTTTTAATTAGCTTTCTTAATACATTGGCTTTGGCCGAATCCTCCATGATTCAGGCCATGAAGGAACAACAATTAATTGAAACGGGACATCAGGCTTTTTTAAATCGCTGTAGCGGTTGTCACGGGCAGGCGGCAGACGGCAATGGGCCCGCCAGTGTCATGTTAAACCCCAAACCCAGAAACTTGGTCTCAGGGAGCTTTAAGTTTCACTCGACCTCCTCCGGTGTTCTTCCCAATGTGGAAGACCTGATGAAAACATTAAATCAAGGAGTTATCGGGACTTCAATGCCTTCATTCCGCGAGGTTTCCGAGCAAGAAAGGCTGGCTATCGTGATGTATGTTCGAAGTTTACGTCCCGACTTTAAAGAAACCTTGGCGGATCAAATTCCACTTAATATTCCTAGACCCCCTAAAGATATTTTCTCAAACAAAACGGGACTGCTTGGAGCTGCAAAAAAAGGAAGAGCCCACTACGTGAAGGCTTGTATTCTTTGCCACGGGGAAAAAGGAATGGGGAATGGACCAAGTGCCGCAGAACTTACTGATGCCGACAACCAACCTATTAAACCCGCCAACTTAAGACTCCCCTATATTAAAAGCGGTAAGACGCCTCAAGATCTTTTCAAAGCTATCACCGTCGGCCTTGATGGTTCTCCTATGCCTGGATTTGAAACTCTCTTCAGTGAGGCACAACGATGGGAACTTGTGGCCTATGTCTACTATCTAAGAGGAGTGGAAGCAGGGATCTATAACGAAGGGGATAAAATCGAATGACGCAAGCAGAACACAAAAAAGAGGAATTGATCGACTATAAATTGATTTCCTGGCATTTCTACGCTGGAATTTTTTATATCTTTGTTTCGATCCTAGCCGGCTTAAGTTACTCACTACAATTCTTGCAAAAATATCCTTTTCCGGGCGTCGAATTTCTAAGCCCCGGAAGAATTCGCTTGGTTCACACCAATGGAGTTGCGTTTGGCTGGCTTATCAATGGGCTAGTGGCCATTCTTTACTACATCATTCCAAAACTCACCGGCCATTCAGTGCTTTCTCGTAAACTTAGCTACTTGGTTTTTTGTGTATACAACGTTCTAGTCGTAGGGTGTGTCATTGGATACTTGGCGGGCAAAGGGCAAGCTATTGAATGGGGGGAGACTCCGGCGTTTTTAGATCCCTTTATTGCCCTAGGAGTTGTTCTTCTCGTAATTAATTTACTTACTCCTATTTTTAAAATCAGAGCCCAAAAAATGTATGTGAGTTTATGGTATGCCGCTGCAGCACTGATATGGACACCTTTGGTCTATGTCATGGGGAATTTTCTTCCCCAATATATTTATCCCGGAACTAGCGGCGCTACTATCACTTCGATGTACATTCACGATCTAGTAGGACTCTCCGTCACTCCTCTCGGCATAGCCGCGACTTATTACCTTCTTCCCGTTGTCATGAAGCGGCCGCTTTATAGCCATGCTCTTTCCATCATTGGATTTTGGGGATTAGCTTTTTTCTACCCCTTAAACAGCGCTCACCACTATCTGTTTTCGCCAATTCCGATGTGGACTCAATACGCAAGCATCGGAGTTCATGTCGTTGTTTATACGGTGGTATTTAATATTTTCGCTACGATTGCAACCGATTGGAAGCAGTTGCCGGACAATATTCCTTTAAGATGGATCTTTTTCGGTACCCTTGCTTATCTTATCACCTGCATTCAATGCGCGGTCCAAGTGACCCTTTCAGCACAATCCATCATTCATTTCACCGACTGGGTAGTAGGCCATTCTCATTTTGTGCTCTTTGGAACATTCAGCTTTTGGGTCACGGCTTGGGTGTACTACATCCTTCCAAGAATTTGGGGAGTTCCCCTTTACTCGCTCTCGCTGGCTCGATGGCACTTTTGGCTATCGGCTTTAGGAATTTCGATCATGCAGATTGATCTTCTAGCCGCCGGAGTCATGCAAGGAATGATGTGGAAGAACTTAGTTCCCTTCATCGACAGTGTCGCAGCTAGTGCCCCGTTTTGGTGGACTCGCACCTTCTCTGGAATCATGATTCTAACGGGTGAGTGTCTGTTTTTGGTTAATTTGTATTCGACTTGGCAGGATAGCAAGCGAGTTTCATCGGGAGTCTTACAATCTCAAACCGTTTAAAGTTTTTGATCTGTTTTTTTGCGGAGGCTACATGGATTTTATCGAGAAATTTAGTGGAGTATTTTTAATTGCGGGGCTTTTTCTCTTTTTCATGGCTTTTATCGGGCTTGCAGTTGTTCCGGTTTGGATGGTGGATAAGGTTGAGCCCAGACAAGAAATTGCAACTTCAGTTCCTAAACTTTATTTAGATACCTATTCCGATGTTGAGACTTATAAGGCGGCTCTAAGGAAAGGAAGAGATATTTATATCGCTGAAGCTTGTTGGCATTGCCACAGTCAATATGTGCGACCTACAGCGAATGAAGAACTTAGATACGGACCGGTCTCAATGCCAGGAGAATATCAGAACGAGCTTAATCTTCCCCAATTGTTCGGCACCCGCAGAGTCGGACCCGATTTAAGCCGAGCGGCCTACAAAAAATCCAACGATTGGCATTATGCTCATCTCTACAATCCCACTAGCGTAGTACCTCAATCGGTGATGCCGTCTTACCCATGGTATTTTGAAGTCAAAGACGGAGTGCCTCAACCTAAAGAAGAGGCTAAGGCTTTAGTCGCTTATCTCCAATGGCTGGGAAGCTCTGTCGTTGAAAAATCCGAGAGCTTTGCAAGCTACATTGACAACCCTCTCCCGCCTAAGGAGTGATACATGAACTCAAACGAACAAAAGCGAAGTTTCACTGCTTTTCACATAAGTTGCGTTGCGATTTTTGGCCTGATTATTTTTTTAATCCTCTTCATCCAAAAGGGCTGGGGAGATATTACCCGCTCTTTGTGCACCTTTTATTCTTTAGCCACTGCTTTCTTTTTCTTAATCCAACTCTACGGTTTTGTGATCTCTCAGACCAAGTACTCGGAAGAGATTGAAGAACCTAAATTTACCATGTTAAAGGGCAAGGAAGATCAATGGCACAATTACGCTCAAAATTAAAGTTTCCAAGAACTTTCCCTCCCCTCTGTTTGGTCTGCGGGATAGATTCCACCCCTATCAAAGTTTTCTTGATTTTTGTCATGGGAGGCTTGGCTCTAGCCTCTGTGTGCCTTTTGCTCTGGGCGGTTGGAACGAAACGAATTGAATCAAATGAAGACAATGCCTCTCTAGCCATCGAAGCAGAAAAGAGAAAGGGATAAGACTTTGCAACACGAAGAAAACAAACCAAATTTACAGGAAAAAGATTTTTTGATCTATCGAGGAAATCAGGTTCCGCGAGTGATTCGCTTGGTGTGGACACTCATTATTATCTTTAGTATCTTTTATACCGTCAAATACGTTTGGCCGGATCTCAAACTATGGATACAAAGAGTCAAATAACCGACTTACCCGAACCTAAGCCCACTCTAAGAACCTTCACCTAAGATACCGAGAGACAATGGCGGCTCTTTATCGTGTTTATTCGGTTCGTTACTTTTTACGCCTGTATTCACAAGCTCTTTATTCCACTGTGTTTAAACTTTACTCGCCTTAAGGGTTCACCCTATTCCGAAATTCAGTTTTCGCTCGTTCTCCCACTGGCCCTTACCCTTTTGTCTCGTAGAATAAAACAACTGACCCCGACTTTCTGCTTTTTTTTTTTGCTCATGGCTATCTCTTTTGGATTGATCGAGGTCTAATTTGTGTCTATCGGAAGACATGCGGGTTGGTTTGGATTTAGTCGACTGCTTTCTTCAGTTCCTATGGCTATCGCCTGTGGGTTTGCTATGACAAAACCTAGTTTTAAGCCTCAGTTTAAATTTACCTGGTTTGGAGCCATCACTCTACTTCTCTTGACTCTCACTTACGAATGGTACTTTCTCAACAGACCGTCTACTCCCACGCAGAAAAATACCATCCAGGAAACACGACTCATTCCCTCAAATGAACATTTAGATTGTGGAGCCCAAGCACTTGAGGTTTCTAAGGGCCACACAACGAATTCGCTATCCGTTTTAGAGATCAGTGAATGCGGCTTCAAACCTCCCATTTACACTCTCCCTAATGGACACCTCACCGTACAAAACAACACTCCACGGTCGGTGAATATCCACCTGCTCGTGTTTGAACGGGAGAAAAAAAGAACTCTTTGGAATGTCGTACTTCAACCCAAGGAGCAGCGGAACTTTAATGCTATTATCATTTCCTCCGATTCGATAGGAATGCTCTACAGCGATTCGGCTCCTGAATTTAGGTTATCGGCCGTTCGAAATACTTCATCAAACCACGCATGGAGTCTCTCCAGAAAACCTATTAAGGCTATTGAGATTTCGGAGAAAAAATGACGATGACTTTTGATCTTTGGATACATCTTTTAGAACTTGCCATGGTAGGTGGAATTGCTTTTACCATCTGGTACACGAAGACTCGAGGAAACAAGCGTGGATAGCGTTTTCACCATCTCACCTTCGGAACCTGAGACCGGCATTCCAATCACGGTCTCAGTGAAAGAAAAGGATCTTGGAGTTACGGAATTAGGGCTTCTTATTTCACAGAATGATTCAACGCCCAATCGAGCCGAACTCACAGCGGCTCCTGATGGAACACGAATGGCTCAGTTCGTACTCTATCAAGCAGGAGACTATCACCTTAAAGTCGGAGGACACGAGACTCTAATTCATATCTCCCCTCGCCGAGATGTAAGTTTTCTTTTTGAATTAGGCTTTTTAACCCTATCGGTCATTTTTATCTTAGGAGGCATCCTCATATGGAATCGAAAAAAACGATTTTCAAAGGCTATATCTTCCTGACTCTTTGGGCCATCTTAATCGCGATAGGAATCGTTTTAAAAAGGGTTTACGGGATGCCGGACCTGATGGTCTTTTTTCATTTACCTGCCGCCGTTTGCCTCGTGCTGGCTTGGTGTTTTTTATCGAAAAATATCAGAGAGAGATACCAATCGGAATTACTTAAAAGGTAAGGCTAAAAATTGACAGCTCTGTCTTCTAAGGTTCGAATCCTTACTTTGCCTCTGCCATCAACCATAAGAAACACAGACAGTTAGGTGTTTGCTAGTATCATTTTTTATTTTGAGACTAAGCTCTCGTCTTCCTGTTTGTTTTATTGCTGCTTGTTTTGGTCGGAGCTGGAATCAGTCAGGAACGAGTTTATAGTCAGTTGAAATTTGAAGCATGACCTCCCCGCGTTTAGAGTTGGTTTTACGACAAATCAACCATAACGAGAGAGGTCATGATGAGAGCAACGGTACTAGGACGAGGACGAAGAATCAATGAAAAGGCACAGGATGCCATACGTGAGTTGGAAGAGGATCAGGGCCGCGAAAGCAGGTTGCAAATGATCCAGATGTTGATTCCACTGGCGTTAAAAGCAGTTGAGGATGAACTTCAGGGAGAGGTTCGAGGGCTTGTAGGCAAGCGGTATAGCCGTGGTAAAGAGCATACTCGTTGGGGCAGCAATGACGGCTCGGTATATTTAGGAGATCAAAAGGTGGCCATTCCAGTTCCCCGAGCAAGACACAAACTAAAGGAAGTGGAAGTTCCATTAGAAAGTTACCACCAGCTTCAGAGCCCGGGGATAATCGACGAGATGTCATTACGCAGGGTTATTAATGGTATTGCGCAGAGCAAGTACGAAAAGGCCGCCATAGCTGTGCCCGAGACCTTTGGGATCAAGAAGACATCGACATGTCGCCGTTTCATGCGGGCCTCTGGCAAGAAGTTAAGAGAATTTTTAGAGCGGGATTTATCTACCCACGATATCGTCGCCATTTTTATGGATGGGAAAACTTTTGCGGAACATTCCATTGTCATCGCTCTTGGGGTGACAATGAATGGCGATAAGGTTCTCTTGGGTTTTGTCGAAACATCCACTGAGAACCATAAGGTGTGTCGGGACTTCATTCTCGGGATGAAGGAGCGCGGATTACGATTGGATAACGAGATTCTCTTTGTTATCGACGGAGGCAAAGGCCTCTACAAAGGAATTAAGGAAGTCGTTGGCGAAAAAGCTGTCATTCAGCGCTGCCAGTGGCATAAGCGTGAGAACGTACTTGAATACCTTTCAATGGAGAAAAAGATTTATTTCCGACGAAAACTCCAATCTGCCTACGAGCAGCTGACATATGAGAAGGCGAAGAATAAGCTGTTGGCGATACGACGCGAGCTGATGCTGATCAATCAGTCGGCAGTGGGGAGCCTTGATGAGGGGTTTGAAGAGACGCTGACGCTTCACAAACTTGGGCTCTTCGAAAAGCTGGGCAGAAGTTTTAAGACGGCAAATTGTCTTGAAAATGTGAACAAGGGGCTCGCCCGCTATACCGACCGAGTGGATTACTGGCACAATAGTAATCAACGGCAACGGTGGGTGGCCACCGCTCTGGTGGAGATAGAGCCGGGTCTCAACAAAGTTTCTGGATACAAATTTCTTGGTGAGCTTAGACGAGCGATGGGCGCTCTGAAAGCTGGCAAGGAAGTGATTGCGGCGTGACGGTCATGCAGACAATTTCAACTGAGAAAAAACTTGCGCCAATCAGTCACGTGACCAAGCATTATATTGACTTGAAGGTTTACGAGACAACCGCGCTTAAATCTCTAAAAGATGATTTTTCAAATCTTTTTTCCCTAAGCACTCTTTCGTTTTTAAACTTTAAAATTATAGTCCAGATAAATGTCGATTATCGGCCTGGGGTCGAAAAATTCGAATGCCATCAGTTATTTGCTCCTCTTTAAATTTAGTTAGAGCTTTGAGAGGCGTCTCTGTAACCCAGGGTACCTTATCAAAAAATACAACTACAGTATTTGGGAATTTTGAAATAAGGCGTTGCATGCCTTCAACGGTTAGAGGCATCCCACCTGCATAATTTCCCTCCCCGTACCAAAGGAGTTCCCACCATGTATTAGTAATAATTAAATCCGTGCCATTGAGAGATTGGACCACTTTTTTCATGGTATTGCGATGCGGAATCTCGTAAGTTTTATAATAATCATAATGGCTATAATGTGCCCGAATTGTTCGAAAACAAATTAGTGAAATAAGGACTAACATCAAGCCATTGAGATAGAGTGGGAACTTTTCTAACCTAAAGTCTCGCATCCAAAATAACAAATCCTTACTGAGCTGGACCAAACCCAATACAAACACATAATCGTAATAACGATTAACATCCAGAACCAAAGAGTTTACTAATATTTGAAATCCTAACAAACCTAGTAGGTGTAAATACCGCTTTCTGGAAGGCTGATAAAAACAAGCTCCCAGTAAGCAAAAAATAACTACAAAAAAATCAGGCCTGCTTCTTAGCGAGGATTTTAAATTAAAGACCCGCAAAATTCCCCTGATAACCTTTGTAGTTAAATTGTGTATCAAAGCGGGGTCATAAAAAATATCCTGGATTGGCCTAATCTTATCGATATACCCCTCTATCGACACATATGGATGAAAAACTTGCGTGCCAAAAACGTAGAAGGTGTGATCCGACGAGGAAGCTCCCCCAAGTATATATCGAAGTTGATTAATGGCTAAAAAAGTAAGCGTGAATGAAAATATTAAAGCAGAAGCCGCTCTTAGCCGTTTAGACCAAGCTAAAATGATTTCCACCAGATAAAACAATAAAATAAAAATTGCCTCCGGCCGACAATGAAATCCACATCCAATCAAAATTCCAATCAAGATGATTGAAAAGGTTGTTTTTTCAATTCGCCAATCCTCCCACAGCCCAATAAACAAAGCTAAAACTGGCAATTGCGTGGCAGCGCTGAAAGAAGCCCCTTCAATCGAATCGAGCGCAATCATTGCTAAAAACAGGATAGTAGTTGCTAGGAAACTTTTAAGCTTTTTTAAAATCAAGAGAAAACAAATCAGCCAGAAGATGCTTTGAGTAAGGTAAAATGTAAAATCTGAAACCCCAAATAGCTTGATGGCTCCAGCAAAAATGAATACTGGGAAAACATAGTTATACCAGTAAGGTTGTTCATTGATTTTATAATCATCCCTAAATATTTGAGCTGCGGCTGAAATACCAATGTTCTGCAATGATCCCGTCTGCGAAAATGCCTTGGCAGGTTGAAGTATCATTGCTACGTCAATTCCGATAGGTGATGGACTAAACACAGGCAAAGAGGAAAACAATAGAACAAACAGGGCCCATTGACTTGTCCTGAATATTTTATGATTTAATTTCTCAAACGCCTTCACCATCGGATTTAATGTGCGCGATTGCATTTAATGAAATTCTAACACCAGTTGGCTATGGAATACACTAAATAGCTTCGAAGACGTAAACTTACTTGCAACGACTTCAGAAAGCGGGAATCAACTCGTCGTATAGCACCTTTTGTCAGTTATAATTTGCGCTGAAGACTTACGACACGCCCTTGGATCTCAAGATTTTTTCCTTGAGTCGGAATGGGGTGCATGCGTTTGTTTTCTGGAATAAGAAGAACTTCCCCGTTTCTTACAGAATATTTTTTCACTGTGGTTTCGCCATCCAGAAGGGCCACAACAATATCCCCCTCTTTCACTCGAGAGCC
>Ga0194131_10008096_pt1 | contig 13833 bp, 2 predicted proteins | sample TA2KigO120mmetaG_FD_148631 | JGI IMG/M metagenome (GOLD analysis project Ga0194131, IMG submission 148631) | Freshwater microbial communities from Lake Tanganyika, Tanzania - TA2015053 Kigoma Offshore 120m | ecosystem: Environmental > Aquatic > Freshwater > Lake | place: Tanzania: Lake... | reverse complement strand
GTAGGCTGAGTTTTTGAGCAGTCCTCAATTGAAAAATCAATTAAAACGCTAAAATCATCTGGAGATGTAAGTTTTTCCGTTCTTAAATTTAAAGGAGGCTTCAATTCACCAGTAAATTCACCAGTATAAACTTGGTCTCCAGAAAATAAACTTAAGTTAAGTTTATCAACATAAAATACATTTTCGTTTCCACTTTTAAAGTAAACCTCTCCGGTTGGATGAAGATCGTTTAGAATTACAGAACCTACTCTATTGGAAAAGTTATAAGATCCTTTTAGAAATTCAGAGTTTGAATTTTTAGCAAACAAACAATTTTTATAATTTTCAGTATTCATTTTTATCTACCAAAAAGATACGCTTTCCTAGTTGAGCTCGGGGGGGCATTTAAACGTTCTCTTTTAAATGCTCCGTGATTAGTCGGTTTATTTTCTTTATGAAGTAAATTATATTCTATACTAAATTTTCCATCGATTTCTGATTTAGAAACTTGCAAATCTTGTGGAACTACCTCCCTGTAATGCGGGAGCCCTCCCACGGCATGTTGAAACATATCCCCCATAATTTTCACTCCTGTTCCTAAAAAATTCTCTAAATATATCGCGGAGTCAGCTTTACCATCTACCTTCAAGGAACTTTTTTCTGCGGTGGTGCATTCTAAATCTTGAATAATATAATGACCCTCAATATTTGCCGCTTGAAGAAATTTATATAATTTAATGCTGTTTTGAACGTTTACGCTAAAATTCATCTCGCTTCCTGGTGATATTCTTGGCTTGTTATCCTCTGTACAAGAAATTTCAAAATTTGCCATTTTATCATTAAAAGTAGCGTTTATAGAAAATACTTCGAGTGGGTTTGTAAGAAAACCGTCAGTGAATGAAGTTAAATTTTTTGCAAATTCAATATAATCGGCGCTGCCGTCTTTTTTAGGCATTTGCTGATTTGCCCCGTGAGGAGTAAAATTACTTTCGATCCATTTTTTTAAAAACTCTTCTCGACTTGTTATATCCCCCTTTGAGACAAATGAGCCTTCAAGGGATCTAGAAATTTCTTGCAAAGAAAGATCTTCTTTAGCTGAAACAGAATAATCGAAAAATCCCTTAAAGTCAGAATCGCTTTCTCCAACTAATAATTCCCAACTTAGTTTTATTTCTTGCGCTTCGGAGTTTTTTGAAATCGAAACGTTGCTTAGAATAGAGTTGCCGAAATTTATTCCGTGCATTCCCGCGTAATATTCTGAAATTTTTTGAATATAATTTTTGTTTGCAAATTCATTTTCAGCTTTTTCGAAAGAGATATTACGCGCGTAATTTTTTTCAGTTAAAAGTCTTAAAACAGAATCAAATTTAAAAACTTTATAATCATCATTAATATTAGATATATCAGAAACCGTGGTTGTTTCTAAGAACGAATCACCCCGAAATCCTTTTGGGTTGCAGATATAGTTTTTTTCTATTTGAAATGAAAATTTTGAACGATCTACGGTTTTTTTATTGGAAAGCAGGCTCCATTTATCATTTATAGTTATATAACCAGGGGCAAAAGATACTGGATCAAAACCACCTAATAAGCCTTCAACAAAACCTTGAGCGTCATTAATCGATTCAAGACCAACCGCAGCTGCTTTTACGCTTAAACCTACTGATTTATTTTCATTTTGAGTAAAATTAAACTCAAAAGAAGGGCTTTTTATTTTAACCCCAGTAGAAAATTTTTTAAATTTTATTTTATAAGGAATAGCCATCCCATTAGGGGCGCCATTTTTAATCATTATAGCGCTGTGATTATTTTGAGGAATAGAAATTGAAGTTAAATACAGGTCTTTTATGATAAGACCATCCACCGTTAATGTTCCCGGTGATGCTTCAAATTTTTTTGATAAACTACCAATATCATCAGAGCCTACTCCATTCAATTCATACTCTTCAATTTGTCCTAAACGCAAACCGCCAGCATCAATCGGTTGGCGAGATTGAGATACAAACGGCGCAGGATTAAGAACAATAGAGGGACCGTTGTCTGATGCATATGTTACAGTTGTACTCATTAGGAATAGCTTTCTTGGCCAAATATACTTGCCGTATCAATATTACCAGGATAAATTTTGTTGCCCTTAAATCCAAAAATTGGTTTTCTTTTAATAGATCTACTGTAAAACTCTACTTCTGCATTTATTGAAAAATCAAAATTAGAGTCAAATGAATAAGACATTGAACTAGGTACATATCCACAAGTTGAATGGGCGCCTCCAATTATGTTTCCTATTTCTGCGGTTATTGCAGCGTCAAAAATTGGTATTAATGCAGACGTAAAAAATTGTTTTCTTATATCATACATTTTTCCCAAAAGAAGACTGATTTTTCCACCTGTAAAAAGGTTGTCAAATCCTTTTTTATTGACTTTTCCTTCAAAGATTATTTTCATTTTTCCAGTCGTTGAATTTACGCTTGGCTCTATCATAGTTTCCGCTTGGCTTCGTTTTAGTGGAATTTTTTCGGTAAATTTTTCTACGGGAATGTTAACTTCAACTTTTTTATTAAAAAATGAAAAATTATCAGCCAGGAATGGCTGTACACTTCTTGGAATTAGTAGATTATCAAACATAAATCCTTTATGAGGCGCAGTAGCTCCATCCTTCGCTGGATTTTGATTATAGTAAAGCGGTGCGTATTTATTATCATTACTATACTCCAAGGTTAAATTAAAGTTTTTGCCTCTTCTTTGAATTTGAAAACTTTTACTTATTAAAGCTAAACCAACTGGTTGTGGGTCGGGTCTTAAATTGGCAAAACTAATTGTTCCACTACCATTCATGAATTTATGTACAGTTACTTTCGAATTTTTTATCGTCTCTTTCATGAAGTCCTCAAAATTTTTTTTGCCTACAGCGCTCTGACCAAAACTTTGGGTAAAATTACCCATGTCACCAGTTCTAAAATTTAGAGATTTCAAATCAAAAGAATGGAGGACGTTCAGAATGACTCCTTCTTTTGATATTTTTACATTCTCTTGACTTTCGTATCCGAATTCTAAATTTGGATTGGCAGAGTATTTTACAGTATGAATTATTGCTGGTAATTCTGGAATTGAAGAAAAATTCCTTTCAATCGGTACTGGTCGTAAAGAATATTTATGATTAGTGCTGCCATAGCCAGAAGGCCCTGGTTCGCTATTTGTTTTTCTTAAAAATTTTTTATAAGTTCGTAAAAAATCATTACAACGAGTGTAAGATTTTTGTACCTTAAAGGTAGAATCTTCATAGGTATACTGTCCGTTCGGACCTTCTATATCGGAATTGAATGCAGCTTTCAGCGCGGCGAAAGTCTTATTGCCTTTCATTTCCGCTTTTTCTGTAATCTCTACTATTCCATCGCTGCCAATATTCAAATCGTAACTAAAATTTATAAAATAAGCTAAAGTTTTTTGGTTAAAATATTTTTTGCTGCGCGTTAATGAATATGAATGTTCAAAAACATTAAAAGTTTCTGAAAGAGTAAAACTCTGATCGAAATCCGATATAAAATGTTGCTGCCAATTGTCATTGGCAAACTTAAAGCCTTGACCAGTAAAAAGACCGGTTAGTTTTTTAAAATTGTCATAATTTTTTGCAGAATTAAGTATTTCTAGTGCTTTACTTTTTAAAGCCGAGCTATGTTTTTTTGAGAAAGAATTAGGTTCTGTAAGTATTTCTTTAAGTCCAGCTTCTTTTTCTTCTCGTATCAAATTTAAATTTGCAGAGTGAGTAAAAGTGCAGTTTCCATCTTCACTCTCATCAAAATTAAAAGTTTCAGAATAATCTTTTATCAGATCGCCATTAGCTATTAAAGCTGGCCCTATTGGTTCTAAAAAATCTTCTGCGCCGTTTTTTTTAATAAAATTACCATGGGCACTAGGAACTGTTTCTTCAAAATCCACTCTGGCAGAAAACTTTAAAATTTTTAAACCATCCGATCCTTCTTCGGGTGAATTTGGAAAGGTTAAAGATTTTATTTTAAATTTAAAATTTCCCTGTGCGGCTATATTATTTATTCTACCAAAAAGAGCGAGCGATATGCGATCTTGAGTATTATTATCGTATGTTTTTCCTTCTATATCAAAAGAAAAAACATTACCATAAGAATAAGAGTCATTTAAATATTTTCTTTCCACACTAGCGGCAAAACTACTAATCCAATAAATCGGGGGTGTATTTGGTACACTTAACTCAGCCAGAGCTTTTGATATATTACTCATAATTATGCGTTAAAAAACTCTTGGGGCTTGCTTTGCGTTGCTTTGCGCAACGCGAACAATATAGTTTGTCTTCTCAAGATCTTTTTTGACATTTCCTAAATCCATAATAATTTTTTCGAGTTCTTTATTATCGTTGTCGCTTACTATTCTAATGGTAAGCGTATGGTTTTGTTCTCCGCCAGTTTCTTCTGCGCTTTTATTAAAATTATTACTAGTATTAGTATTTAAATTTTTGTTATTTGCATTTGACTGCGAGGATTGTAAACTAGCAATAGCGTCGGTAAGAGTTTGTTTAAAATTTTCAAAAGTTGTAGTTGCATTTGCGAAATTATCAATGAATGTCTTGAAGGGCCCTACTAGATCTCCTGGGTTAAACAAAGCTCCTTGGAGAGCGCTGAAATTCGGAACAAATCCAGCAGCACTGGCAACAGTCGTATTTCGTCCGAATCCATTTGGTGGAATTACTAACGTTGCCATTCTCCCCTCAGAATTTATAAAGTCAGTTATATCCTCAGCGGAATTTACAAAAGAGTCAAAACTACGACCATCGCCATCATGAATCGTTCTGGAAAAAACTCTCCCAGGATTATAACCGTGCGCGAGTGCGGATAAGCGTTCCGTTTCTTTTCCAAGCTCTTCTGAGTTAAAATTCGGGATGAAACCCTCAGCATTTGCGGTATCTCTTACTATCTTGGCCCGCTGCTGGTGGTATTCGCGCGGGCTAATCTTATCCGTGAGATAAAGTTGCAGTAACTCTTTGAGCCGTTCTTCTTTTCCGGAGGCGGGCGATACGCTGTTCGCGTTATTTTGTGACGCTGATTTTGGTCTACCCATCTCCATTAAAATCTGAGCGGGCTTGCGATTGTCGTGGTGCCAAAGGAACTTTCTACCGGACTTTTTTGGTGCTGATACTGGTGGTGCTGTTTCTGGTGTTGGTTCTGGTGTTGGTTCTGGCCTTGTTAGTAGTGGCTTAAACTTTGGGCGGCCAGCATTGATTCCGGCCTCTACCGCCGACGGAACAGCAGAAGAGGGGGAAACCGGTGGTTTTGGTGCTGTTTCTGTTGGTGGTGGCGCGAGGCGCTCGGCCTCGGCCTCGGCCTTTTTGTCGGCCGCGAGCTTGGCTTGCTTGTCCGCCTCAGCCTTAGCTTTCGCCTCGACGTCGGCTTTAGCTTTGGCCTCAGTGGCGGCTTTGGCTTTCGCCGCGTCAGCGGCGGATTGCGCGGAGCGGATCGCGTCTGCCTCGATGGTGGCATTTCGTAGCGACTCCTGTTGGGCGAGTTGGGCGGCTTCTGATTTCTGCTTAGCGCTGGTGGCGGTGGCGGTAGCGGCCTGCTCGGCTAGGTCCATCGGAACAGCAGAAGAGGGGCCCTCAGCATTTTTCCCCAGGACAATTTTGTTCGGTGCGGGTTCCTTGGCGGCCTCCTGCGCCGCTCGAGCCTCCATTTTATCGTCTTTAGCCTTCCCAACCGCCACGCCAGCCTTGATTCCGGCCGCCGACGAATCTTTTGTTTGCCTTGCGCGGGGGTTAAACATGCCGCGATGATCAGCGAGCGCTTTTTGGGCACTCTCGTATTCTTTTCTGTATTTCTCAATTAGAGCAGCGCTTGCCTTCCCGGCGTCACCATGATAGTTCTTCTCTTTGAAATACTCATCCCAAGTCTCGTACGTTTTTTTCTTATCTTCCACATCCTTTAAGAGTCGTTTTCTTTTCTCATTTATATCTTGTAAGAAATTTGCAGCTTGGACGCTCCCCTCGGCCTCGACTTTGGCATCCTGCTGCTCCTCTATTAGTTTGTATGCCTCGGTTTCTAATCCTGCAACGAATGCAATCGCCGCGCCCGCCGGATTCCTCCCTAACATGCCGACGGCCGCCGCCGTCCGCGTTGCGCCCCCAAAAGCAGCTAAAGTTTCTCCAGTCGCAGAGTTAGATTCAACACCCATTGCACCGGCACCTATTGATAGCAGAGTTTTTGGATCTAAAAAACTAAGCATCCCAAGCGTGCCGAAAAACGCACCTTCAATGCCTCCTTTTTTAAATTGTTCCATGGCATCTTTTGCTACTCCACCAATAGTTCTCACTTGTCCATCTTGATCTTTTAGTAAACCAGTAAGTTCACGCGGACTATTAAATGCCAGTGCGGTAAATATAGCTTGAAATTTTCCGTAATTTGATAGGTTTTCTTCTTTTGCGTAGTTAATTGCATCATAAATTCCATACCCATATAAACCCAAACCAACCAAACCCAAACCCTTGCCAACCCCGTCTAGGAACTGACTCTTACGGGTAGAGAGAGGCGGCGTTGGCGGCTGCACAGGCCCAGCTTGTGGGCTCAGAGGCGGCGTTGGCGCGGTCACAGGCGCAGGCGCGGGCGGCTTTGGCGACGTTGGCGGCTGCACAGGCCCAGCTTGTGGGCTCAGAGGCGGCGTTGGCGTCGCGGTGGCGCTCGACGAACCTGGCGGCTTCAACCAATCGTTGTTTAATGGCATGCGTCCGGGGCTAGGCATATACTGTACGTGCGGACCCTTGCCAGTCTCACCACCGAGTTTGGGGGGAAGTCCGCTCGTGCCCCACCGCATCGGGTTGCGGTCAGTCGACCTCTTCACCGGCGGGTTTTTTTGATTTCTCGCCGCCGCCGCCTTTTCAACTATTGTTTTCTCTTTAGGCGTCAAAGGTCGCGGACGATCTTCACCCGTGTTGCGCCGATTATTAAACTTTTCTGCCTCTCTCCGGGCTTCAGACCGGCTGACGTTTCCTGGGGTGATTTTATTATTATAATCTACGATTAATCCGTCAATCTTTGTGATCAACTTGTTGGCTTGTTTTAAGTTCCCAGTTTTTATGGCTTCATCTAATTGTTTTACGAGGTTTGAATATTTTTGCTTATCTGGCCCGTCCGCTAATGTACCAGCATACTTATGATAGCTCTCGAGCATCCGCTTCCCCGACGGGTCTTTACCAAATGAGCCCGGCCCACCGATTTCCCGCGCGAGAATCCTTTGTCTATTTGCGGTCTCCTCAGCCTTTTTAGCATTTTGCTCTGCCTTTTTTTCCTCCCTTGCCTTTTGCCTCATCTTGGCCTTTTCACTGAGCTTTTCACTGAATTCTTTCACAAGATGAAAAGGTGATAGCTTTTTGATCCCCTCTATTAATAAATCCAAAAAAGAAAAATTCGGAACGAATCCAGTAGCGCTGAGTGACGTTTTCCTATTGTAACCGTAGTCTTTTGGCGCGGTCATTTTTTTGTAGGCTGCTCGCAATCTTTTCAGATCCTCTCCCGATAACTTGTTAAATTCGACGAGCCCGGTTGCAAAATTTGGAATGAATCCTCTGCTCATTCCTTTTGTTGTAGGATTAAATCCAGCTGCTAGGGCTAATTCTATTCCGTTGCTCAAAGAACCCTCATCCTTATTATAAACTCCAAGCCCAAGCGGATTAAAACCAGTTGCTAATGAAGGATGAGTTCCAACTCTAACCGCTGAGCGAGAATATCCGGCGCGCATTTCTCTATGGATTGCACCATCTAATGCTGAAAAATTTGGAATGAAACCACCGCCCCCTGAGGGTTTTGAATTGTCTTTTGGTTTATTATTGTCACCACCGCCCCTTAAGGGTTTTCGATCCACGTTTTCTGGTAGTGGATTCTTACCGATATTATTGGAGAGGTTTGTTATTGCTGTTTCTAAACTTCTTATGGCTTCTCTAAGATCTTTATTTGCAGTTATTCTACTCTCAGCTTCTTTGGCTAGCTTTGTAAGCTGCTCTACTATCATAGCTCGATCTTTATTTTCTTTTTTGAATTCTTCTGTGAGCGTTTGAGAAAAAGCTGTAATCATATTTTTCAAAACGTCCGCAAAATTCTCTTCGCGCTCTAGTTTTGTAGCCTCCTTGACTTGTATCGTTGCAGTAGTTTGCGCTTGATTATATTGCTCTGAGTATGCTCTAATACCGGCAGCTTTCGCACGGGGGTCCAACCGACTATTTCTAATCGCTGTCATTCTTTCCAATGCAGTTTTTCTAATCTCATTAGCCCGAGCGCTTATAGCTTGATTTTCTAGATCTTTAAAGCCCGGTAAAGCGGAGGCAGAGCCGCCCAGATCTTTTTGTAAGGCTAGGATAAGTTGAAGACTACCCATACCCCTTGTTTCAGGATTTTTAGAACCAGCATTGAATAAAGCTTGATTAAAATCTTTACGATCTTCACTAGCTTTTTTCTTATCTAAGAAATTTTCTATACCACCAAAAGCTTTAGAATTTTGCTCTATTTTGGCCAAGTATAAGCTGGCTTTCTTTTGTTCCTCAACATTTTTTTGATTTATAGCCAATTGATTTTGAGCGGTCACTGCATTTTTTTCCAATTCGGCTCTTATGCCGGCGCTTTCTAATCTGTCTGATACTGCTTTTTTCTCTTCGGAAGTTTTACCAACTGAAGCTTTCTGTTTTAATTCATTAAAAAATCCTTGAGGATCTTTTAAAGCCTTAGCCTGATCAAGGCTAGACATGGCCGATTCAATAGCTTTATTGGCGGCTAATTGCTGTGGAGTTAATTTTACTATATCTTTTTCAACACCAGAAACATCTCGGATTTTATTCAATGCATCTGAAATAAAAGCGGCGTTTTTTGTTTCAAAATCAGTCATTATTTTTGCCTCACCTTGTTGGCGGCTAATTTCCGCGTCTATAATCGCTTGACCTTGCAAACCGGTTTGTCTTTTTTGGGCGCCCTGTATGACTCCAAAAGTTTGACTTATCGCCTGCACCGCCGCTTCTTTTCTCATGGCTCTTAAATTAATACCCATTACTGACATTGCGGCCGCAGCTTGATGAAGCGCGGTCGCTTCTTCTCTAAGCATTTGCACGCGTAATTTTTCTTGCGTTTCCAGCTCGAATTTCTTTTGCTTGCGAGCTCTAATCGTCGGATCCATATCCACCTTATTTTCTTTTATTGAACTTCCGGCTATTTCTTGAAATATATGCATAAATACATTTCGTGATGCTTCAGTTGAAATTCCTTGTTTGAAAACATTTTCCACACTCTCTTTTAGGTTAGGATTATCTTTAATTCTAAAAAAAATCTCTTCTTTTATGTCTTCAAAGCGATTTAAGCCTGTATCTTTGTTTTCAGCAGTTTTCTTTGCTAAACTTTGAAACATTTCTAATTGATCTTTTGATCCTATAGCATCCAATATCGTGATCGTGTTTTTTTTGTCTCGCATATTATTTAGCATTCTACCAGCTTCACCTTGAAACCAGTCCTCTGTCTGTCCCGTAATCGACTCGCCTGACCTAAGAAAGTTGCCATAAAGGATATTTTTAAATATATTCATCCCCCTTTGATTTTTTTCCGCACTTGACGCAGCGGCTTCATCCAGCCCATGTTCATTTTTAAGCTTTTGATTTATTTTAGCTATTATTAGCGCTTGCTCTTCTTTTGATGATGCTAAATTCATTGCTGATACAAACTCCCTTCTTAACGCTTCTGGAAGTTTATTAAGATTTTTTTTGTATTCATCTTGCGCGAAAAATAGTTGCCTTGATTTTACGCTTAAATTCGAATTAAATGCGTTTTGAACTTCAGTAAGTTTTAAAAAAGCTTGACCAGCACCGTCAAGATTGGTTATACTTTCTTTTGTTTTATCAGCATGCAAACGATACTCAGCTCCTAAGCCTTTAAAGAATTGAACAGCAGAAATCACAGCTCCTCCAAGTAGCACAAGGCCAGCCACCACCGCCCCTTGGGGGCCGGGAAATGCTGCAAAAACGCTGCTTGCAATATTCGCGCTATTGCTAAAGGTGTCTAGTGCAACCTTTGCTTGACCTTCTGCTGCTCCTGCAAGAGCGCCGAGCGCTGGACCAGCTGACATCGCGAATTGCGCACTGTTTTGATATCTCTGAGCCTCGAGCACCTTTTTTTGAGTTTGCGCTGCAGCTAAAAGAGTAGCGGCTTGGGTAGAACCTACACCAGTCACGTCCACCTTATTGCCAGTGGCCATGTCTACACCAGTAACCTTGCCCGTTCTGCCCGGCTGTATACTTTTTAATTGTGCTATTGCAGCTTCAAGTTGTTTGACGCCTTGCCATCCGCCCTCTATTCCTAATATAGCTCGCGCTGCCTCTTGGCCTTTTGGTCCTTTTACTTGTTGAAATTGCTCTTGAGCTCTTGTCGCAAGCGTTTGATTTCTAAGAGCAATCGTATTTTGTCGCATTGCAGCGATTGACCCCAACGTTGCGCTTATGAGCGCGGTCATGCCCGCGCCAGTATCTTCTGCAAAATTTGGAATGAATCCTCTGCTCATTCCTTTTGTTGTAGGATTAAATCCAGCTGCTAGGGCTAATCCTATTCCGTTGCTCAAAGAACCCTCACCCTTATTATAAACTCCAAGCCCAAGCGGATTAAAACCAGTTGCTAATGAAGGATGAGTTCCGACTCTAACCTCTGAGGGAGAATATCCGGCGCTCATTTCTCTGCCGATTGCATCATCTAATGCTGAAAAATTTGGAATGAAACCACTAGCAGAACCTTTAATCTTAGGTGGTGACCCCATTATAATTGCTCCTATTCCTTTTAGCGCTCCCGGCAACAGCTCGAATGCCTTTGCTACGTCGCTTGGGCGAACTTGATTATCAAGCACATAACTAGATATGAATGAACTTCCTACGGATGTAACAAGTTTGGCAATTTTTTGCAGCAGCGAATCCCTTATTCTCTCCGGGGGTCGAGGCACCGGAGACACCGCATTGTTCGTTTTTGGTGGAACTGGTTTTAAGTCTTTTGCTGAAAAATTAGGAATAAAACCAGAATTCAATATTGCTACTTCTCTTTCTTTAGAGAAACCACCACGGAGCGCGGTGGTTATGTCGTAGGGGTGGCGCTCTTCCTTGCCTCCTGTTGCACCAAGGAAACTATTAATATCAAAACCAATGCCTTTTCCACCACCTAATTTAGACAACTGTAGCAAATATTGTTTTGTTTCTTTTTCACCATATTTCTTAACAAGAGTAGTAAAAGTCCCAGCATCTACAATGCGAGACCTTCTCATTCTCTTTTTTCCCATTATATTTCCGAATTGCGAAGCTACAAATTCGTCCGTACTTGTTGAAACAAAAGGTATATAATCTGGATTGGATACACGCATACCTCCTTGATGGCTTTCTAAACTTCTATGTAATTGTTGAGTTAAAAACGCTTCTCTAGAAGATCTAATATCTTGCGACTCTTTAGGAGTAAAAACTAACTTTTGATTTTCTTCTCGTGAAGCTTTAGCTTTACCTTCCCAACGTTTACCTTCACCTTTAACACCTCTGAATACTGTTATAGTTTTTTTGTTTTTATCATCTTCAGAAATAGATGAATAATTTGCTTTCTTACTCAAATTTAATTGCACTAAGTCTTTTAAGAATTCGCCGGGTATTTTTAAATTTGATTTTTTATAACCTTCAAGTCTTTGGTCATATTTAGGAACATTAATTCTGTATTTATAGAACTCTTTAGTTCTTTCGATTAAATTACGTAACTTTTTTTGATCTGATTTACTAGAAACACTTGGTAATCCATATCGAGGATTATCAAAGATCATGAAACGTTGTTTTAATGTGGACTGACTATATGGCTTTTTATCAAGAATGGATTCTAATTCACTGACAATTGCTATAGCAGCAGGAGAAGTCAAACCTAAACTTTTGGCAACAATTGGAGCTTGATTCCAAATTGGATTTTCTGGATCATTAAAATTTGGAATAAAACCTTTTGCTTTGTTGCTTGCTGGTATAGCGCCAACTGGCCCGCGTTTTTTTGTAAGAGTTTTTTCCTGCAAAGAGTTCATATTTCCAAAAACAATAGCAGTTTTAACTCGATCTAAATCATTAACCCCTTGGCTTTCTAACCAGTCAACATATATTTTTTCTTTTAAAGCCTTACCAAAGCTTTCCTCTTTAATTTTTATCTGACTCAGTTTTGCGTCATTATAACCAGATTTAGCATCAATTAAATATGGCACGGTCCCTTTGCGAGCAAAAAAATCTGCTCTTGAATTTGGGCCAAAAATTTGATTTAAATCAACAGATTGATCAAAACCAAGCTGTTTTAAACCACCATTCAATAAAGCTAGTTCATATTCTCTGTAGCGATCTTTAATTTGATCGCGTGGAACCGGACGTGGTTTTCCCCGGGAGTCTCGGGGCATAAATGGATACTTGAGGAATTCAGCTGCAAAGTTAGGAATAAAACCAGAAGCGGCTTTTTCTTTTGTACTAATGGCTCTTCTTTTACTAATATCACCTACATATAATTTATATCTTCCTTCATCATGATAACGTACCTGATCCTTGGCGCTGACTGAGAAGCCTGTATGTTGTTCTATTCTAGATGGATTTTCAATTGGCCATCTTAGAAATTTATCCTGCACATCTTTATCACTAAATTTTCCAGTTTTTATTTCTCCTAAAAGTTTTTTCTCTTTTCCTTTCCCTATAATATCTAACGCAGAACTCGATCCGTGGCGAATTTTTAATCTCTTATCAGAGGTGATGAGCGCGTTTTCCATTTTCGCTACCTCTTTTTCTAGGCCTGTCGTTGCTTTTTTTAGTTTTTCATGGGCTTCATTCTTTTCAGCTAGCAAAGCTTTAAATCGCTCACCTCCTTTATTGTCGTCGATCTTTGTAAGATCTACTATTTCTATAGCGGGAGAATAAATTTTATCTGTTGAATGTATTGTTTGCCCATCTTTTCCTTTATTTTTCGCTGCCTTTATATCATCCCCTATCCTAAAATATTGTTTTTTTAAGTCTCCAACTGTTCTCTCAGCGGGGGGGATTGGTTTATTAAAATTTGGAATAAACCCTTTTGCAGAGCCAAGGCTTGTTAAAAATGACATTTTTTCATTTGGCTTCACGCTAAATTTTTGATTCCTACCTGGAATTCCCCAGATTTTTGTAACATACTCTGCCAGTCCGGGAGTCGGATCTGAAGCAGTTACTAAACCAAGAAGCGCTGGATTGATCTTTCCCCCTTCGATTGCTTCTTTTAACGCAAGTCCAAATTGAGTAGGTCTAGATTGTTGAACGTCACTCATCCTAGCTTTAGGATTATTGAAAAATTTATCTAATACTGGTTGTTTATTTGTTAATTTAGGATTATTAAATATTCTATCTCCCATTGTCCGCACTAGTGTTCCATCAAAATCTAAATAAGTTTTTTTGCCCACTTTTTGACGATCTATTATATTTTGTAGAGCTTTATTTGGGATTGGCAGTATTGCCCCCGCCGGAGCAAGATTATCTATAAGTGGAGCAAGATTATCTATAAGTGGGCTAAAATTTGGAATGAACCCCGCGAATTTTGTCGCTGCAATTTTGTGCGGAAACAAGTTTTCTAGATCAGAAAATTTATGTTTTAAAAGAGGATTAGACTTTAATGCAGATGCTAAAGTATTTTCTATTCCGGGCATAACAGAAACTTGAGCAGCTGGCCCATATTTTTTCCTCGCGGCATCTATAATAGAGTAAGCGTCGGAGGTGGACAATTTTTGCAAGTCAAGAATATCAACCCCAAATGGATGGCGTAAAGTCCCCGAGGCGGGATCTATCTCTATTATATTTTTTCC
>Ga0194131_10008093_pt1 | contig 13837 bp, 13 predicted proteins | sample TA2KigO120mmetaG_FD_148631 | JGI IMG/M metagenome (GOLD analysis project Ga0194131, IMG submission 148631) | Freshwater microbial communities from Lake Tanganyika, Tanzania - TA2015053 Kigoma Offshore 120m | ecosystem: Environmental > Aquatic > Freshwater > Lake | place: Tanzania: Lake... | reverse complement strand
GGTTTGACCATCTCATGCCGGCCTCCGTCTCCAGCCAGCATCTTGAATCACATCGTACGCATTCTGGGAATCACTAATGATTCAGATAGATCACAAAATGCTCTAGCGAAAGGCGGGCTCGTCGAAGCTTCTGAGTTTGCGGGAATGAAGCTGCTGCACGCCCTGGGCACGCAATAGGCGGATGGTCTCGAGGCCGATGGTCAGATGCTGGCTGATGCGCTCGCGGTACATCGCGTTGGCCATGCCGCGCAGCTTGATCTCACCATGCAACGGCTTGTCGGAGACGCAGAGCAGCGTGCCGTAAGGCACGCGGAGCCGAAAGCCGTTGGCGGCGATAGTCGCCGACTCCATGTCGACGGCGATGGCGCGGCTCTGGTTCAGCCGCTCGTAGAGTTCGGCATAGCGGAGCTCCCAGTTGCGATTGTCGGTGGTGGCGACGGTGCCGGTGCGCATCCGCGTCTTGAGGTCCCGGCCGGCCAGGCCCGTCACCTTCTGCACCGCCTCCTGGAGTGCCACCTGCACCTCGGCGATCGGCGGCACCGGAACCCAACCGGGCAAGTCCTGATCGAGCACATGGTCCTCGCGTACATAGCCATGCGCCAGCACATAGTCGCCGAGGAACTGGCTGCGGCGCAGCCCGGCACAGTGGCCGAGCATGAGCCAGCAATGCGGCCGCAGCACCGCCAGGTGATCGGTGATGGTCTTGGCGTTGGAGGGACCGACGCCGATGTTGACCAGCGTGATCCCCTGCCGGTCCGGCGCCACCAGGTGATAGGCCGGCATCTGCGGCAGATGGGCCACCGGCGCACCCGAGGGATGATCCCCGACCATCCGCGCATTCGGCGTCAGCACGTCGCCCGGCTCGATGAAATGCGTGTAGGTCTCGCCCTCGTCGATCTCCTGCTTCGCATAGAGACGAAAGGCATCGACATAGCGCTGGTAGTTGGTGAGCAGGATGAAGCGCTGGAAGTGGCGCGGCGAGGTCGCGGTGTAATGCGCGAGGCGGTGCAGCGAATAATCGACGCGCTCGGCCTCGAACAGCGCCAGCGGCTTCGACCGGCCGAGCGGCGTGTGGCGGGTGCCGTTGGCGATCGAATCGTCGGTCGCCGAAAGATCCGGCAGTGCGAACAGCTCCTGCATCGCCGAGAGCTGCGCCTCGGTGATGTCGGCGGTCGAATCCTCGACGATGAAGGGAAGCGGGATCGCGCGGTCGCTGACGCCGACCACCACCGGCACCTTGTGGTGCCGGATCAAGAGATCGATCTGCTCGCGATAGTAGTCGGCGAAGAGATCCGGCCGCGTCAGCGTCGTGCCGTAGACCCCGGGATCGAGCAGAGCGCCATAGGAAAGGCGCGCATCGATTCGCAGGTCGTGCAGCGCGACGGTGATACCGACATAGGGGTAGTTGGCGCCGGCGGCCGAGAGCCGCGGCCCCTCGGGACGGGCGAGCGCGGTGAAGGCTCCACGGACCGCGCCAGCCGACTGGTCGTAGATCTCCGCGATCCGCCGCACCGCCCGGTCGGCGTCGGTGAAGGTCATCAAAGCCTGGGCATGACCGTGGCCGGAGTCCAAGCGTCTCCCCTTTCCGATCCGCCCCCATTATAACCGCTCCGGTGCGGGGCTCTTAGAGGGGAGAGCGGTGGGCGAGGTCAGGGTCGCGGTGGTCGGCGTCGGTCATTTCGGCCGGCTGCACGCGGAGAAGCTCGGAAGCCTTCCCGGCGCCCGCCTGGTCGGCGTCGTCGATGCGGACCGCGAACGGGCAGCCGCAGTCGCCACGCCGCTCGGCGTCGAGGCCTTCACCGCCCTCGACCAGATCCTTGGCCAGGTCGATGCTGTCTCGATCGCGGTGCCGACGCGGGCGCATTTCGACGTCGCCTCGGCCGCCCTCGAAGCCGGGCTCCACTGCCTGATCGAGAAGCCGATCGCCGAGACGGTCGATCAGGCCGCGCGGCTGGTGCGGCTGGCGAAGGAGCGGAACCGCATCCTGCAGGTCGGCCATCTCGTGCGCTTCGATGCGGCGCGCGAGGCGATGACCGCCGTGATCGACCGCCCGATGTTCATCGAGTGCCACCGCATCGCGCCGTTCAAGCCGCGTGGCACCGATGTCAGCGTCATCCTCGACCTGATGATCCACGACATCGACCTCGTCCTCGACCTGGTCGGCCGGCCGATCGTCGACCTCGATGCCGTCGGCGTGCCGGTGCTCGGCGACAACGAGGACATTGCCAATGCCCGCCTCGTTTTCGAGGGCGGCTGCGTCGCCAATGTGACCGCCAGCCGCATCAGCATGAAGAGCGAGCGCACGCTTAGGCTCTTCCAGAAGTCGGGCTACGGCCGCGTCGATTTCATCAAGCGGAAGTTCACCTGGATCAAGCGCGGCGGGCCGATGGTCGACGGCTTCCCCAACTTCCAGATCGAGGAACGCGACCTGCCGGAGACCGATCCGCTGAAGCTCGAGATCGCCTCTTTCGTCGAGTGCGTGCGCTCGGGCAAACTGCCGTTGGTCGACGGCGAGGCCGGTCTCCGCGCGCTCGAAGCTGCACTCCGCATTACCAAGGCACTTCAGGACTGGGCCGGAAAGGTGGGATGACCCGATGATCGCGCGGCTCCTCCTGGCGGCGATGCTCGCCTTCGTTTGCCTGGCCGAAGTACGTGCCGATCCGATGCCGACGGAGAAGCGGCGGCAGTACGAACCCTATTCGCGGGGCACCAGCCACACGCTCGGCACCATGTGGCTGAGCACGACCTATGCCCGCTTCTCCCGCCTGAAGGGCCGGATGCTCCTGGAGCATGCCGGCGTCTGGCCGGAGGACGGCAATTTCGAGCTCCGCGGCGCGAAGATTTATCGCGTCACCAATCCAGAGCCCTATTTCGAGCTGAACAAGGGCAAGAACGGCTTCTGTGGCGAGCCGGTGCGCTGGATCGGTGTCCGCAAACTCGGCGGCGACGAGGTCCGCGTTACGTTCTTCACCATCGCCGACTATCGCGCCTACAACCCGAACAGCCACGGGCTATGCTCAGGCGATTCCTACACGCTCGGATGAGCCGCTAGCGCTTGGCCATCCAGTAGACGAAGCGCCCGGCGGCCGAGACCAGCCCGCAGAGCAGGATCGCGCCCAGCGCGTCGACCAGATCGATGCCGAAGCCGCGCACGATCATGACGATGACCAAGATCAGGCCGATCAGCGCGCCGAGCAGGAACCAGCGCATGAAGGCGCTCTGCGCGAACACGTCCCAGATCAATCCAAGCAGATCCAGCATGTATCGTTCCCTCAGTCCGGCTTCTGGTCTTCGATCAGTAGGAGCCGGATGTCCTCGGTCGGCGTGAAGTTGCGCCGCTCTACAGTCCAGGCGGTCGCCCCTGTCCGCTTCAGGCCCTCGATACAGGTCGAGAGAAGCCGCTGGCGCTTTCCTTTGTCGAGCGTCAGGCGGAAGCGCCCGATCGGTCCGGCCCAGTTCGCGCCGGTCGTGAGCACATACTCCACGACCGTGACGCGGGCGACCGGCTGCGATTCCAGCCGTTTCGCCACGGCAATCTTCGTCGCCTCGTCGAGACAGAACTCCGACCAGCGGTCGCCCTGCAGGTCCTCGAGCTGGATCCAGTCGCCACCGACGACCGGACGGTAGCGATGCTCGACGATGACCGTGCGGTTCGGCGGGAAGACCTGCCGCCAGGTGAAGGCGGTCTTGAGCGTCCATTTCGGCTCGAAATCATCGATCTCGCCCTCGCCGAGAATCCCTGCCTTCGCCAGCTCTTGCTTGGCGGCCTCCGACAGCTGCTCGATCGCCGCCTCGAGAGCGCGGCCGGAAGCGAAACGCGATATCGGCAAGCGGTGGCGCGCCAGCGTCTCGGTCACGTCCGTGCCGCCGACATAGGCCCTCGCATCGAGGGTCGGCTTGAGCGGCACCCCATCGACGGTCACGGTGAAGCCGACGAAATTGTCGCTCCGCTCGACCGGCGGAATGATCATCCGGTCGGAGCCATGATCGATGTCCGGCAAAGGGAAAGCGATCATCGCCTCGATCGGCTCGGCGATGCGATTGCGGAAGCGATAGCGCACCCGGATCGTCTCGGCCGAGATCCACAGGTCCTCGCTCTCGATCGCGACGTCGGCCGACTTCACGAACATCAGGCCGCCGGCAGCACCGACGGCCATGGTGTCGTTGGCCCGCGGCATCGCCACGGGCCAGGCCAGCATCGCAAGGAGAGCCGCGAACGCTACCCGGGAACGCATCATGCCGCGGCAGCATGTCTTCCCGGGCTTGGCCCTGGCAAGGCGGCACGCGCCGAACCGCGAACAACCATCCGCCCTTGCCAATTCGACTTAGCCGGGATCATGATTTCCCCCTCATCCGAAATTCCACGGTCATCCGCAACGGGAGGCGAACATGTCCGAACGGCCTAGAGAAACCAGCGCACGTCGCGACTTCCTCAAGATCGGCGGCCTCGGGCTCGCCGCCGGCATCGCCGCGGCCGGCACGCTCAATGCCCAGAAGGCCGCCGCGCAATCGGCACCGGCGAGCGTACTCCGCACTGTGCTCTCGCGCGGCAAGCTGATCGTCGGCACCGGCTCGACCAACGCCCCCTGGCACTTCGAGAACGACAAGGGCGAGCTCACCGGCATGGACATCGCGGTTGCGCGCATCCTCGCCGCCGGGCTTTTCGGCGCCGGCCGCGATGCCAAGGAAGATTTGAGCAAGATCGAGTTCGTGAAGCAGGACCCGGCGTCCCGCATTCCCAACATCACCACCGGCAAGGTCGATATCGTCATCCAGTTCATGACGGTCTCGCCGGCGCGCGCCCAGCTCGTCGCCTTCTCGCGTCCCTACTACGTCGAGGGCGTCGCGATCCTCACCTCGTCCAAGGGCAAGTTCAAGACCCACAAGGAGCTGATCGACGCCGGTCGGAACGCCAAGGCCTCAGTGCTGCAGAACGTCGATGCCGACCAGCTCGTCGCGCGCGGCCTGCCGCAGGCCCAGGTCATGCAGCTCGACACCCAGGCGAATGCGATCCAGGCGCTCGACTCCGGCCGCTCGGATGCCGCGGTGATCGATCTCTCGACCGTCGGCTGGCTGGTCAAGCGGAACCCCGACAAGTATCTCGACTCGGGCTTCCACTACGACACGCAGCTCTACTCGGCGGCCATGCGCCAGGGCGACCCGGATTGGCTGCAGTGGGTCGACACGTGCCTCAACGTCGCCATGCACGGGCACCAGACGCAGATCTACGACGCGGCCTTCGAGGAGTTCTTCGCCTCCCAGCCGCCGCGCCGCGTCCCCGGCTTCCCGAAGATCTGACCTCGCTCTTCAGGCCACCACCCCTTCCCCGGCCAAGCCGGGGAAGGGTCGGGTGGGCACGTAGCAGACCCACCTCGTGACCTATCACTTCAACTTCGCCTTCGTCTGGCGCTACGCCGACAAGCTCTATTGGGGCCTCGTGCTGTCGCTGGAGATCGCGCTGATCTCCATCCTGATCGGCATGGTGATCGGGCTCGGCCTGGCGCTCGCCTATACCGGCGGCAACCGCTGGGTTCGCACCGGCATCGCCGCCTATGTCGAGTTCATCCGCAACGTTCCGCTGCTGCTGCTGGTCTATCTCGTCTTCTATGGCATCCCGTCGGCTGGCGGCTTCGCCTATGACGCGAAGACCAGTTTCATCGCGACGCTGGCGCTCTACTCGGGCGCCTATCTGGTCGAGGTCTTCCGCGCCGGGCTGGATGCAATCCCGAAAGGTCTGATCGATGCCGGCAAGGCGATCGGTCTCACGCCCTGGCAGCGCTTCGTCTATGTGCGCATGCCGACGATGTTCCGGATCGTGCTGCCCTCGCTCTCCAACGTCTATGTGTCGCTGTTCAAGGACACCTCGCTCGCCTACGTCATCGCGGTGCCGGAGCTGACCTACGGCGCCAACTGGATCAAGACCAACACCTTCCGGGTGATCGAGGTCTGGATCGTGGTCTGGCCGATGTACCTTGTCACCTGCTACGCGCTCATCTACGCGCTCCGCCTGCTCGAGCGCCGCTTCTCGCTGGTGCGCCGATGATCGCCTATGTCATGGGCGTGATGCCCTTCCTCTGGCAGGGGCTGCTGGTCACCCTCGCGGTCTCCGGCCTCGTCGTCGCCTCCTCGCTCGTGACCGGCGTGCTCTGTGGCATCGGCCTCGTCTACGGGCGCTGGTGGATCTCCTGGCCGATCCGCATCTATTCCGACATCCTGCGCGGCACGCCGCTGATCGTGCTGATCTTCTTGATCATCTACGGGTTGCCGCTGCTCGGCGTCGATTTCGGCAATTACGGCTCGGCGGTGATCGCGCTTGCCGCCTTCAAGACCGCGCATGTCGCCGAGATCGCGCGCGGCGCCATCCAGTCGATCCATTTCGGCCAGACCGATGCCGGCAAGGCGATTGGCCTCACCTTCCGCCAGCGCTTGCAATACGTGATCATGCCCCAGGCAGTGCGGCGTTTCCTGCCGCCCTGGATCAACGCCGTCGCCGATGCGGTGAAGGGCTCGGCCCTTGTCTCGCTCGCCGGCATCGTCGATCTGACGCTGGCGGTGCAGCAGGTGATCGGCCGCACCTACGACCCGCTGCCGATGTACCTGCTGGGTGCCGCCATGTACTTCATCATCAACTACAGCCTGAGCCTGACCAGCCGCCGGCTCGAGGCGCGCTTCGCCTATATCCGGGAGTAGCCGGTGTCCCAGCCCCTCGTCCAGATCCGCGGCCTCAAGAAGTCCTTCGGCTCACTTCGCGTCCTCGACGGCGTCGATCTCGACGTCGCCAAGGGCGAGGCGGTCTGCGTCATCGGCCCCTCGGGCAGCGGCAAGACCACGCTACTCCGTTGCATCAACCTGCTCGAGCCCTATGACGACGGCTCGATCAAGGTCGACGGCGTCGAGGTCGGCTACGACGACGCCAATGGCAGCCGCAGGCGCCGCTCGGAAAGCGCGCTGGCACCGATCCGCGCCGATATCGGCATGGTCTTCCAGCTCTTCAACCTGTTCCCGCATCTGACCGCGCTCGAGAACGTCATGCTCGGCCTCACCAAGGTGCGGGGCATCACCAAGACCGAAGCCAAGGACCGGGCCACGCACTGGCTCAACCGCGTCGGCCTCTCCGACAAGCTGCAGAATCTGCCGAGCCAGCTCTCGGGCGGCCAGCAGCAGCGCGTCGGCATCGCGCGTGCCGTCGCCATGGGGCCGAAGGTGCTGCTGCTCGACGAGATCACCTCGGCGCTCGATCCCGAGCTGGTCGGCGAGGTGCTTTCCGTGGTCCAGGGCCTCGCCCGTGACGGCATGACCATGATCGTGGTCACGCACGAGATGACCTTCGCCCGCGATGTCGGCTCGCGCATCGTCTTCATGGACGAGGCGCGCGTCGTCATCGACGGGCCGTCCCGCGATGTGCTGGCCAACGCATCGCAGAACGAGCGCCTCAAGTCGTTCCTTGCCCGAATCGAGATGAAGCACTGACCATGGCTCGTTCCAACATCCGCTCACGCCTCGGCCTCCGGCCGATCATCAACGTCTCCGGGACGATGACGGCCTTAGGCGCCTCGATCGTGGTTCCCGAAGCCGTGCGCGCGGTCAGCGAGACCTTGCCGGAATGGGTCGAGATCAACGACCTGCATCGCAAGGCCAGCAAGGCGATCGCCAAGGCGACCGGTGCGGAAGCCGGCTTCGTCACCGCCTCCGCCTCGGCCGGCATCACGCTGGCGCTGGCCGGCTGCATGACCGGGCCAGACCTCGCCAAGATCGAGCAGCTGCCCGACACCACCGGCATGAAGAACGAGGTGGTGATCCAGATGGGTCACATGACCGGCTATGGCGCGCCGATCGAGCAGGCGGTCCGGCTGGCCGGCGGCGTGTGCGTCCCGGTCGGCAACGTCACCGACGCCCGCTCCTACCAGCTCGCGCACAAGATCACCGAGAAGACCGCGGCCGCCCTCTACGTCGTCTCGCACCACACGGTGCAGTACGGGCAGATCCCGCTGGAGGAGTTCGCCCGCGTCGCGCATGACAAGGGCGTGCCGGTCGTCGCCGACCTCGCCTCCGAATACGACCTCAAGGGTTTTCATGCGGCCGGCGCGGACATCGTCATCTATAGCGGACACAAGTTCCTCGGCGGGCCGACCGCCGGCATTGTCGCCGGCCGGAAACCTCTGGTGCGCGCGACCTTCCTGCAGAACTCCGGCATCGGCCGCGGCATGAAGGTCGGCAAGGAAAGCATCGCCGGCACCATCGCCGCGCTCGAAGCCTGGGAGAAGCGCGACCATGCCGGCGTGCGCAAGCTCGAGACCAGCTATCTCGATCTCTGGGTGAAGCGCCTCTCGGGTCTGCCCGGCGTGACCGCCACGATCATTCCGGACCCGACCAACAACCCGCTCGACCGGCTGATGCTGCAGGTGAACGCCGAAGAGGCGCGTATCACCGCCTGGGAGCTCGCCGATCAGCTCGCGGCCGGCGAGCCGCCGGTCATCGTCCGCGACCACGAGGCCGAGCAGGGCTTCTTCCAGATGGATCCGTGCAACCTGCATCCGGGCGAGGCCGAGACCGTGGCCGACCGCGTCGTCCACGAGCTGAGCGAGGCGCGCAAACGCAACCGGCCGCAGCAATACAGCTACACGGAACGCAAGGCCCGGCGCTTCGAGCGCCTGCTCCGCTGGCCGGACTGACTCTCGCGGCGATCGAGGCCGCCGTCCGTGCGACAGAACTCCGCACGCGCGGCGCCTTTCATCCGACGGTCGAAGACGGCGTGACGGCGGGAACGATCGTTCTTCTCGGCTTCATCGGCAGCGAAGGCTGGCCGGCCTTCGCTGGATCGACAGAAGCGCAGGACGGACAACCGAACCCGCTCGATCGCTGGTCACATCGGGTCATCGACGCACTCGCCGCTGATCTCGGCGGCTCCGCGCTTTATCCCTTCGCCGGTCCGCCCTGGCTTCCTTTCCAGCGCTGGGCACGACGTGCCGAAACGGTGTTCGTCTCGCCGCTCGGTATCCTGATCCACCCGGAATACGGCCTCTGGCACAGCTACCGCGGAGGGCTCGCTTTCGCCGAGCGATTGGATTTGCCGTCATCGCCGAGGCGGAGCAGCCCTTGCACGAGCTGCGCGGCAAAGCCGTGCCTGACGACCTGCCCGGTCTCGGCCTTCTCGGCGGGTAGCTACGACGTGCCCGCCTGTCGCTCGCATATCGCGACCGAGAAAGGCGCCGACTGCCTGTCCGGCGGCTGCCTGGCGCGCCTCGCCTGCCCGGTCGGCGCCGCGTATCGCTATCGCCCCGACCAGGCCGACTTCCACATGCGCGCCTTCCGGCGCGGCTGAGACTACTGACCCGGCAGCACGTATCCCGGCTCGACCGCGACGCCGACGAGGTGACGGAGGAAGTACTCGAAGCTCCGCCGGATGAAGTAGCCGTCGCGGTAGATCGACAGGTGATTGTGGTTCGGCATCACCAGCAGGTCGAAATCCTTGTTCGCCTTGATCAGCGCGTCGACGACCTGGAGCGTCAGCGCCGGCGGGACGTTGTCGTCCATGTCGGCGTAAGCGAGCATCAGCTTGCCTTCGAGGCGGTGCGCGATGCTGGCATTCACCTGGGCCGCGTAAGAGGTATCCGCCATCAGCCCCTGATACTTCTCGCCCCATTGCTGCATGTAGCCGCGCTGGTCGTGATTGCCCGATGAGGCGACCGCGACCTTGAAGAACTCCGGATACTGGAACATCGCACGGGTCGAGGCGAAGCCGCCGCCGGAGTGGCCGGTGATGCCGACGTGGTCCAGGTCCATGTAGGGCCGGTCCTTGGCCAGTTGCTTCAAGCCGGCGATGTGGTCCTCGAGCCCACCGGCCGTCTCCATCTTGCCGTACCAGTGATCGTGGAACGCCTTGGAGCGGAGCGGCGTGCCGCGGCCGTCGATCGTCACCACGACCATGCCGAGCTCGGCATAAGAGCCCGGGAACAGGAACTGCCGCATGCCGTTGGCATCGGAGGTGAACGAGTGATGCGGCGTCTGGATGCGCTGGGGGCCGGGATAGATCAGGTCGAGCACCGGATAGCGCTTCTTCGGATCGAAATCCGCCGGCAGCCAGATCGCACCATAGATATCTGTCTTGCGATCCGCCGCCTTGAGCTTGACCTCCTCCGGCCAGCGCCACTCGCTCTTGACGACCTCGCTGATATCCGCCTCCTCGAGCGTCGCGATCACGCGTCCGTCCATCGCATCGCGCAGGTATGAGATCGGCACCGTCGTCAACGTGCTCTGCGTCTCGACGACGTAGCGTCCAGACGGCGAGACGCCATGCGGACGCGGCCGGTGAACCTCGAGCGGCACCGCGATCAGTGTGCGCGGCTGCTGCGTTGCCACGTGATGGTCGGTCGGCTCCGGGGTCAGGACCTTGGTCGGACCGCCATCGAGCGGCGCCAGGCAGATCTGGCGGTAATAGGGATTGATCCGCGGCGAGATTCCGCTGGCGGCGAACAGCACCGTGCGCTGCACCGGGTCGACGTGCAGGACCTCCCGCACAACCCATTTGCCTGACGTGATGCGGTTCTTGTTGGCGCCGGTCTCTGCATCGACCAGATAGAGCTGGGCCCAGCCATCCTCCTGCGAGAACCAGACGACCTCCTTGCCGCCCGGCAGCACGCGGTGGTTCGGCCGATCCTGTGGCGTGAGGTTTGCCTCGACGAAGGTCTTGGCTCGCTCCTCGCGGATGACCTTCACCTTGCCGGTGTGCGTGTCGAAGCGGAGCAGGCGGGACCATTTCTCGGCGCGACCGATATCGAGAATCCAGACGATGCGCGCATCCGCGTCCCACCAGAGCCGGCCGCGCTCAATCGGCGAGCCGTTGCCGGCGAGCTGAGGCGTGACAGAGGCGAAGACCTGCTTGCCGGTCTCGACCTCGATCGCGAGGTGGTGGCAATAGGCGAGCTCCTCGTCGCGGTCGCCGGGGAAGGACACGCGGATCTCGTGCACCACCGGGCGCACATCGCCGCTATCCGGCACCGACTGGTGCAGGTGCAGCGGCTTCACCCGGCGCTCGTCGAGGCGATGCGTCAGCACGCGCTTGGAGTCGGGAGACCAGAAGAGCGCCGGCGGCGGCGTGACGCCGGCCCGCATCCAGGTGATCGTCGTCAGATTGGTATCCGGCGACTTGCCATAGGCGAAGCGCTCGGCACCGTCGGTCGTGAGCGCCCGCTCCTTGCCGGTCGCGAGCTCGCGAATCCAGATGTCGGGCCCTTTGAGGAAGGCGGCCCAAACCCCGTCCGGCGAGGGCAGCTCGGCATCGCTCGGTTGCCATTGACCGGCATCCGGCTTGCCGAAGGAAAGATTGAAGCGCCAGGACTTGCCGAGGGCGGTGAAGTCGATCGCCTGCAGGTCGGGCGTGAAGGTGAACCAGGAGAAGGGCAGCGCGTTCGCCGAGATCTTCTGCCTGGTCGCCTGCGAGAGCCCTTTGGCCAGGCGCTCGTGATCGAAGGCCGGGGCCTTCCGCCCCGTCGCCGCGTCGACCATGACAAAGACGGCGCCGGCCTTGTCCTCCTGGCGATACCAGAAGCGATCCTCGCCGCCGATCCAGTAGGGCAGGACCTGGGCGTTCCGGACCTTCTTCGCCATCACCCACGGCAGATGCCGCTCCACTCGTGCGAAATCCGCATGGGTGAAGACACGCCGGCTCTTGGCGGTCATCGCTGGCTCCTTGAGAGATGAGAGGCGCGTCCCCGGAGAGAGGCCGGGGACGCCGAGGCAGACCTACTTCTCGACGGTGCGGTAGTAGGCGCGGTTGCCGGTGAACTTGAACTCCTTGACCGACGCGCGCATGCCGACATTGCGCTTGATCTGGAACATGAAGGCGTGCGGGCCGTTCTCCATCTGGTGGCGCTGGATCTCGTGATACATCGCCGCCCGCTTCGCCTCGTCGCGCTCGAACAGCGCCTTCTCGCCCATCTCGTTGACCTTCGGGTCGAAGTAGGCCGACCACCAGCTCGCCATGTTGCTCGGCGGGAGGTTCGGGCTGTTGTCCGGGTTCATCGCCAGGCGCGAGACGAAGGCGTGGCCGTCGGCCGGCACCACGTTCCAGTTCAGCATCGCCATCTCGAAGCCGCGCTGGCGCATCTTCGGGAAGAGCTGGGCGCCCGCCATGGTCTGGATGTTCAGCTTGATGCCGATCTTCGCGGCATTCGCCTGAATGTGCTGTCCGATCTCCGGGTTGGGGAAGTTCGGCGTGAACAGGAACTCCTTCTCGAACCCGTTCGGAAATCCGGCCTCGGTGATCAGCTGCTTCGCCTTGTCGAGGTCGAGCTTGAACGGCTGGCCGGCCTTCTCGTCGAGCGCGCCGAAGGCCTCGAGCGGGACCAGGCTCGCGCGTGCGATGCCCTCGTGACGCATCACGGTCTTCTGCAGCGCGTCGTAATCGACGAGATAGCGAAACGCGAGGCGTACCTTCGGATGGGCGAAGGCCTTGTCGATCGTGTTGAAGGTCATGTACTGCATGGTCTGGCGAACGGCCGAGGCGAGCTTCAGGTTCTTGTCGTTAAGAACGCCCTCGAGGCCTTCCGGATTGAGGTTGCGCGCCGCGTCGATGTCGCCCGCCTTGAGCTGCAGGAACTGCGCGCCGGCCTCGTTCAGGTGCTTGACGATGACCCGCCGCATATGCGGCGCGCCGCGCCAGTAATTGTCGTTGCGCTCATAGATGATGGAATCGTTAAAGGCCCAGGAGCGCAGCTTGTAGGGGCCGGCGCAGGCCGAGTTGGTGTTGAGCCAGCCCGGCGACTTTTCGTCGCCTTTCATGAAGGGGTCTTCCGCCACCTTGTAGTGCTTCGCCATCTCGTTCTTATCGAGGATGAAGGCGGCGCGGGTAGCGAAGATGTTGGCGAGGATGAAGTTCGTCGGATAGGGCTTGTTGAGCTTGACCACCAGCGTGCGCGCATCCGGCGCGGTGAAGGCTTCGGCGGCGCGGTCCTGGCCGAGACCGTATTCGCGCAGCGTGCCGGCGTTGATCGTGTTGATTGCGAGCGTGCGGTTGAAGGTCCACACCGCATCCTGCGCCGTCACCGGATTGCCCGACGGATGCTTCACGTCGCGGAGCTTGAAAGTGATGGTCATGCCGTCTTCGGAGACCGTCCAGCTTTCGGCCAGGCCCGGCACGACCTTGGCATCGGTCGAGGTATCCAGCGCCACGATCGGATCGCAGACATTGTTGATGATCTCGTCGCCGACGGCGTCGCCGATGCGGCCGGGATCGAGCGTGTTGATGGCGTCGATCGCCATCGCTATGACGAAGGTGTCGCGCGGCGTCTGCTGCGCATCGGCGGCCGAGGTCAGGGCCGCGACAGAAACACAAGACGTGAGCGCCGCGGCGAGTGCGGTACGGACGGGTGTCATTTATGGAGCCTCCCTTGGGGAGGCGAAGTATCCGACCTCGCCAGAGGCGAGGCAAGACAAGGGGACGGGAGGAGCCGGAGGCGGCCGTCGGCGGTTGGCACCGGCCTTGCTTAGGAGAGGGGCACTATGGTTCGCGTATCTCTCCTCCCCGCCCTCGTCCTGGGGGCTACCTTGGCCGCGGCGTCCCCCGCCGCGGCCGGTCCTCTTAACAACAAGGCCTGGTGGAGCAACGCGCTCCAGGGAGTACAGAACCCTCCGTCGAATGCCGTTTCCGCCCTTCCGGCCGCGGTCAGCCCCGGCATCGCCCCCTCTCAGCTGCCTAGCGCCGGCTTGGCTCAGCCCTTTGTAAAGCCGCCGATGAATCAAGCCCTTGGCGCCCAGCAGCCAGGCTCGAAGAACCTCGATGTTGGCTACGATCTTTGCCTCGGGCCGATTTACCGGGCGGAGCACGAGAAGGGCATCC
>Ga0194131_10008088_pt1 | contig 13840 bp, 13 predicted proteins | sample TA2KigO120mmetaG_FD_148631 | JGI IMG/M metagenome (GOLD analysis project Ga0194131, IMG submission 148631) | Freshwater microbial communities from Lake Tanganyika, Tanzania - TA2015053 Kigoma Offshore 120m | ecosystem: Environmental > Aquatic > Freshwater > Lake | place: Tanzania: Lake... | reverse complement strand
GTCACCAGCCCCTCGGCCAGCGCCTGCCAGTGGCCGCCCGACCGGGCGCTCGCCAGCGCGGCATCCAGTGCCCGCAGGCCGCCCGGCGTGCCGCCCCGGAGGTGGCAGATCGCGGCGATGACCTCCACGCAAGCGGCGCGGTCGGCCGGGACCCGGGACTGGCCGAGCCGGGCCGCCTCGCGGGCGACTTCGATCACCGCCTCGGCCTCGCGCACCTCGTCGCGCAGCAGTCGCCGCCGGGCCGCCACGAGCAGCCAGGGCAGCGCCTCGGGGTGGTCGCCCGCCTCGTGCAGGTGGCGCCCGATGCGCTCGTTGATGCCCCGCCGGCCGTTGCCGCCGGTCGACAGCACCTTCGCGCACGCGCGGTGCAACAGCCGGGACCGGCCTTGCTCTCGCGCCCCCGCCAGCAAGGCCTCGCGCACGCCCGCGTGTACGAATCGCCAGCCGGGTCCATCGGGGCTGTCGTCGTCGACCACGAGCCGCTCTCGCGCCATGCGCTCCAGCGCCACCCGCGGAACCGGCACCCGGAGCACCTCGCAGGCGAGTCCCCACTCGCGCTCCTCCACCCGATGCCCGAGCGTGGCCGCGCACTCGAGCCCCACCCGAGCGACGGAAGCCTTCTCGGCGCGCGCACCGAGAACTCGGTCGAGATGGTCGACGTGTGCCTGCGCGCTCTCGGCGAGCGCCGAGAGTTTCGCGCCCGGCACCAGCGCGAAACCGGCGTCGGTCGCCACCAGCTGGCCGCGGGCGGCGAGGTCGCCCACCACCCGGATGGCGAAGGACGGGTTGCCGGCAGCGCGCAGGCGCACCTCGGCCGCCAGCCCGGGGGCCAGCGCCAGCGCGGAGCCCATCAGCTCGTCCTCTTCCGAGCGCGTCAGCGGGGCCAGCGTGAGGCGCGAGGCGCTGGCCCCGCTCGCGAGCTGGTGGATCGCCCGGGTCATCTCGGGTGCCACCCCCTCGGGCCGCGCCGACACCAACACCAGGAGGGGCGCGTCGAGGGCGCTGAGCGCCCCGGCGAGCTGCACCGCCTCTGGGTCGCGATGGGCGTCGTCGAGCGCCACCACCAGCGGGCGTGGTGACACTGCCAGGAGGCGCGCCAGGAGAGGAACGCGCTCGGCGGGCGCGACGGTGCTCCCGCTGTCGAGCGGGCGGAGGAGGCTCGCCAGCAAGCCGGCGTCGGCCTCGTCGGCGCCGAGCTCCCGGGCTGCCCCGACGAGCGCATCGTGATCGCGATGCGGGTTGTCGAGCAGCGCCGCCGCCAGCCCCAGGGCGGCCGAGGTCCCGGGCACCAGCACCGCGTCGGCCACGCCGAGCTCGCGCGCGCGCTGGACGAGCCACGCGAGGCAGCGCGAGCGCCCGGCGCCGGCGGGCCCCTCCACCAGGACCACGCGCGGACGCCAGGTCTCGGCCACCTCGCGCAAGCCCATCCACATGCGCTCCCGGGCCTCCTCGCGCCCGACGAAGGGCACCGACCGGATCGACCACACGCCGAGTCCCGCGTCGACGAGTCTCTCGGGCAGGCCCTCGCCCACCCGGTCTCGCCAGCCCACTGGGAAACTCCTCGCCGGGGCCCGGGTGCCATCGAGACTGGCGAGGACGTGCGCGGCCTCGGCGGCGTCGCGAAAGCGCTCGCGCGGTGACTTGGCGAGCAAGCGCCTCGCCCAGACCTCGAAGCCCGGGGGCAGCCCGAAACGCGGCGACAGCGCGGGCGGCTCGAGTTCCAGGTGGGCCAGGGCCAGCACCTCGGCGGGTCGTGACGCGCCGAATGGTGGCGAGCCGGTGACCAGTGTCCACGCGAGGCAGCCCACCTGGTACAGGTCGGTCGGCGGCCCGATCTCCGCGTGGCGGCGCGCGAGCTGCTCGGGGGCCATGTAGGCGGGCGTGCCGACGATTGCCCCCGCGGACGCCCCCCGTTCGAGCAACGGCGCCAGCCCGAAGTCGGTGAGCTTCACGCCCGGCCGGGCGTCGTGCGCCGTGGCCACCAGCACGTTGTCCGGCGTGACGTCGCGGTGCAATACGTCCCGGGCGTGGGCACTGGCGAGAGCCCCCAGCACCGCGAGGAGGGCGTCGCGGGCCGCGGGCCACGAGGCCGGCGCCGACTGCCCCAGCGTGCCCCCGGAACAGTACTCGATGGCCATCCATGGCGTGCCGACGTGAAGCCGTCCGTCGCTGCGACGCGCGGCGCTGTCGTCCACCCGGCCGTAGTCGAGCACGGCGATGATGCTCGGGTGGTCGAGCTGGGCCACGGCGCGGACCTCGTCGAGGAAGGCGCCAGCCAGGGCCACCCGGTCGTCACGCAGGAGCTTGACGGCCACCGGCACGCCGCTGCGCACGTGCACCGCGTGCCACACCTGGCCCATGCCCCCCTGGTCGAGGCGACCAGTGAGGTGAAAGGGGCCGAGCGGGACGCCGAACACGGGCGCCAATTAGCCCGCGCCCGGCGCGCCGAGCGGCACCGCTACTCGTCGGCCGACTCCGCCTCCATGCGGTTGTCGTCCGACTTGGTGAGCTTCGACTTTTTGGTGGTGGGGGCCGTGGTGGCCGGGCAGTTGGTCGTGGCCGTCGTGACCGTGGTGGTGGTGGTGGGCGGCGCGGGCGTGGTGGAAACGGCGGCGGGATCGGTGGTGTCGGCCACGGTGGCGCAGGGATCGACGGCGGGCGTGGTGGCGGCCACGGCGGGCGTGGCCGGCGGCGTGGCGGGGGCCGGGTCGGTGGCGAGGGCGAGGCTGGCGACGAGGATGAGCATGAGTTTCTCCGAGGCGCGGCTCATAACACCTCTCGAGCCCCCGCATTCCACGACACCTCGCGACACGCGCCGGGGATCGATTCGGCGGCGCGGCCCGTTGTCAGGGCGCAGCAAGGCGCGACCCCGATCGCTCGGTTAGCCCCTCGCCCGCTCCGGAGACGGCCACGATGTTCTTGACCCTCGCGCTCTCGACACTGGTCCAGGCTGCGACTTGCGACAAGCAGGTCGCGGCGCTGAAGTCCGCCGACGCGACCAGTCTCGCCGTCGCGTTCGACGCGCTCGCCGCCTGCGACAAGGCCGCGGCCGAGTCCAGCTTCACCGAGGCGCTCTCGAAAGCCGACGACACCGACGCCCTCGTCGATTTCGCCCGCGTGGCCATCAGGCGCGAGGCGTGGAAGCCGATGTGGACGGCGCTCGGCAAGGTCTCCAACTACGACGCGCGCGACGAGGTGGCCCGGCGCGTGGGCGAGGCGTGTGGCGAGGACGCGAAGATCGTGCCCTTCCTGCAGGGCGCCTACCTGGGCCTGCGGGACATCGAGTTCCAGCAGTGGGACGACGCCTTCGTGGCCTGCGGCGACGCGAGCCTGTGGAAGTGGATGGACGAGAAGGTGGCGGCGCCACCCAGCAAGCGTTTCGACGAGAAGTACAACAACCTGATGGCGATCTACGTCAAGAAGAGGCGCGCGGAGTCGCTTCCAGTGCTGGCGACCGCCGCCGTCAAGGCCGCCGAGGCGGGACCCTACGACGCGGTGCTCTTCAAGATGGGCGAGGCGGTGGCTCCCGACATGGGCGGCAACATCGCTCCTGACGACCAGGCGAAGTTCGAGGCCGCCCTCATCGAGGTGGCCAGCAAGGTGTCGCCCGACAAGGCCCGGGCGGTGGCCGATCAACTCGCCAACAGCGGCTCCGACGCGGCGGCCGCGAAGTTGCTCCCGGTGCTCTACGGCGACCGGATGAGCGCGGGCAACTTCACCTACGGCGCCGCCACCATCGAGGCCGGCGACTGCGGCGGAAAGAAGGAGGCCGTGATCCACTGGGCGAGCGTATCGGAGCCCGGCAAGCGCTGGTCGATCCTGAAAGACCTGGAAACGCCGATGCGCAGCGGCAGCAAGGCGAAGCTCAAGGGCTGCACGGTGGAAGGGGAGTGGCCGGTGGTGCATACCCCCGAGCCGGTGGCCAGCGGCGGCGACGTGGACAACTGGGTGAAGTCCCTCGAGAAGGACTGGTCCGGCAAGGGCTACGACGTCAAGACGAGCAAGGAGAAGGCGGTCACGCTGCCATGAGGCCGTAGGCTGCAGGCCGTGGGCGGGGGTTTTTCGAGGAGTTTGGATCTCACCTCGATTCCCACCGACGCCGGTGGCCAGGTTGGCCGGCGGCGAAAGCAGGAGGCACGCGCCAGGGCAGGCACGACACCCACCCCGACAACAACGCTCGTTCCTACAGCCTACCCCTACGGCCTACAGCCCTCGCCAGATCTCGACGTAGCTCCCCACCATCCGCTCCATCCCGTAGCGTCTCGCGCGCTCGCGGCCGCGACGCGAAAGGTCCTGGGCGAAGTCGCGGTCGAGGAGCACGCGGTCGAGTGCTTCGCGAAGGGCGCGCGGGTTGCCCGGGGGCACCAGCACTCCGGCGTCGCCCACCACCTCGGCGAGGCCGTCGACGTCGCTCGCGACCACGGGAACCCCCGCCGCCATGCCCTCGAGCGCGGCGAGCCCGAAGCCCTCCCAGCGCGAGGGGACGGCGAGCACGTCGGCCTCGGCGAGCAAGGCGGGCACGTCGTCGCGGCGGCCGAGCCACTCCAGTCCCGGGGCGTGGTAGGCCCCGTCGCCCGCCACGCGGACGCGCAGTCCCGGGGCAGCCGCGGCCAGCACGTCGAAGCCTTTCTGCGGCACGCGCCGGCCCACGGCTAGGACCCCGGTGCCACCGCGCCAGGGCGCGGCGAAGCGCGGCAGGTCCACCCCGTTCGGCACCACGCGGATGTCGCGCGCCTGGCAGCTGCGCGCCACCGCCTCGCTCACCGCGACCGTGAGGCGCAGCCTCTGCTCCAGCAGCCGGCGCGCCGGTCGTTCCCAGTCCTCGTCGACGTCGATGTTGTGATTCGTAGAGATCGCCGCGCGCCCGGCGATCGCGGCGGCAAGGCCACCCCAGATCTCGCCGGCCGCGAGGTGGAGGTGGACGATGTCGAAAGAACGCGACACGGCCGCGATCCGCGCCACCGCCCCCGCGCCGAGCGCCCGCGACCGCCGCCCACCCGCGATGACGGGCACCCCCGCGGCCCGGAACTCGGCTTCCAGCGGCCCCCCCGACATCACCGTCGCCACGGCCTGCTCCACCGGCGCCCGCCGGCAGAGCTCTAGGACCACCCTCTCCGCGCCCCCGCCGGCGAAGTCGTTCAGGACGTGCAGCACCCGTGGCACGGCCCGTGCTCTATCTCCGCGCGCACCCCGCTCCCCCTGCTGCTGCCCCGCGGAGACTCACCATGGCACGCTCGCTGAACGTCAAGCACGAAGAGAAGCTCGGCACCTCGCCTCTTCTCAACTTTTTCCTCCTCATTGCCGTGGGCTGGATGGCCGTGGGCGCGCTCGTATCGAGCATGGCCGACGCCGCGCCCGTTGCCGACGAGATCGCCAACCCGTAGATTTCGATCTACGAGTGGTGGATTTCAGAACGCCCACACGCGACAGGAGTCCGCCACCGTCGCGAGCCAGCGGCCGCGCGCGGCGAAGCTCAAGGCACGCATCGGCGGTCCGTGCGTGTCGACCCGCGGCGGGTGCGGGCGCGCGGCCGGGTCGGCGTCGGCATCGACGATCGCCACGCCGCCGCCCGCGGTACCCAGCGCGAGCGTGTGCCCATCGAGGTGCACCGCGGCCGTGACGGTGCCGGCGAGGCGCACGTCGCGTGGGGGCAGGGCCGGGTCGACCCAGAGGGTAGCGCCGCCCGCGATCACCCCGACCACGCGCCCGGCACGGGCGAACCGGAGCCGGTGGCCAGTGGGCTCGCCGGCGGGCAGGAACTCCTCGAGATGGCAAACGGACAGGCCAGCCAGCGTGGCGCGCGCAATCACGTACTCGCCCCGCCCGTCGGTGCCCAGGGCGACGCCCGCGGGAACCGGCACGCGCACCAGCTCCCCGCCGCTGCCGTCGAAGCACACCACCTCGCGCCGCCCTCGAGCATCATCGCCGATGGCGGCGACACCGTGCTGGCCGAGGCGCAGTCCCAGCGAGGCGACGAGCCCCGTCTCGGCCGTCCAGCACGCCGAGCCGTTGCGGAAGTAGGCGAGCCGTCCCCCGACGCCGACGATGGCGAGTTCCGGCCCGCGCGAGCACAGGTGCACGGGCTCCGCCGGCCCGGTGAAGAGCCTACGCGTGCCATGCGCGGTATCTACCGACCACACGGTGCCGTCGGCGGCACCGACGAGCAACTCGTCGCTGTCGCCCAGCCAGGAGAGCGCGCGTGGCGCCTTGATCGGCGCGGAGATGACCGGCTCGAGCGGCCGGGGCGCGTGCAGGTAGTGCGCGTCGGCCCGCCGGTCAGACCCCATGCGCCGGCTTATCCCGGCGTGCCCCGCCGATCAGCGACAATGGCCGCCACCTCGCGCTCGCTCACCGGCACCGGGTAGTCGCCGTCGAAGCAGGCCATGCAGGCGGGCGAGCCTGCCGCGGCGCGGAGCCCCTCGACGCTGAGGAAGGTGACGCTGTCGACCCCGAAGGCCTGCGCCCACTCCCTCTCCGGCAGCTTCGCCGCCACCAGCTCGTCGCGACTGGGCATGTCGATGCCGTAGTAGCAGGGATTGAGCACCGGCGGGGAGAAGATGGCGAGGTGCACGGCGGCGGGTCGCGTGCCGCGCACCAGCTCGGCGAGGCGTTTCACCGTGGTGCCGCGCACCACGCTGTCGTCCACCAGGATCACCCGCTTGCCCTCTAGGATCTCGGGGATGGGGTTGAGCTTGAGGCGCAGCGCCGACTGGCGACTGCGCTGGTCGGGCATGATGAAAGTGCGACCGCTGTAGCGGTTCTTGATGAAGCCCTCGCGGAATGGCAGGCCGAGCGCCTCCGCCATCGCCTGCGCCGCGGGCCGGCTCGTGTCGGGCACTGGCACCACCACGTCGGCCTCGAGCCCCCTCTCGCGCCACTCCCGGCCGAGCCGCTCGCCGAGCGCCCAACGCACGTGGAACACGCGACCGTCCTCCATCTTGGAGTCGGGACGCGCGAAGTAAATGCGCTCGAAGAGGCAGCGCCGCGGGGTGGCGGGGGAGATCTGCTCGACGCGCGGCGGCTCCCCGGGGCGAAACAGCATCACCGCGCCAGGCGGGATCTCCCCGCCCATGACGAAGTCCATCGCGTCGAGGGCCACCGACTCGCTGGCCACGCACCAGGCTCCCTGCGGGCTCTGCCCGTACACCCCGGGGCGCACGCCAAAGGGGTCGCGGAATGCCACGAGCGTGTCGCGACCGTCGACCTCGAGCACGGCGGCGCAGGTATAGGCGCCGCGCACGCGGTCGAACACGGCGCGGACAGCATCTTTGACGTGCTCCACGCCGCTGCCGCCGAGGGCCTCGGCGAACACCAGCATGACCGGCTCGACGTCGCAACCGGATTGCACGCGGACGCCGCGGCGCTTCAGCCAGGCCTCCAGCTCCGGCACGTTGGTGACGTTGCCGTTGTGGGCCATCAGCACGCCCGGGCGGCGCGTGTGGAAGGGTTGAGCGTCGGCGCGGACCCCGGCGCCCACGGTGGGGTAGCGCACGTGGCCAATCGCCGCCTCGCCCGGCAGGGTCGCGATCACGCCCATGCTGAGGACCTGCGACACCATGCCGAGGTCTTTCACGAGGTGAACCCGCCCCTGGTCGACACTGCCGACGCCGCAGGCGTCTTGTCCCCGGTGTTGCACGGCCTGGAGCATCTGCGCGGCGGCGGCCGAGGCGCGCTCCACGCCGATGATGCCCACGAAGCCGCACATCTAGCGCTCCAACAGGCGCTTGAGGATGAGCGCCTGGTACTGCGCGTCGTAATCTGCCCGGTGCTTCTGCCCCTTGTCTTCCGGGGGCAGGCCGAGCGCCGTCTCGAGCAGCTCCTTGTTGCTGTCGAACCAGTGTACGCCGAGCTTGCCGGTGGCCAGCGCCTTGGTGTCGAGCGCCTTGTAGCCAAACGGGTTCTCCATGTCGTCGGCGGCGTAGCACCAGCTCACGAAGCTCCAGTCGAAGGGCGCGTTGTGCCCCACGAAGACCGGCTTCGTCCCCGGCTTGATTCGCGCCTTTACCCAGGCGGCCAGCTCCCGCATGGCCTGCGTGCGGGGGGCGCCCTCGCGACGGAGTTTCTCGAGGTCGAGGCCGTTCACTTTCATCGCGCCCGGGTCGACGCGCGGGCCCTCGGGACGGATCTCGACGTAGAAGGTGTCGCCGATCTGCAAGACGCCGTCGCCATCCGGCGCGACGACCACGGCGCCGAGCGACACCATGTCGTAGAGGGCGGGGACCGGGCCGGAGGCCTCGATGTCGACACAAAAGTAGGTGGCGCGGGTCTCTGGCATGGGAGCGGCGGCTATCTCGTGCGAGAGGTATGGAACACCGATGCGCCTCGTGACCGGGCTCCTGGTCCTCGGCGGGCTGGTGCCCGGTGCGGTGGCGCTCGCCGCCCTCGTCGGTCTCGGCGTGGTGCGCGGCCTGCCCGCCTTCCACGTGGGGCTCTCGGCGGCGCTGCTCCTGGTGTTGCCGGTGGGCGGCCTCTACCTCTTGCTCGGTCGGCGGGAGCTTTCGCTGGTCGCCGCCACCTGGACCTGGCCCCTGCTCCTGCTGGCGGGCCTGCCTGGCTACTTCCCGGGCGAGGTCAACGACGCGATGGCGAGCGGCTTCGCGGTGCTGGCGGCGGCCGGGGGGCCAGAGGCCACGCGCCACGCGGCGCGCCTAGCCCAGTCGATCCCCACCGGGACCGAGGGCGCCTCGCCGCCGCCGGCCGCCGAGAAGGCCCTGCCCGACTGCACCCCGCTCGAGGTGGCGCTCGCCGAGGACCAGGTGGCGCTCCCCTACGAGGGCCTTGGCCACTCGATGACCGTCCCCATCCAGTTCGGCGAGCACGAGCTGCCGATGCTCTTCGACACCGGCGCGAGCGTCACCACCCTCGGCCGCGCCTCCCTGCGCGAGATCGGCCTCGCCATCCCGGGCAACGCGCCGGAGATTGTCATGCGCACCGCCAATGGCGAGCGGACGGCCCGCCTGGTGCTCGTCGACCGGCTGTGGGTGGGCGGCTTCGCGGTAGAAGGGGTGACGGTGGGGGTGTGCGAGGAGTGCGCCGACGACGACACCGCCGGCCTGCTCGGCCTCAACGTGTCCGGGCAGTTCCTGGTGACGGTCGACACCGCGCGCAAGGAGGTGATCTTCCAGGCCCGCCGGGGACGGCAGGACCGCGTGGTCGACGTCGCCCCCTGGCTGAAGGTCCGGGCCACCGCGCGGCTGTTCCCCGACGGCCGCGTGGAGGTGGAGGCCACCGGAGAGAACAGCGCGCCCCGCGCGGTGAGCGAGGCCGAGGTGGGGATCCACTGCGGCGCCGACAGCTTCGTGGCCCGACTGGCGAACATCGCCGCCGGCGAGCGCGGGCGGGCAACCTTGTCGCTGCCGAGGGGAACCGAGTGCGACGAGTACCGGGTGACGCTGGAGAGCGCCTACTGGTAGCGCTCAGCGCACCTCGAAGGGAAAGGCCACCTGCTGCTCGCGCGGCAGGCTGCGCAACACGCGCTCGTCTTCCTCGTGCAGCACATCGTGGGCATGGAAGGCGTAGATCCCGGGCGCCATCTCGCCCCGCGCCCGGATGACGTAGTCCGCGCGGCTGGCGAGTTGCTCCAGGTCGAAGGACACGTCGTCGCCGGCCGTCCAGAGTTGCACGGTGGCGTCCTGCGCGCCAAACACGCCCCTGATAGGTGTCTTGTCGATGAACTCGAGCTTCGACAGGTGCAAGTTCATCTGCGCGATCTCGCTCGGGCGGAGGTTCGTGGTGAACACGAACTCCACCGGGCCCGTCGGGAGGTATTCCACCGGGATGTCCTGCACGCCGGCGTAGTGCTGCAGGTCGGTGCCGATGAGCTGGATGCGCTGCGACCCCAGCTCCACGTACTTGTCGCGACCCACCCCGTAGAAGCCCGGCTTCTCGGGCTCCGGGTAGAGCTCGAAGGCAAGGGGGTTGTAGTCCTCCTCGTCGCTCTTCGCCGTGGGCTCGAGGATGTCCTTGATGTAGCCAGCCTTCCCCACCATCACCCGCGTGGCCGCCTGCTCCACCTCGATGGAGAACGCGCCATTCGCAGCGGTGTAGTTACGCTCCATCACGCCCTCCACCACCACGGTGGCGCCCTCGACGGGGTGGCCCCAGATATCGACGACCTTGCCATAGAGGGTGCGGGTGTCGGAGCAGGCCAGCAGCAGGAGCAACATCGACCCAGTCTATCCGCGCTTCACGCGGGCGGCGCGAGGGCTGGGGACGCGATGCCCTAGCTGGTGGCCGACGCCAGCACGTCCCGCAGCGGCCGCAGGTTGGCTGAACCGGTGCGGGCGAAACGATCGATGAGGCGCTGGCCGGTGCGCGCCAGCTCGAGCACCCGCGCGATGCGCGTGTGGAGGAAGCGGCTCTCGTGCATGGCGCGAGGGTCGGCGCCCTTGCCCTCGGCGTCGAGGATGCGCAGCGCCTCCTCCATCTGGGCGACGACTCGCCCCACCATGCGCAGCTCGCGCTCGCGGAAGACGCGCGCCACCAGCATCCACACGTCGGTTTCCGCCGCGAAAAGGCGCCGGCGCCCCGCTGCGACCGGCTGGCGCCGTATGACGCCCCACTCGAGCAGCTCGTTGATCGAGTTGCTCACCATGCCCGCGGACAGGCCCGTGCGTGCCTCGATCTGCTCGGCGTCGAGCGGGCTGGCGCTGAGGTAGAGCACCGTCCACACGCGGCCGAGTGAGGGCTTGAAGTTCCAGAAGCCGATCACCTCGCCGATCGCGTCGGCGACGAGCAGGATAGCGCGCCGCCTCGCCGCCTCGGTATCGCCGGTGGCCGGTTTCATGGATTTCAGTTAACAGTGAAATGAGCGAAACGCCAACACGCTTCCCGGAGACCCGATGGATCCCGTCCTCGTTCGCGGCGTGAGCCCCGCAGCGGTGGTGCGCAGGGTGGAGGCCGCCGGGCTCGACAGCCGCGCCCCGCTCGCGCGCATCGACGGTCCCGAGTCAGTCTTCGCGATGCTCGCGCCGCGCCTGGCGCTGGGCGAGGCCCGCCTGCGCGAGCTGGTGGGCAGCGAGGTCGACGTGATCGAGGCGGTGTCGCGCTACCTCGTCGATGGCGGCGGCAAGCGCCTCCGCCCCATGCTCACCGCCCTCGGCGCTGGGGCGGTCGGCTTCGGCGGCGACCTTCCCTCGCTGATGTGCGTGGGCGAGCTCATCCACCTCGGCAGCCTGCTTCACGACGACGTGGTCGACGGTGCCGTGCTGCGGCGCTCGCGTCCCGCGGCCCACGTTGCCTACGGCAACGCCGCCACCATCCTCACCGGCGACTTCTGCCTCGCGCGCGCCGTGCTCCTGGCATCCACGGTCGGCGGGCACGCCGCGGTCACCGCGCTCGCCGAGGCGGTCACCGCCATGGCCGAGGGCGAGGTACTGCAACTGCAGCGCGCGGGCTCGCTGGGCACCAGCCTCGACGAGTACCTCGACATGGTCGACAAGAAGTCGGCGGCGCTCATCGCCTGGTGCACCGCCGCGGGCGCCCTCGCCGCCGAGCAACCCGCCGCCGCCGCCGCGCTCGCCCGCTTCGGGCGCGGGGCGGGGGTGGCCTTCCAGGTGACGGACGACGTGCTCGACTACGCGGCCGGCACCGGCAAGCTCGCCGGGGCCGACCTTCGAGAGCGAAAGCTCACCCTCCCGCTGGTACACGCGATGGCGCGCGTCCCCGGCCTGCGCGCCCGCCTCGAGTCGCGCGCGCCAACACCCGAGGAGCTCCCCGCGCTCGTCGCCGAGATCCGCGAGTCGGGCGCGCTCGCCGCCGCCCTCGACGAGGCGCGCACCCGCGTGGAAAACGCACTCGCCGCGCTCGACGAGCTTCCCCCGAGTCGCGACCGCGATGCCCTCGCGGTGCTGGGTCGCTACCTCGTGGAGAGGGCCACGTGACCGGCAGCGCGCCCGTCGCCGGCGACCCCGGCCGCGCCCCGGCGGTGCGCGCGATGTTCGCCCGCATCGCGCCCGGCTACGACCGCGCCAACGACCTGATGAGCCTCGGCATCGCGCGCCTCTGGCGGCGGCTGGCGTTGCGCGAGCTGGGGCCGAGCGCCTCGGGCGACGTGCTCGACCTCTGCGCCGGCACGATGGACTTCTCGGGCCTGCTAGCCCCCACGGCCCGCTCCCTGACCGCCCTCGACTTCTGCACCGAGATGCTCGAGGCGGGCCGTCACAAGGCGCCCGCTGCCCGCGTGGTGTGTGCCGACGCGCGCGAGATGCCCTTCGCGGACGAGAGTTTCGACGCGATCGTCGCCGGCTTCGGCATCCGGAATGTCCCCGAGCCGGCGCGCGCCGTGCGCGAGGCGGCCCGCGTGTTGCGACCCGGCGGCGCGTTCGTGGTGGTCGACTTCTTCCGTCCCACCACCTGGCTCGCCCGCCTGATGGACCGGTCGTACAACCGGCTGGTGCTCCCCCTCGTCGGGCGCCTCGTGTCGGGCGACGCCGCCGCCTACCAGTACCTGGCCGAAAGCATGGGCGCCTGGACCGACCGTGGCGGGTTCGAGCGCACTTGCCTCGACGCCGGCTTCGCGAGCGCGTACGGTCGCGACCTCTTCCCGCCGATCGCCAGCATCGTCGTGGCGAGGAAGTCGTGAAGCGGATCGTGGTGGGCATCACCGGGGCGTCCGGCGCCATCTACGCCGAGCGCGTGGTGGCCGCGCTCAAGGCGGCCAGCGTCGAGGTCGACCTCGTGTTCACAAGGACGGGGCGCGTCGTGTGGCAGCACGAGATTGGCCGCGACCCCCACGAGCTGGGTTGCCCCATCTGGGCGGCCAACGACTTCACCGCGCCGATCGCCAGTGGCTCGGTCCGCATCGACGGGATGATCGTGGTGCCCTGCTCCTCCGGATCGGCCGCCCGCATCGCGCACGGGCTCTCCATCGACCTCGTTGGCCGCGCCGCCGACGTGGTGCTCAAGGAGCGGCGGCCGCTGGTGCTGGTGCTGCGCGAGTCGCCGCTGTCGCTGGTTCACCTGCGCAACCTCACCCAGCTCGCCGAGGCCGGCGCCATCGTGCTGCCTGCGTCGCCGGGCTTCTACCATCGCCCGCGGTCCATCGAGGAGCTGGTCGACCACGTCGTGTGCCGCGCCCTCGACCGGCTCGGGATCGACAACGAACTCTCCCGCCGGTGGGCGGGGCTAGGAAACCCCGATGACGAGTGAGCTGGCGACGATCCGCGAGAAGGTCGAGAGCGGCCAGCGGCTGTCGCTCGATGACGGTGTCCGGCTGTTCGGTTGCCGCGACCTCGCGGCACTGGGCGCGCTCGCCAACACCGTGCGCGAGCGTCGCTTCGGCGACCTCACGTTCTTCAACCGCAACACCCACGTCAACGCCACCAACGTGTGCGAGGCGAGCTGTATCTTCTGCTCCTTCGCCCGGCTCAAGACCGGCGACGAGGGCGCCTACACCATGGCGGTGGAAGAGGCCGTGGGGCGTGTCCGTGCGCTCCGCGGCGAGCTCATCACCGAGGTTCACATCGTCAACGGGCTCAACCCCGACTTGCCGTGGACCTACTACCTCGAGCTGCTCAACGCGATCCGCGCCGAGCGTCCCGACCTGCACATCAAGGCCTTCACCGCCGTGGAGATCCACTACTTCGCCGAGAAGTACGGGATGAGCTACGAGCGGGTGCTGCGGGAGCTGATGGCGGCGGGCCTCGGCTCGCTCCCCGGCGGCGGCGCCGAGATCTTCCACCCGCGGGCGCGAAAGAAACTCTGCGACGACAAAGTGGACGCGGAGGGTTGGCTCGAGGTGCATCGCGTGGCGCACCGCCTCGGGCTGCGCTCCAACTGCACCATGCTGTTCGGCAGCATCGAGACGGTGGAGGAACGGGTAGATCACATGATTCGATTG